>Ga0187865_1001261_pt1 | contig 29821 bp, 29 predicted proteins | sample June2016WEW_11_1_2_FD_132989 | JGI IMG/M metagenome (GOLD analysis project Ga0187865, IMG submission 132989) | Peatland microbial communities from SPRUCE experiment site at the Marcell Experimental Forest, Minnesota, USA - June2016WEW_11_100 | ecosystem: Environmental > Terrestrial > Soil >...
GCCATTGGGCAGGACGACATCGACGACCCGTACTATCCTTTCGGAAGGGGAGACATGCTGGAGCTTGCGTTTGTGATGGCCCATGCCGCCCACCTCTCTTCATCCGAGGAGCTGGACGCGGCCTTTGACATGATAACCTACAACGGGGCAAAAGGGATGGGCATCGAAGGATATGGGGTCAAACTAGGGAACAGAGCTGACCTGGTGGTCCTTGATGCGATGAATGTCCACGAAGCGCTGCGCCTGCAGGCACCTAGACTCTATGTCGTCAAGGGCGGGAGGACGGTGGCCAGAACAAAGGTGGAACAGAGACTGACTGTCTAAGGCCTACGTGATTCTGACTCCGGTGCCAATTCCGACGAAGCGCCCGAACAAGTGGGGGACAACGGTCGCGCGCGAATAGAGCCCCGTTGGCTCATCTGAGCAATAATCAGGCTTACTCGGAAGACAGGTCGACGGTGAGTCCCACCGGTCCCGTGTTCGCCTCCTCCGTCGCTCGAACTCCCTTGACTTCATCAAGCGAGCAGGTCGAGAGGTCACCAAGGGGACATGGAACGGGATGGGAGGAGGACAGGGAAGAGGCGCTAGCTCAGGATATTTGGGTCCCGTTGAGGAAGAGGTTGGTCTGCACTTTCACTCCGGCCCTCTTCAGGGTAGCGTGTGCGTAGCACATCTTTTCGGCTTCCTTTGAGAGGTGAAGGATTGCTTCCTTGGAAGCAATGCTCTTCAACCTCAGGTCGTAAACGACCTCCTCGAAGGCGCCGCCAATCCTCCTGTCGAAGTGGCCTCTGGCGGTCAGTTCCATGTCATCAAGAGGCAGGTCCGTAGATGTCGCCAGGACCGCGTATTGGTTCATCAGGCAGGATGCGGCTCCAGCGATGAAGTAGGCAAGCGGGTTCGGACCCTGGTCAGTCCCTCCCCTGTCGGGGGGCTCGTCAATGTAGAAGGTAAACTGGCGCTTTCGCGCTTCGAACTTCAGGTTGCTGACTCTCTTCAGGTCGACCCTTTCCGCTCCGAAGAGGAACTTCTCATCCCTAGCCTCGGTCCGTTTCCTGATGTGTTCCCTGATTACCTCAACCGAGTTGTCTTCGGCGGCCATCGGCGGAAGAGCCCTCCCCGCGGATAAAGAGGTTTGTCAGACCACAAATAGAGCACGGGGCGTCTCTTCGCAGTGGCAACAGCGGCGCTACACTGGGCTCATTCCGAGACAGCCCGGCGCGCGCGAGGGCTCATCGATAAATAGCGTAGCCGGGACGCGTGGGCAGCGATGAATCTCAAGGTTACCGTCGTGGACCACCCGATGGTGCAGGAGCAGCTCACCCTCGTCCGCGACCGGCGCTCCAAACAAGTCGCTTTCCGGAAGGCCATCTACAGGCTGGGGAGGCTGATGGCCTACGAGTTCCTGAGGACGATGGAGACGGAGGAGATCGAGGTCGAGACCCCGCTGGGGCGGGCGAGGGGGCGGAGGGTCATGGGGAACGACAAGATAATCATCATCCTCATCCTGAGGGCGGCCATTCCATTCGTTGAAGGAATGTACAAGAACTTCCCAATGGCCCGGACAGGCGTCATCAGCGCCTGGAGGGGGAAGCCCCCAGCTTTCAAGATAGACGTCAAGTACGCGAAGATTCCGGACATCCAGGCCGATGACGTGGTGATACTGGCCGACCCGATGCTGGCTACAGGCCACACCCTGCGGGAGGTGGCGAAGCACGTGCTTACAGGCAGGAAGCCAAAGAGGGTAGCGTTCTTTTCGGTGATATCCACCCGACGCGGCATCGACTATGTTGCAAAGGAGTTCCCACGTGCCGAGTTCTACACCTGCGCCATAGACGCCAAGCTGGACTCTCTTGGCTACATAGTCCCTGGCCTCGGGGACGCAGGGGACCGCTCCTTCGGGACTCCTCACTAGCGCGCGCTCGCGTGTTGAGCGACGAGAGCCTTGGCAACTGTCCGAATTGCGGGGCACCGCTGAGATAGACGATACCAACTAAGCTGGGAGGGGTCGCGCGTGCCGCAGTCTCATAGTTCGAGTGAAAAGAACAGCGCAATTTCATGCGAAGAAGTGGGGTTGTTGGTGTAGCATCTGTCGTTGTAACGCGCGCGCCAGGCAGTAGTGCAAATGCTCTACAGAACCCTCAAGACGAAGAGTCAAAAGACTCCAAATGGAGGTAATTGCCCAGATGGGGAAGGACAGCGATTTCCTCGGAAGGGACATCCTGAGCATCAGGGACTATAAACGAGACCAGCTCGAGCGTCTCTTCCACTCCGTCGAAGACCTCGAGAGGAGCCCCAACAGCCTTGATGGTCTCCTGAATGGAGACTTGGCCGCCCTGCTCTTCTTCGAGCCGTCCACGAGGACCTATTCGAGCTTCCAGATTGCCGCCTCCACCCTGGGCATGCAGGTCACTGGCTTCGCGAGTCCCGCCGGGTCGTCAGTCTCGAAGGGAGAGACGCTTCACGACAACATTCGCATGTTTGAGGGGTATGGCGCGAACTGCTTCGTGATACGGCATCCCATGCCGGGAGCGGCGAGATACGCCGCCGAGACCACTGACAAACCCGTAATCAATGCCGGGGATGGCAGTCGCGAGCACCCAACCCAGGCCATGATTGACCTCTACACGATAAGGAAGGCGTTCGGGAAGTTGGACGGTCTCAAGGTGGGAATCCTGGGAGACTTGAAGTACGGGAGGACCGCATCATCGCTGGCCTACGGTCTATCGAACTACGACGTCGAGATGACATTCATAGCGCCTAACGCGCTCCAGATGCGTCCTGAGGTGCAGCACTTCCTCAAACAAAAAGGGATCACCCCTAAGTCAGAGATGGACCTAAGGAGCGTGGTCGGTGAGCTAGACGTGCTCTACGTAACCAGAATCCAGAAGGAGAGGATTCCAGACCCGACAGAGTTTGAGAAGGTGAAGGGGATGTACCAGGTCAACTTGGAAACGCTGAAAGAGGCGAAGCCATCTCTGAAGGTCTTGCACCCGCTCCCCAGGTTCGACGAACTCGCCGCGGAGCTGGACGCGACCAACTTCGCCGACTACTTCGTGCAGGCCGCGGCCGGACTCCCCCTGAGAATGGTCCTGATGAGCCTGGTTCTGGGAGGCGGAGGCTAGATGGCCGAGAAGCGGAGGGAAGAGCGGATGCTCGTCAGGAAGATCGAGAAGGGGACGGTCATAGACCACATACCCGACTGGAAGGCGGAAACCGTGGCAAAGGTCCTCCGGCTGGACAGGCTGGCCAAGAGGCAGCCCAACATCTCGGTGGCGATTCTGCAGAACGTGAACAGCAAGAGCCTGGGGAGGAAGGACTTGGTCAAGATCGACAAGTGGCATGTCGACGAGAAGGACGCGGACATCCTTTCTCTCATCTTCTCAACGATAACCATCAACTACGTAAACGAGTGGAAGGTCTCGAAGTACCACCCGAAGGTTCCTGACGTGATTGAGGGCAGAATCAGGTGTCCCGAAGTCTTGTGCATCACGAATGCGCAGAGAGAGCCTGTGGTTCCCAAATTCATGACGCTGAAACACGACAGGATGTTGCAGTGCGTCTACTGCGACACCCTATTCGATTTCGACAGCGTGCCTGATCATGTAAGGTCGTAGCCCGCATGAAGCACGACCTCGTGGTCGCAGGGAAGGTCGTGAGCCCTGTCGAGGTGCGAGAGACGGAGATCGGGATCAGCGATGGGAGGATCGCTGAGATGAAGAGACAAGGGCTCACCGGGAAGAGGATCATTAGGGCTGGGCGCGCGCTGATCTTTCCTGGATTCATCGACGCCCACGTCCACATGCGCGAACCCGGGTGGGAGTGGAAGGAAGACTTCAGGACCGGGAGCGAAGCGGCGGTGCATGGCGGAGTAACTACTGTCGCAGATATGCCCAACAACCCCAGGCCAGCGATAAGCCCCGCGCTCCTTCGAGAGAAGGCCAGACTCGCAAGTGAGAAGGCTCTTGTAGACGTGCGGCTTTACGGAGGAATCTCCCACAAGGAGCTGGACGAACTCCGGAGAATCTCGAGCCTTGTCGTGGGATTCAAGCTGTACCTGGCGAAGACGACTGGGAATCTGACGTTCCCGCCCTCCGAGTTGGAAAGGGCCTTCAGCCTCGTCGCCGGCACTGGAAAGCCGGCAAGCCTCCACTGCGAGGATCAGGGAATAATCGACGAGAGGACTAGGAAACTAGCAACGGAGAAGAGGCCCGACGTTTGTTGCGACATGAGGCCCCCTGAAGCTGAGGCAGAGTCCGTGAGGAGAGTCGTCGCCGCTCTGAGGAGTGCCCCGAGACTGCGGGCGAACGTCTGCCACGCCTCGACCGAGGAAACGCTTTCTGCTGTAAGCGCCGCAAGGTCTCAAGGCGCACACCTGCAATGCGAAGCGGCACTGCACCACCTCTATTTCGACCGGAGTGAAATGCTCGTGAACCCGCTGCTCAGGACTAACCCGCCACTGAGGTCAGATGGAGACAGGGCGGCGCTTCTGGAGGGGCTCAAGGACGGTAGGGTGTCCTTCCTGGTCACGGACCACGCTCCGCACCTTAGAGAGGAGAAGCTCTCCGATGGGCTGAGCGGCGTCCCGGGCCTCGACGATTATGGGCATATGGTGTCTTGGCTGATCAGGAGAGAAGGGGTCGACCCAACAATCGTTGCACGCGTGGCATGCTCGAACCCCGCATCGTTCATCGGTCTGGGAGACAGAGGGCAGATAGGAGTCGGTATGAGGGCCGACCTCTCCATACTTGACATCAGGTCGCCCGAGGTGGTTAGAGCCGAGGATGTCCGGAGCAAATGTGGCTGGTCCCCGTATGAAGGAATAGAGTTCCCAGGCAGGACAAGGTGGACAATCCGGGGCGGCGAACCGCTCCTTGACGACTGTGAGCTGGTCAGATAGCGGTCGCTGCGGGCGTCCCGCCTGCCGGCGCGGGCGCGGGCCTTGCCGCAGTGATCATCTTCCCGGACCCTCCGACGTAGACGTATAGCAGTATCAACGCCACGATTGCGATCAGGACCAGACCAATCGTGTATCCGGCCGGCAAAAACGCAAACAGAGACAGGAATGCGAGGATGACGCCCCATCCGCTGTAGTACCACCTGTCCTTCTGATCGACGAGGAACAGGCCGGTGACTACCGTCCACAGGCCCACGAGGAGTAGCCCGAGGGAGATTGTGCGGTCAGGACCAACGAGACCGAAGGAGTAAGCAGCGGCTGACAAGAGGATTGCAACGATTATCCCCACGCCCCAGCCTAGCCGCGGATTCATCACACCTCGCCTCGCTGAGGCCTGATTATTAATACCTCGCAGACGGGACCCCTCAAGCCGCAAAAGGCGGCTCAGGGTAGGGACCGTACTTTCCCTCAAACGCGTCTGCGAGCCTCAAGAGCCTGGCTTCTTCAAAGGGCTTCGCTACAAGCTGGACCCCAACGGGGAGTCCCGCTGCGAGGCCCGCGGGGATGCTGATCGCGGGGAAGCCGACGAAGCTGAAGGGGAGCGTCAGCCTGTTCAGGGCGGTATAGACATCCACCTGCTTTCCATCAATCTCAGCGGAGATCTGCCCGATGGTCGGCGCCGAGATCGTAGTGGTCGGCGTGGCCATCACATCGTGGTCCTTCATGGAAGAGGCGAACCTTTCCATCAGCAACGGCCTCGAGTTCTGGGCGTTCACGTATTCGACGGCCGTTATTCTTCTCCCGAGCTCGAGGCCCTCGCGGACATCGTCGCCGTATAGGCCGGGCGAGTTCTCGAGCCACTTCAGATGAAATGCGGTGGCTTCCGCCCTCTTGATAGAGAACCACAAATCATAGGCCTCCTGAACGCCGTCAAGGTCGGCTTCCTTCACTGTGCATCCCAGCGACTCTGCCTTGCCGACGAACCGTTCGAAGACCTCTTCCACTGATGAATCGTTCGAGCCGTGGAAGTATAACTTCGGAATGCCGATCCTGGCGCCCTCGAAAGGAGTTCCCATCCCTGACGTGTAATCAGGGACCTCCGTCGCCGAGGTGGTCAGGTCCTCTTCGCTGTGCCCTGCGAGCACTTGCAAGAGGGCCGCCGAATCCCAGGCACATGAAGTCAGAGTCCCGACAGTGTCGAATGATGAAGCGAGCGGCACGACCCCGAGTCTGCTGATGCGCCCGTACGTAGGTTTCAGGCCGAGTACCCCGCAGAGGGCGGCCGGAATCCTGACCGAGCCCGCAGTGTCAGTCCCGATCGCCCCGACCGCCATTCCGGAGGCGACGGCAGCCGCCGAGCCCCCGCTCGAGCCGCCCGATATCCGCGTCTCGTCCCACGGGTTCCTGACGGGCCCATAGTGAGGATTGACGTTCGTGATTCCAGCGGCGAACTCGTGGAGGTTGGTCGTCCCCACCAGCACAGCGCCAGCTGCCTTGAGCCTCCGTACTGCGCTTGAATCGTACGGGGCGATGTTGTCGGCTAGGATCTTCGAGCCAGCGGTGCACTTGACCCCCTGAATGTAGAAGAGATCCTTGACAGCTATGGAGACGCCGTCAAGGGGTCCGAGCGACGCCCCCTCCTTGAATCTCTTCTCAGACCGCTCCGCCTCCGATAGCGCGGAATCCCTGAGAACAGTGATGTAGCAGTTGATCCTCGGGTTGAGTCTCTCAATCCGGCGCAGGGTCTCCTCGGCGATTGCAACAGGAGACACTGACTGAGCCCTGAAGGCCTTGGCCAGATCTCTGATCTTCCTCAATGTGCCCTCAGGAGATCCCAGCTCTTGAGCACTTAAGAGTCTAGCCGGATGCTATCCTACTGCCACCTTCGGAAAGGCAGTGGGCCTTCGGAATGCACAGGCGCGGCTAGGGGCGAGAGAGTTATCGGACCCTGGAAGAATTGCTTGTCTTTCCACCGACCTCGGCTGCGGTTATCAGGTCGATGAAGACAAACGGGTCCTTGCCGACAGTCCATGCGTCGTGGCCAGGGTGTACGTCAAACCCATCGCCCGGTCCGACTTCGAGCTTCGCTCCGTCGTCCATCGCAAAACCCATTCGGCCAGAGACCACGTATCCAATGTGACGCACCTGACAGGTCTGTGTCTTCGCTATCGGCTTCATGGAGGTCGACCACCTCCACCCGGGTTGGAGAGTGCGGAGACCAATGGTGAAATCCCCGACCGTGATCAGCTGCAGCCTGCCGCCAGGCGTATCCTTCACCTCGTCGGGCTCATTCATGCTCTTCTTGGAGGCTGCTGCTTCCAGGGCTTGCTTTCCCATTCGAGTGACCCTCACGACTATCTTGATGCAGTCATCCTCTCGTCTGATTTCTACCAGCTGGTTCCCGCTCTTCAAGGTCCAGGCCTTCACATCAGCGTCTATGCCGGGTTCTGTAGCCCACAGCTCAATCTCGTCCCCGACGCTCGCTTCACGCCACGCCTTGAACAGGTCCGTCAGCGGCGTGGGAGGACACCACGTACCCCTTGAATCGACAGTCTTCCTTTTGGGGATCACCCCTTGCAATCAGATTCGCCAATGGTGAGGCATGCTTCGTTTATACGCGTGAGGTCAATTCTCATGATTGAGAAAGATGCATGACCTGTGCGCGCGCGAGTCGCACGATCGAGAAGGGTGCATTCCTGGGCTCGTACGCGGGCGCCAAGGCAACCGTGGCCAGCAGGCTCAGAGCGTCGTCCTGCTCGAGGACGGGGTCGATCCCAAGAACCGCTTAACACGGTCTTGCTCGGAGCAAACTGGTCTCAAGCCAGCGCATAGAGCGCCGGGGGTAGGATTCGAACCCACGCGACCCGAAGGTCACGGGCTTTCCAGTGGAATCTCAAGGCCCGCGCATTAACCACTCTGCCACCCCGGCACATCCAGCCCCTACGGACAACCCGCCCCCTTCATAAGCTGTGAATCACTGGTGGCAGAGAGAGCAGACCTGGCCGCGCCAGCCCGAGATCTCTCCATCCCTATCGGTTAGTGCCTTCAACGAAGCATTATTACAGCAGGACAGGCGAGTCAAGTCGGATGGATGCCAGGGTCAGACTCGCGAGACCGGCCGACAAGCGCCAGCTCATGAGCTTCATCAAGGACGTCTGGGGAGGGCACGACTACATTCCTCGAATCTGGGACCAATGGTTGAAGGACGAAACGGGAAAGATGTTCGTCGTGGAGGCGGACGGGGTCCCAGTGGGTATGAGCAGGGTCAAGTTCCTCGAAGACGGGTCCGCCTGGCTAGAAGGCGCCAGGGTCCATCCCGATTTCAGGGGCCGAGGGCTGGCGACGATGCTGGGAGCGAGCTCGATGCGCACCGCCATGGGCCGGGGAGTGAAGGTCTTCCGGCTGACCAGCTGGTCGCGGAACAAGACCGCACACAGACAGATCGCAAGGATGAGCTTCAAGGAATCGTCAAGGATTAGCGCCTACGAACCCGGGAAGGGAGCGAGGTTCGCGCCGCAGAATGGCGTGAGGCTAGCGGGAACGAGTGACCTCTCGCGGGTCACCAAGCTAATCAGGGAATCACGGGAGTTCAGGCTCGGGTCAGGTGTCTTCTGGGACGAATTCACGGCGGCGGCCCTCAACCCTGCCATTGTCAAAAAGCTGGTCGGTGAAGGGTCCGTCTGGATCACAGACGAATCAGTCGCCGTCGCCAGGCTGGGGGGAGAAGGGGGCGAGACTTGGAGGCAGGTCTGCTTTCTCACCGGCAAGGGAAACACGCCCACGAAACTCGTCAGGCACGTCTTCGGACTGAAGACTGGGACGAGGGCGACCAGGCGGATCGTCTACCTCCCTCAGGGCTCTCACCTGATTGGGACGCTGAGGAGGACGGGGTTCGACCGGCTGACATCCTTGATTCTTTTCGAACGAGCAGCAGTCAAGGGTTAAAACGAGCACGACGAAGAGCAGACCCATGGAACCAAGGGTCACCAAGGTCGCTGTGCTCGGGGCGGGGTTAATGGGCCATGGAATCGCCCAGGTCGCGTCGCAGGTGGGCGGGTACGAGGTGTCGGTTCTCGACATCAACCAGGACTTGGTCGACAAGGGAATGAAGATGCTCAGCGACAGCGTGTCCAGGTTCGTAGAGAAGGGTACGATTTCAAAGGAGCAGGGTCAGGCCGCGGTGACGAGAGTCCATCCGACCACCGACCTCGCGCAGGCGCTCGATGGGAGCCAACTCATAATCGAGGCCGCGACCGAAGATCCCAAGTTGAAGCTTGACCTGTGCAGGCGGGTCTCGGAGCTGGCCGAGGAAGGTGCCGTGTTCGCCTCCAACACGTCGTCAATCAGCATCACGCTGCTGGCCTCGACGATGAAACATCCAGACAAAGTCTGCGGGATGCACTTCTTCAACCCGCCGCAGCTGATGCCGCTGGTCGAGATAATCAAGGGAAAGAGGACCTCCGAAGAAACCCTGGAATTGGCGAGAGGCGTTTCTACGAAGATGGGCAAGGAGACGGTCCTGTGCAAGAAGGATTCCCCGGGGTTCATCGTGAACAGGATCCTTGCCCTGGCGCTCAACGAGGCCGTCTTCCTCGTTCAGGAGGGGGTCGCCGACCCCGAGGACATCGACAGGGCAGTGAAGCTGGGGCTCAATTGGCCCATGGGGCCGCTGCAGCTGCTGGACTACATCGGGCTCGACACGACCTTCAACATCACCCAAGTGTTCATGGGAGAGTTCCAGGACTCGAAGTACAGGCCGGCGCCGCTGTTGCGGGAGATGGTCCGAGCGGGGATGCTAGGACGCAAGAGCGGGAAGGGTTTCTACGAATGGGGTTCGCCTGGCTCGACTAAGACGAAGTAAGCCTTGCCCTGATTTCCTCTGGAAACGGGACCGCCTTCCCTCCCATCTTCGAAAGGGCTTGGATGGTGTGCCCGACGCAGAGAAGGACCATGTCTGGGAGCCTGTAGATCTCATTCTCGAACTTGACGCTGCTGTTTCCAAGCCTCGCGATTCGCGTCTTCACAAGAATCTCGTCATCAAACCTCGCCGATGCCCGGTAGTCTGCGCTGGCATGGACAACAGGCATCCCCACCCCCAACGCCTCCCAGTCCTTGTAGGAGAGACCGATGTCCCTCAGAAGGTTGATCCGGCCAACCTCCATCCAGACGAAGACCTTGGAGTAGTACACCACCTGCATGGCGTCGGTCTCTTCGTATCTCACCCTGAGCCTCGACTCGTGCCAGGAACCCATCGCGGGCGAGTCCCTTGTTCCATCTTTTAACGTGACGGAGCACACCTGCGGGTGTCTAAGGCGCCCTCAATCAGAGCAACTCAGTACGAGAAAGCGGCAGGATAGCGAGTCTTTTTACACTCGAGGAGAGGCTCGGGAGGCATGGAGTACCAAGTGCTGAAGGTGTCGCGCGAAGGCCCGTTGGGGCTAATAACGATCAACCGACCTGAAGCGATGAACGCATTGAACTCGAGGATGGTCACTGAGCTGATCAGTGCCTTTGACGGTTTCGAGAAGGATGACGAGGTCAGGTGCGTCTTGATCGCGGGCGACGAGAACGCGTTTTCAGCAGGAGCCGACATCAAGGAGATGGCCCCCATGACCGCCGTTCAGATGGCGATGACTGGGCACTTCTTCCCCCTTTGGGACAGGGTGGGCAGATTCCCCAAGCCAATCGTCGGGGCCTTGAGCGGCTTTGTGCTGGGAGGGGGGCTGGAATTGGCAATGAGCTGCGACGTGCTTGTAGCTTCTGAAACGACGGAGCTGGGGCAGCCTGAGATCGATATCGGGATAATCCCTGGGGGAGGCGGAACGCAGAGACTCACCAGGGCCGTCGGGAAGTACAAGGCGATGGAAATGATCCTCACAGGAAAAAGGATCGGGGCGGAAGAAGCGAAGACCCTCGGCTTGGTCAGCCGGGTCGTCGCGAAGGAGGCGTGCCTGACTGAGGCCAAGAAAGTGGCCACCGAAATCGCCTCGAAGTCGCCGGTGGCGGTGAGGCAGGCCAAGATGGCGGTGAACAAGGCTTTCGAGATGGGACTCACCCAAGGCATTGATTTCGAGAGAGAGTTGTTCTACCTGCTCTTTGCCTCCGAGGACAAGACTGAAGGGATGAAGGCGTTCATGGAGAAGCGCAGGCCTGAGTTCAAGGGAAAGTAGTTGGACCTCGAGACGGTCAGGACAGAGTCGAAGAACGGCGTGCTTTGGATAGGGCTCAACAGACCTGACAGGCTCAATGCCTTCAACGGAAAGATGGGGAGCGACCTGCTAGAGGCGCTCCAGGAGGGAGAGAGGGGCACCGAAACAGGGTGCGTGGTGGTGACCGGCGAGGGAGGCGCCTTCTCTGTCGGCGAAGACCTGAACACTGACAGTGCGTCAGAAGACAGCGGAAAGCCGCTACCATTGGGCAAAGCATTGATGCGGAAGTACAATCCCATAGTCCAGCGGATCAAGAAGATGGAGAAGCCAGTCATTGCGGGGATCAACGGCGTCACCGCTGGATTGGGCCTGGGCCTCGCTCTGGCGTGCGACCTGCGGGCTGCGTCGGACAAGGCCACCTTTCGTGAAGCCTTCGTCAAGGCAAAGCTGGTCCCAGACCCTGGAACAAGCTTCTGGCTGACCAGGATACTCGGACAGGCGAGGGCTATGGAAGTCGGGCTTCTCGGGGAACCGATCAAGTCGACCATGGCCCTGAACCTCGGACTCGTCAACTGGGTCTTCGCCGACGATAGGTTCGAGGAGGAGGTCGCGAATATAGCGGAGCGCTTGGCGAAGCGCCCGACCAGGGCGCTCGGCCCCACCAAGCGGGTCCTCAACAGGGCGATAGTAGTCGATGTCGACTCGGAGCTCGAGTACGAAGCGTACCTCCAGGGGCTTGCCAAGAGGAGAGTTGACGGTTTGGAGGGGACAGGAGCCTTCGAAATGCGCGACGCAGAAAAGTCCGGTCAGCAAGGTGAAGGACCGCGGAAACCGCCCGGATGATGCACTTCGTCATCTACATCGTATACATTAAACAGGCGCACACCAAGAATGCCTCGCTAAGGATGGACTAGTCAGCCTTCCAGACGTCTTCCTTCATGCCCGCTTCCTTGTTTGCCCAGCGTGCGAGGTTGAAGAGATACGAAGAGAGTCTGTTGAAGAACGGGAGCAGTTCGGGGTTCATTTTCCCGACCCGAGAGGCTGTAAGCAGGCGCCGCTCCGCCCGCCTGCAGACCGCCCTGCTGAGCTGAAGGTGCGCTCCCATAAGCGACCCACCTGGGAGGATGAAGTTCCTGAGCGTCGGGAGTCGTCCGAGGAGATCGTCGGTCATCCTTTCGAGTCGGAGTGTCGCCGATGAGGAGATTCGTGGGACATTCCTTGAACCTCCGTATTCGGTAGCGGAGTCCGCCCCGGCCACAAAGAGCATCTTCTGAATCTCCCGGAGCGAAGCGGACGTCTTTGCATCCTTCGAGAGCGAGACAGCGACCCCTAGGACGCTGTTCAGTTCGTCGATCGAACCGTAAGCTTCGACGAGTGGAGAGTCCTTGGCTACCCTCTTGGAACCATGGAGCGAGGTCTCGCCCCTGTCGCCTCTTCGCGTGTACATCGCGATTTCGGATTTATCCGCGAATTATAAACAATATTAGACGATGGGTCGTATCTTTTCCAGTCGGGAGTAATTTATGGATTGTTTCTAGAAAGAGGCAGGCGAGCTGCAAAACGTCGTTCGACTTCAGAAACAAGCATCTCTTCACGCCGCAAGAAGCGTCTAAACTCCTGTCGGACATCAGGCCGAAGGTGAAGGAACTAATCGAAATGAAGAGGGCCATCGTCGCACTTCAATCCGAATTGGAGAGGTACTACTTACTGGGATTCAGGCCTGCTGAGGTCCCCGAGAAGGCGGCGCAGCTGGACGCCCTGGCCGAGAACGCGAGCAGGAAGGTTGAGGAGCTCGAGGATCTGGGAGTCGTGGTGAAGAACCTAGACTACGGTCTGATTGACTTCCCTGCAGAGAGGTACGGGAGGAACGTACTGCTGTGCTGGCAGTATGGGGAGCCCGAAGTCTCATACTGGCACAGGTCCGACGAGTGCTATGACGATCGGAAGGCCCTGAAAATACCGCTGATACAGCCTTAGTCAGGCATCATGTATTCGAACCCTCGCCTCTAGGAATGCCTGCTCCAAACCATATTGGGGTCGCCAATCATCTTCTGGGCTTTCGTCTCAAGAAATCTTTGCGGAAGTCCCTAACCGCCGTGTATGGGAAGTGCTTATTACAAGCGGGCAAGTGTTCTGCTTCGTGCCGATATGTCATAAATGCGGAAAGTTGATCAGCGCTAAGAAATACGCTAGGCACCTTAAGCGATGCGGGACGACTCATAAGCACTCCCCGCGACCGAGCACACCTGTCGAGATCTAGAACCTGTACTCCACGCTTGCGCGCGCACGGTGTCCCAACGGGCTCAGCGAGCCGAGGACTCCTCAAACTGCTCAACTATCGGGTCCTTGGGATCTGGTTTCATCTCACGCTGGGTGAGAGCGTGGTGTCTCTCACACCAAGACCATATTAGTGGGTCTTCCCAGGTTCTCGCCGTATTGGAATCAGAGAGAGCTCGTGACGCGAAGATGGGGGAGATTCTCGCCGCTTTCAACGAATCGTGGGTGAAGTACTGGGAGTCCTACGTAAGGCTGCAGGATCAGCTCTACGAGAGCCTAAGGGCGGGGAGGGAGGTCTCCTGGCTCGCAGCGACGGACGAAAGGAAGCTGAGTGAGATCAACCAGGTGCAGCGCGAACTCTTCTCGGGAATGCCTCGCAGGCTGGACTACTCCCCACTCGGGCAAATCTCGCGCAATCTGAATACGGCCCCAACCAAAATCGCGGACCTCGAGGCGGCGCTCGCCCAAGAAGAAGCAGGGTGCAGGAGCCTTGAGGCAGCAATAGCACTCATGAAAGAGAAGGTCGAGGCGTTGAAGGAAGCCATGCGCGCCGCCGGTCCCTGAGCGTGCATCCGAAAGCAAATAGCTATCTTCGGGGCCTCTCTGGTGGGTATGCTCACCCCCTTCCGGCGGCCCTCGTACGCAAGTGGGCAATCTCGGTCTTGATGACGCCGTCGAAGAGTCATCTTATCTGGTCAGGCTTCGGCCCTCATCAGGCCTTCACACCAAGCGTCATTAGGAGCCGTCCGAATTCCTCGTCGGTGACCCAACTCACCTTCAGATACTCGACGATGTCCCTCTCCTTCAGTCCGATTCTTCTAGCCTCACCCAGGGCGACCCGGTAGGCCTCGAGCTCTGTCGGCCTGTCGACATAGGCGTAGCGCTTGTCCCACAGTTCCTTCCCCTCCATGTGCTGTCTGATGTGGACGAGCTCGTGGACGACGTCAAGGTAGAGATGGGTCTCGTCGCCTTCCTTCAGATACTTGGTGTTGACTATGACCGAGCCCTTCTCGGCGTTGATCCTCATGTATCCTCGACCGTCCTCGACGTCGACCTGGAGCGCCGACAGCACCCTGTTAGTGTCACTTCCGAAGATCGACTTCACGGCCGCGACCTTCTCGAAGCCCCCGAAGACGTCCTTGAACATGAAGGGGCCGATCGGTGCGTCTCTGTTTATGACCACGCCCAATCCCAACTCAGGCTCACTGTTCCCTTCGCGGGTCCGAGCCGGACGCTTCACGTCTCATGAGTTTCTTCAAATAGAGTCGGTGGAACCCCCTTTTCGCGTAGAAGCTCTCCGCATTTTCAGAGGCTATCGTCTGCAGGATGAGCAGACGACCCTCGGCGGCAGCCATCCTGCTCGCTTCGTGAATCAGGGAGCTAGCAACTCCTATGCTCCTGTGAATCCCAAGAGTTCCTACGCAATACACACCGAGCAGCCCAGGCGTCCTGAACGCAGCAAGGACGCCCAAGGTCTTCCCGTCTCTCTCCGCTGCGAAGAAGGTCACTGAGGGCTCCGTTCTGAGTCGGTCCGCGATCAGTGAGACCGGGTTCTGCATCCCTAGGCCGCCGTAGAAGGAAAGAGAGTATGCGGCTGCCCATTCCTTTGTCCCGACTTCCTGGCCTGACAAGATCTTCAGGCCCGACGCGGTCTTGAAATCTGGTCGGTCCAGCTGCATGACAGACATGTTGTCGAACGTGGCGTAACCGCGCGATTCCAGCACGGCCCCAACCTCCCCGCACTCTTCCTGCACTGAGAAGCAGGATGGCCTCGCGAGGGCTTCGAACTCTGCTTCAATCTTTGGGATGGCGTCCGGCCAACCTGCGCAATCGACAAACCCGGCTCTGTTGAAGAGGTACTCGTCGAAGTCGGAGGAAAGCATGACGTACGAGTTCTCTCCGGTCCAGCGCACATCGGCCCAGTGGGACCACCAGCCGATCTCGTTGAGCTCCAGGTCCCTGTTCTTAGCCAATCCCCAGGTCAACCCCCAGTATCTTCCCCGCCGTGCGAACCGAAGCGAGCTTGCGTCCCGCCGTCACGGCGCTCCTCGTGTTGAGCGCAGACGCGATGCCTTCGCCCAAGACCCGGAGGGCGAGCGGGGTGTCGAAATCGTCGTTCATGGCGTCGCGGAAGTCCCCCAGCAGCTCCTCGTCGCTCTCTTCGGACGCACCTCCGGCCGCACGGAGGGCCTTCTCTGCCATTCCTCTTAGACGCGTGGACCTTCTAGCCGCGGAGTCGATTCCCCTGAGGTCCATGTCCTTTCTGTAGTGGCGGCCCAGGAAGAACATCCTGAGCTGGTCGGCCGAATAGGTGCGCAGGGCATCCCTGACCGTGACCACATTCCCGGTCGACTTGGACATCTTCTCGCCTCTCATATTGACGAGCCTCGTGTGGACCCAGTACCTCACGAAGGGCTTGAGGCCTGTGAGTGACTCGGCCTCTGCGATCTCTGCTTCGTGGTGGGGATAGATCAGCTCGTAGGCGCCACCCTGCAGGTCGTACTGGGGGCCAAGGAGCGAGCTCGTGACAGCGATGTCTTGGATGTGCCAGCCGGGCGAGCCCCTCCCCCACGGGCTGTCCCACTTTCCCTCGACCAGGGTCTCGGGACGCCAGAGGGCGAAGTCGAGCAGATTCCTCTTCCTAAGGGAGAGCTCGAGGGGTCGGAGCGAGAGTTCCCGGGAGGACTGGTGAGAGAGTCTCCCGAACTCAGGAAATGTCGAGACGTCAAAGTAGACCCAACCGCCGACCACGTACGCTTGTCCCTTCTCGATCAAGAGAGAGACTTGTTTGATCATCTCGTCCACGTGCTTTGAGACAGGCTCGAACCTGCAGACGGAATCGGCCTTGAGCTTCGCCATGTCTTCGACGAAGTACCTCGAATACTCTCTCGCAAGGGCGAGAGGAGTCTTGCCTCTTCTGCGCGCCTCATCCGTTATCCGCTCATCCACGTCGGTGATGTTCACGACGAAATGGACTCTGTACCCAAGATGGGTCAGGTATCTCGCGACGACGTCATAGAAGATGTACGTGCGAGCGTGACCCAGGTGCATGTAGTGTTGGACCGTGGGCCCGCAGGCGAACATTCCGACCTGTCCGCGGCGCAGGCTTCTGAAGGGTTCCTTCTTCCCGGTGAGAGTGTTGAAGACAACGAGCCGGCTCGGCAAGAGACAGTAGAGCGCTGAGAGGGGCGAGGGTATTAGCCTTTTTGAGCCAGGGGAATCTGGCGCTAGTGAGGGCATTGTTCTACGAAAAGAGGATCGGGTCGTTCGCCGGACTGATGCGAGAAGCGCGACGCCTGGACTCCGACGCGGGGATCAGGGTCGTTGGCTCGTACCTGGGGCGCCGCTGCTTCGCGTTCGTCACTAGGTTCGTCGGGAGATACACAGTCATGGTTTACGAGAGGACGGGGCGCAAGGCCCCTGCGGTCGGCATGAGAGTCATCTCGAGGGAATTCGAGTCTCCGGAGGAGCTGGAAGGGTTCCTGCAGGGAATCACGCAAGGAGGAGTCGATGCATACGTCTACTGAGCCAAGCGTTCGGCGGAAGAAGGTTTCAGCTTAAGAGGGGGCACCCAACCCGTGAAGGTACAATGGTTGCCTTGAACGGTCTGTACAGGAGGGTTGCAAAGAAGGTGCTGTCTGAGACGCTCGCTGTGGAGAAAGGGGAGGCGGTCACAGTCGAGTCCTGGAACAACGGTCTCGAGTTTGCACGGAACGTGGTGGCAGAAGCCAGGGCGATGGGATGCACGGCCATTCTGAGTCTGGAGGACGAAGAAGCGTACATCGAGGGAGCGAACCGGGCGCCAAAGGACAGGATTGGAATGATGGGACGCAACGAGTACGGAATAATCAAGGGAACGGACGCGTACGTGTTCATTCCTGGGCCCCTTCTGGCGCCGTACCAGACGAAGATCAAGCCCCAGCTCATGTCGGAATCCACGAAGTACAACCGATCCTGGTACGAGGCCGCAGAGAAGGCCAAGCTTAGGGGAGCCCGCCTCGCCTTTGGGTACGTTGGAGAGGAGATGGCCGGAGTGATGGGCAGGACCGTCCAGCAAGTGGTAGAACGGCAGCTGAACGCCGCTCTGGTCGATTTCGGTGGCATCGCGAAGACGGGGCAGCGGATCTCCTCGCTCCTCTCGGAACGTTCTGAGGCCGTGGTCCAGGCCAGTGGTTCACGACTTCAATTCAGACTCAAGGGAGAGACGACGATTGAGGATGGCACAGTGAGCCGCGCGGACGTGGAGGCTGGCGACAACATGGCCTACGTTCCGCCTGGATTCGTAACAAGGGGCGTCGATCCCGCCTCTGTCTCGGGGACGCTGAGTGTCTCGAAGACTGTGACAAGACTGGGCCTGCTCGAGGACGCAGTGCTTACGTTTAGGGAAGGGAGGCTGATCAAGTGGAAGAGCAGGGGCAGCACGCCGATGCTCACGGAACTCGTCAAGGCTGTGCCCGAGCAGAGCCGGATAACGACCATTCTCAACGTGGGAATCAATCCCAAGATGGACTACCTGTTCGGGCAGGATAGGATGGTGGCCGGGTCGGTGACAGCCGGTGGGTTTGGGTTCATGGCGGTCATCAGGAGGGCGGACCTGACGGTCGGAGGAAGGCACGTCGTGACCGGCGGGAAGCTGTAGCTAGTCGCGAGACCAAGCAATCAGCCGAGAGTCCGGCAGGCATTCTGAAAGGAAGCACGCGAAGGAGCTGCCAGTGCGCGTGCGCGCGAGTCCAGTAGCTTTTTGACGGAGGTCGTCCGACGACAACTCATGAGCAGAACACGTTCCGAACTGAAGGAAGGCGACATGGCACCCGATTTCGAGCTCCCCTCGTCGACCGGAAGGCCAGTCAGGCTCAGCTCCTTTAAGGGGAAGAGTGTCGTGCTGTACTTCTATCCCCAAGACGACACGCCTGGCTGCACGAGAGAGGCGTGCTCGTTCAGAGACAACTTGCCCAAGTTCGAAGGTCTCGATGCTGTCGTCCTGGGTGTCAGCAAGGACTCGCTGGTGTCCCACGAGAAGTTCATCGGCAAGTACTCGCTGAACTTCACTCTTCTGAGCGATGAGGGGCTGGAGGCTCACAAGCTCTACGGCATCTGGAAGCTGAAGAACAACTATGGCAAGACCTACTGGGGAACAGAACGGTCCACCTTCGTAATAGACAAGAAGGGGAGAATCAAGAAGGTGTTCAGAAAGGTGAAGGTCGACGGCCATGAGGCCGAGGTCCTGCTGGCGCTGCGGGCATAGGGACAACAGCTCACGGCCCAAAAGGGAAGGGACCACCCTCCTGGTGGGGCCGCCCTCGTGCCACTCGACTTTACGAGTCTGCTCAGGGGTTCTCGCAACAGATGGCTTGACGGTAGTCACGCCTCTTGGACAGCTCCCTTCAGAACGAACCCTTGGACGCTGCCTTCCATGAAATAATCTCTGTCCAGGGTGGGAAAGTGGGAGGGTCGAGTCCCCGCTATTCTACTTCAGCATCTCGCTTTCGGGAGGCATGGGCTTTATGAGCCCTTCCTTCATCAGCAGTTCTGTGGCTTCCCGTGCGGCCTTTATGATCGCAGAGGCTTTCTGATAGAGTTCATCCCTGCTAGGCTTGATTCTGGCCACGCCCTGATCAATCGATTTCTGGGCGCACGCAACGGCCACGCGTGGATAGACCTCCCATTCGTCCATTTTCGGCATGATGTCGTCCGCGTTTATTCCCCGTGCTTCGGCGAACCTCGCCAGTTCCTCCGCGGCGGCTACGCACATGTCGTCGGTCACCGTCTTGGCCCTCACGTCCAGGACTCCTCGGAATATGCCCGGAAATCCCAGACTGTTGTTGACCTGGTTCGGAAAGTCGCTTCTGCCCGTAGCCACCACTCGGGCGCCGCCCTCTTTCGCCTCCCAAGGCCATATCTCTGGTATCGGATTCGCACATGCGAAGACTATCGCGTTGTTGTTCATCGTCTGTATCCATTCCTTCTTTATGACCCCTGGTCCAGGTTTGGCGGCTGCCACCACTGCGTCACTGTTTTTGAAAGCTGCAGCAATGTCGCCAGTCCTGCCTTCCGCATTCGTCATTTGGGACAGCTCGTACTTCCAAGGATCGTCCTCCTCGCGAATATCTTCACGACCTGGGTAGATGAGGCCCTTCGTATCGACCAAGAGAAGGTTGCCCGGTTTCACTCCCCACCTCGTCAAGACATACGCGGCCCTGAGGTTGGACGAACCCGCCCCCACCAGCGTTATGAGACTCTTCTTCGGATTCTTTCCGACTACCTTGAATGAATTGATCAGCCCGGCCAGGACGACGGTGGCCGTTCCCTGCTGATCGTCGTGCCATACTGGGATTTGGAGGCGTTTTCGTGTTTCTTCCAGGACGTGGAAACACTTCGGTTTCTCGATGTCCTCGAGATTGATTCCACCGAAGGATGGCTCGATGAGTTCACACGTCCTGATTATCTCCTCGGGGTCTTTGGTCTTCAGGCAGATTGGAAAGGCGTCGACACCGCCCAAGTACTTGAACAGAATGCTCTTTCCTTCCATCACCGGCAGTCCCGCTTCCGGTCCGATGTCCCCAAGGCCCAGGACGCGCGTGCCGTCTGTCACGACAGCAACGAAGTTCCACCTATTGGTAAGCTCGAACGACTTCTCAGGGGATGCCTGTATCTCCTTGCATGCGGCGGCTACGCCTGGAGTGTACCAAATGGCGAAATCCTGATAGGTTGTGATGGCGCACTTAGGCATGACCTGGAGTTTTCCTCCGTAGTACCTGTGGAGAGGTGGCGCAAGCATAGATGGCTTCTTGGCCTTCGCAAGCAGTTCGTCTACCGTCGGCTTTCTCTCCTCGGGTCTTTGTTTGGGCATCCAATTTTTCGGGTGTTCTACACCGTTTAAAAGTGTGACTCCGACTGCGAACAACCTCTTGGCTCGCCCTTGAGGGGGTGGCGATTCTCTGAGCCGAGTCGGAGATCCCTGTCTCTAGCCCGTTTCAGACGGGAGTAAGTGAGCGGCGGGGTCTCTATCGAAGACCTTCTTGCAACCGGCGCAACAGAAGTAGACTTTCGTTCCCCTGTATTCGGAGACGAAGGGCGTCTTGCCGGGGTCCACGGTCATCCCACAAATCGGATCTACGGCCATCTTGGCACCTGCCCTGCCCTCCACAGAGTACAATTTAACTCAGGCTCGGCGAGCGACGATTCAGGCGCGAGAATGGCGAAGGACCCCGTCTGCGGTATGTACGTCGAAGAGACTCCAGAGGCGCTGCGGACGATCCAGAGGGGAACCACCTTCTACTTCTGCTGCAACACCTGCCTCCAGACCTTCATCGCCCCCGCCAAGGAGCTGAAGTTCATCCGTCGAATGACGGTGTTGAGCTTTGCGCTCGGGATTCCTATCCTCCTTCTTACGTGGGTCGTCACTCCTCCCGGTTGGGCATCGCAGCACCTCATCCTGTTTGCCCTAGCGACTCCGGTCCAGTTCGTCGCGGGGTGGATGTTCTACAGGGGGACCTGGCATGCCATCAGGGCAAAGGCGGCCAATATGGACACGCTCATCGCGACGGGAACCACGGCAGCGTGGGCCTACAGCACTGTCGTGGTCTTCGCGCCTGGAACGTTTCCGGAAGGGATCTACTTCGATGCCTCGTCCCTGATCATAGGTTTCATACTTCTCGGGAAGCTCCTGGAGCACACCATGAGAGGAAGGGCGTCTGACGCGGTCAGGAAGCTGCTGGACCTCAGCCCGAAGAAGGCCACCGTTGTCAGAGGAGGGAAGGAGACGGAGGTGGCGGTCGAGGATGTCGTTCCCGGGGACTTGGTGAGAGTGAGGCCCGGTGAGAAGATTCCGACCGACGGAGTGATAACCGACGGGCAGGGCTCGGTGGACGAGAAGATGCTTACGGGGGAGAGCATGCCGGTCGACAAGAAGGCCGGCGACAAGGTGTACGGAGCAACAATCAATCAGACAGGCGTGATCACCCTCAAGGCGACGAAGGTGGGGAGCGACACGACCCTCGCCCAGATAATGAAGCTCGTCGAGGAAGCTCAGGCAGCCCAGGCACCCGTGCAAAGACTGGCAGACCGAATTGCCAGCTACTTCGTGCCTGTAGTCATCCTGGTGGCAGTCGGCGCCTTGTCGGGCTGGTACTTCCTAACGGCAAACGGGTTCCTGCATGGATTCACTGCGTTCATCGCCGTGCTTATCATCGCGTGCCCGTGTGCGCTGGGCCTGGCGACGCCCGCTGCGCTCGTGGTGGGCACAGGGAGGGGAGCTTCGAACGGTATACTCCTGAAGGGAGGCGAGGCGCTCGAACGGGCCAGCAAGGTGGACACCGTCGTCCTGGACAAGACGGGCACGATTACGGTCGGGGAGCCCTCAGTCACTGACACCGTCTCGCTTGCAGAGCTGTCGGAGGCTCAAGTCCTAGGTCTTGCGGCCGCAGCCGAAGCAGGGTCAGAGCATCCGATCGGAAAGGCGGTCATAATCGGAGCGCGAGACAGAGGAATCACGGTCGAGCATGCGACCGATTTCCGAGCAGAGCCCGGGATGGGGGTGAGCGCCAAGGTTGCAGGGAGGCAGGTCCTAGTGGGCAACAGGAATCTCTTCGCCGGAAGGAAGATCGAGTTCGAGCCCGCTGAAGCCTCGGTTTCTAAGCTGGAGGAGAAGGGAAGGACAGCGATGGCAGTGGGCGTAGACGGAAGGGTCGTCGGGATAATAGCGGTGGCAGACACGGTCAAGCCTCATGCGAAAGATGCGGTCGATTCCCTCAAGGATATGGGCGTGAGAGTCGTCATGTTGACCGGAGACAACAAGAGAACAGCGGAGGCGATCGCAGGCGAAGTGGGAATCGAAGAGGTGGTCGCCGAGGTTCTGCCTGCACAAAAATCCGGGGTTGTCAAGAAACTCATGGAGGAGGGACACACCGTCGCCATGGTCGGGGACGGAATCAACGACGCGCCCGCCCTCGCTCAGGCGAACGTCGGCGTGGCGATAGGGAGTGGGACCGACATCGCAATAGAAACGGCTGGCATTGTGCTGATGAAGAGCGACCTCAGGGACGTGGCAGGAGCACTCCGCCTGAGCAGGGCAACGATGAGCAAGATTAGACAGAATCTCCTCTGGGCCTTCGCCTACAACACCGTGCTGATACCTGTGGCAGCAACCGGGTTCCTCAATCCCATCCTCGCAGGCGCGGCGATGGCCATCAGTTCGGTGAGCGTCGTCGTGAACTCGCTGACATTGAACAGGGTCAAGCTCGACCTGTAGGGCGATGAGCGGCGGCGTCGGGGACCACTCGAACCTTTATCTCCCTCGGAACGGAATGAGAGAAGGTGAAGTGCTAGATGGTCGACAAGCGATTTGAGCAGTACGTGAAGGACAACCTGGGAAGATTTGCCGACGACATCATCCGGCTATCGTCTCAACCGAGCGTTTCAGCCAGGAAGGAGGGAATTGAGGAATGCGCGGTGCTCGTGGAGAAGATGCTTCGCGACATCGGGGCGACGACCAAGGTCCTGCGAATGGAGGGCGCGGCGCCGCTCGTCTATGGGGAAGTGAAATCGAACCGCTCGAGCAAGACCATTCTGTTCTACAACCACTATGACGTTCAGCCTGAGGAGCCTCTGGAGCTCTGGAAGTCTCCACCATTCAAGCCAGAGATAAGGGACGGCAGAATCTACGGCCGAGGAGTCTCCGATGATAAGGGGGAGCTCGTGTCCAGACTAAAGCTCGTTGAAACCTACACGAAGACTACTGGAGGGCCGCCCTGCAACGTGAAATTCTGCTTCGAGGGAGAAGAGGAGACGGGAAGCGTACACCTGGAGGAATACATATCGAAGTACCCTGACCTCTTCAAGGCCGACGGAGTCATTTGGGAGTACGGGACCGTGGACCTGGAGGGCAGGCCGATGGTGACACTGGGAGTGAAGGGGATGGTCTACCTAGAGTTCGTCGTCCAGTCACTCTCGCAGGACGCCCACAGCAGCTATGCGGCAGCGCTTCCGAGCGCCCCCTGGAGGCTCGTCAGGCTTCTGAATCTGATAAAGGATGAGAACGAAAGAATACTTGTGCCTGGATGGTATACTGGCGTCGAAACGCTCTCTGACGAGGAGCTGAAGGTCCTGCAGGAGATGCCATTCGACGCGGAGGCTTTCAAGAAGAACTACGGAGCAGGAAGCTTCCTAGGCGGAATGACGGGCGAGCAGGCCAAGAAAGTCCTCGTCCAAAGGCCCACGGCTAACATTGCAGGGATCTGGGCGGGTTACATGGGGCCCGGGTCCAAGACCGTCTTGCCGAAGGAGATCCATGCGAAGATGGACTTCCGACTGGTCCCGGATCAAGACCCCGCAGACCTCCTCAAGAAGCTCCGACAGTACATGGACATCAATGGCTTTGCCGACGTGAAGATCGTGCTCGAGAGCATGGAACCGGCCGCGAGGACCTCCTACAAGGACCCGTTCGCGCAGGCCGCCATCAAGACAGCAGAGAAGGTCTACGGGAAGAAGCCCATCGTCGAAATCTCGTCCCCGGGGACGGGCCCGCTCTATATCTTCACTCGAAGGTACAAGATGCCGTCGGTCGAAATCGGGGTGTCGGCGCAGGACGGGGGGATACACGCCCCGAACGAGAACCTAAAGCTCGAGGATCTTCAGAAGGGTATTTGCTGGATCGCGGAGACGATAGACCTCTTCGTCGCTTCCTGAACTACCATTTGCTGAGGTCGCCCTCAAGCAGACCCAGGCCCAGATGGACGCGGTCGATGTGTCTCGAGAGCTCATCCCTGTCGCCCACGATCTCCCCGCAATAGGGGCAGGCGAGGAGGTTCGGCGAAGCGAGTTCGGGGAGGGCCACGTGCTGTTCGAGTCCGCCGGAGACCATCGCCTTCTGAGTGACCAAGCCAACGAGCTTCCCCTTCCTCGTCACGCCGAGCCTCCTGACGCCGAGCTTGGACATCTTGGCGATGGCGTCTGCGACTTTCGCTGCAGAGTCCACTGTTGCAACCGGCGCACTTATCACGTCCCTCACCCTGGTGGCTGACGGGTCCAAGCCCGCGGCGACCACCTTGTACAGGATGTCCCTCTCGGTGATGATCCCAATCGGGTCGTCGCCGCGCACAACGACGGCTTCGGTAGCTCCGGCCTTCTGCATCACCCTCGCAGCGTCTCTCACGGAATCGTCGAAACTGACCCTGGCAAAGCTGGCCGACATGTAGTCCGAAACGGGCTGGTCTAGGGACTGCCGAAGGTCCATGAGTGCCTGACGGAAGGAATCCTCTACTTAAGATGTATCGGAGTTCAATTCATAAACAACGGAATGAAAGGCGAAGCGGGTTGAAGGCCGCAGTGCTGGGGTCGGGCCTCATGGGGGGCGTGGTCGCTTGGGACATGGCGCGGTCCGAGGGGGTCGACAGCGTGGTCGTCTCGGACGTCGACGAAGAAAGACTCGCCGCTGTAAAGAGGCGGTCGGCCGGCAAGAAGCTCTCCGTGGAGGTCCTCGACATAAAGGACACACGAAAGACGGAGAGGTTCCTGAAGCAATTCGACGTAGCTGTCTCTGCCCTTCCGCACGGGGTGGTTCACAGCTCGGACCTCGCGGCCGTAGCCTCAGGCACCAAGATGGTCAACGTCGCCTTCGAAGACGAGCAGATGGAGCTGGACTCGGCGGCGAGGAAGACCGGCGCCCTGCTGATTCCGGGTTGCGGTCTTGCGCCGGGGCTCGGAGGAATACTCCTAGCTCACGCTTTGGAGGAACTGGGCGGAGGCGACGAAGGACACATCCTTGTAGGGGGCCTGCCTCAGGTCCCGCAGCCTCCCTTCGGGTACAAGCTGGTCTTCTCAATCGTCGGCCTGCTCCGAGAGTACACAGATGACGCTCGTGTCTTCAGGGATGGCAAGCTCGTGAAGGTTAGGCCTTTCTCCACCGTCGAGACGGTGGAATTCCCGAAACCAATCGGGACGTTGGAGGCATTCTGCACGGACGGGCTGGCGAGCCTCGTCTACACGATGAAAGGGATGCGGGTCCTGGATGAGAAGACGCTGAGATGGCCTGGTCACGCTGAGAGGATGAGCCTTCTGCAGGAGTCGGGGTACTTCGCGAAGGACAAGGTGAAGGTGGGGAGCGCAGAGCTGTCGCCCCTCGAGATGTCCTGGGCGGTCTTGGGGAGGAAGCTGAGCGAGGGGGACCCGCATGATGTGACGGTGATGAGGGTCATCACGCGGTCGGAGACCGGCGAATTCGTCTACGATATGGTAGACAGGTATGACGACAGGGAGAAGGTAACATCGATGGGAAAGACGACCGGATACACGGCATCCATCGTGGCGCAGATGGTAGGGTCAGGCAAGATCAAGGGGAAGGGAACGCTCGCCCCTGAAAGAGCAGTGGAGGGCCCCCTCGTGGAGACGCTCCTTTCCGAGCTCGGCAGGAGAGGCGTCAGCATCACGTCAAGGAGGCGCAGGTTGATTTGAGGGAAGTCAAGAAGATTGAAGCGGTGGAGAGCGAGGTCAAGGAAGAGGAAAGTTCGGCGCCTAGAGCATACTGATTATCAGGTAGGAAGCGGCCGCCACAACTGCGGCGGCTGGGATGGTGATTAGCCAGGCCCAGATGATCCTTCTTGCGACGCCCCACTTGACCCTCGAAGCTCCCATGGTGGACCCTGCGCCCATGATGCCGCCGCTGACAACATGAGTCGTGCTGACAGGGATGCCGGCTAATGAGGAACCGATTATTGTGACGGCAGACGCTGTCTCGATTGAGAACCCATGAACGGGATCGAGCTTCGTCATCCTGAAGCCGAGAGTCTTCACGATTCTCCAGCCTCCGAAGAACGTTCCGAGAGCGATTGAAGTGTGAGCCAAGAGAACGACAACGAGAGGCACGCTAAAGGCCGGTATCCACTTCACAGAAAACAGGAGAGCAGCCACAACTCCCATCGTCTTCTGCGCATCGTTCGTTCCGTGGCTAAGGCTGACAAAGGCGGCAGAGACGAGCTGGAGCCGCCTGAAATAGCGGTTGACGACGAAAAGGGGTATGGTGAAGAAGGCTCTGATCAGAGCGGTCATTAGCACGAACGCGAGCACGAAGCCGATGATCGGTGAAAGCACCATGAACGTGAGTGTCTTTTGCAGCCCGGCCCAGACCAGTGAATTCAGGCCTGCCTTGATCACCGCGGCGCCCACGAGGCCGCCAATCAGAGCGTGCGAGGAGCTGGAGGGGAGGCCGAGATACCAGGTAATCAGGTCCCAAACGATGGCACCAATCAGAGCTGCGAGGATGAGGTTTGGAGTAATCACCAACGAGCTGACTATCCCGTTGCCGACCGTGGTCGCAACAGCGACACCGAAGACCAAGAAAGCAATGAAATTGAAGAAGGCGGCCATCGCCACGGCGGCCACCGGCGAGAGCACCCTAGTGGAGATGACTGTCGAGACGGAGTTGGCGGCGTCATGAAAGCCGTTGACGAAATCGAAGCTATACGCGACTGCTATTATCCCGAGAACGTAGACGGCCTGGAGGTCCACTACGCTCGCCTAGGTGGACCTGATGAGAATGTCCCGGAGGACCTGACTTAGGTCCTCACAGCGGTCCGTTACGGTCTCCAAATGCTCGCAAATCTCCTTCATCTTCAGGATGCCAATCACGTCGTCGCTTCTGAAGAGTTTGACTAGCGTCTCGTTCAGGAGCTCATCGGCCTCGTTCTCGAGCCGGTCCACCTCGATGCATCTCCTGTCGATTTCTGCCTTGTCGAGCTTCCTCATCGAGATGAAGGCCTGGTGGATCTGCTCCACGGAGGCGCGACAGATTCCCGCGAACCTGTTCAACGCTTCAGTCGGTCCCGTGACTTCATAGAGCACGATCTCGTTAATGACGGCGTACATGTAGTCGAGCACGTCGTCATAGAGAGAGGCGAGCTTTGTGATGTCTTCTTGGTCGATAGGGGTGATGAAGCTCCTGTTGACTTTTTCATAGATCTGGTGTACAATATCGTCCCCGATGTGCTCAATCTCCTTGAATTGCTTCCTGCGCTCCTCCATGTCGTCGAAGGACTTCATCGCGTCTTCGAGCCTCGTCGCTCCGAAAAGGACATTAGCCGACTCCTTCTCGAGGATGTCAAAGAAGGCCTTGTCCTGCGGAATTATCCATTCCTTAAGGCCCATTCCGAGCTCGGCCCCTTCGTGGAGGCGTATTATCCTTTCTCGGAGGAGACATCAATCTATCTATAAGCTCCAGCCGTGCGTTCGTGCCCCCGGTTTCCCTCAGCATAGTCCCCATCTGAACTCAGACGTGAATCGATTTAACGCTCTTCCCTGAAGCGGCTTCCTGGGTTGAACCAGACTACCATCAGAAGAGGAAGGCGGGCTGATTCGGTGGGCTTTCTGAAGCTGTTGCTGGCTCTGGCAGAATTCGAACGCCTTGAACCTCCCTCTGCGGGTGGGCAGAGGAGGATTATTGCAGATATCTTTGAGAAGAAGAGACTGAATCTGCTTGTAGCGTCAGAGCGGGGAAAGCTCGTGGGCTACGCCCTGTATTTCTACACCTACTCCTCCTTCCTCGCAAGGCCCACACTCTATCTAGAGGACTTGTTCGTCCTTGAAGAGCACCGGAAGAAGGGGCTGGGCTCCGCACTCCTCCTCAGGTGCATCGACGAAGCGGTCAAGCAAGACTGTGGCAGGATGGAATGGGCCGTTCTTGGGTGGAACAAGAAAGCGATTGGCTTCTACGAGAAGCTCGGCGCGAGGAGGCTGGACGAGTGGCATTTCTACAGACTCACCCGTGACGAATTGAAGCAGGTTACTCGGGGAATCCAGGCACAACCTGGTCCGTAAGATGAACGGGACAGGGTCAAGGGCTTCCCCCATCCAGAAATAGCGGTCTAAAATACTAGCCACTTTCTGCCTCTGCTCGGTAGAGGGAATTGGAAAAGGTCCTGCTCTTCGAAGAGGCTGCTGGCCGTGACAAGTTTCTGCTAGGCGGCAAGGGGTACGGCCTGGCACAGATGACCGCAATCGGGCTCCCCGTGCCGCCGGGTTTCACGATAACAACGGAGGTGTGCAAGCAGTTCTACGCCCAGGGCGGTAGAATCCCGACCGGCCTCTTCGATGACATCAGGCTGAAGGTTCGGGAAATCGAGGCGAAGACAGGCAAGAGATTCGGCGACAGCCAGAATCCGCTCCTGTTCTCAGTGAGGTCGGGCGGACCATTCTCGATGCCCGGGATGATGGACACAATCCTCAACCTCGGGCTCTCTGACGCGACGGCCGAGGCGCTGGCGAGGAAGACGGGCAACGAGCGGTTCGTGTACGACTCGTACCGCAGGCTCATCCAGATGTTCGGAAAGGTGGCTATGGGCGCCGACGGAGATAAGTTTGAGCACGAGCTGGTGGAGCTCAAGAAGACGTCTGGGGCGAAAGCGGACATAGACCTGAAGCCCCAGGAGCTCAGGGACCTTGTCGAGACCTTCAAGAGGATTGTGAGGACGGAGACAGGAAGAGAGTTTCCGCAGGATCCCTTCGAGCAGCTGGAAACGGCCGTGACCGCGGTCTTCATGTCATGGAACAATTCGCGAGCGAAGGAGTATAGGCGATTCTACAAGATCAGCGACGACCTCGGGACAGCAGTCAACATCCAGACCATGGTCTTCGGCAACATGGGCCCGGACTCGGGCTCAGGTGTCGGCTTCACGCGAAACCCCTCGACCGGCGACAGGGAACTCTACGGGGAGTATCTGGGCAACGCGCAGGGGGAGGACGTGGTCGCAGGAGTTCGGACGCCTATCACCATCGAGAGCCTCGAACCCAGCCTCCGGAAGGAGCTGGTTGATCTCGCCTCCAGGCTGGAGAAACACTTCAGGGACATGCAGGACTTCGAGTTCACCGTCGAGGGGGGAAAGCTGTACCTGCTCCAGACGCGCAACGGGAAGCGGACCGCCCAGGCGGCGGTCAAGGTCGCAGTCGACATGATGGAAGAGGGCCTCATCGGATCCGAGGAAGGCCTGATGAGGGTGGAGCCTGAAATGCTCGACGCGCTCCTGCACAGGCGTCTCGACCCGACAGCAGCAGATCAGCCGGTGGCGAAGGGGCTCAACGCGTCCCCCGGCGCAGCATCAGGAAAGGTCGTCTTTGACACGGATGAAGCGGTGTCGACGGGTGCAGGTGAGAAGATCATTCTGGTCAGACCTGAGACGACGCCGGAGGACATCAAGGGCCTGATTGCCTCTCAGGGAGTCCTCACGGCAAGAGGAGGGATGACCTCCCACGCAGCCGTGGTAGCCAGAGGAATGGGAAAGCCGGCAATCGTAGGATGCAGCGAGATTGAGATCTCCCAGGACGGGACCGCCTTCACCACTAAGAGCGGAGAGAGAATCGCAAAGGGAGAGACAATAACCATCGACGGAACTTCCGGGAAGGTGTACAGAGGCGAAGTGAGGATGGTAGACCCCGAGCTCTCACCCGAGTTCTCCAAGCTCCTGGAGAAGGCCGATTCCGTGAGGAAGCTCGGGGTCTGGGCCAACGCGGACAC
>Ga0187865_1001264_pt1 | contig 29779 bp, 36 predicted proteins | sample June2016WEW_11_1_2_FD_132989 | JGI IMG/M metagenome (GOLD analysis project Ga0187865, IMG submission 132989) | Peatland microbial communities from SPRUCE experiment site at the Marcell Experimental Forest, Minnesota, USA - June2016WEW_11_100 | ecosystem: Environmental > Terrestrial > Soil >...
CAAAAATCTTTCCTACTCTCCCTTTTTAAGTATCCTCGAAGTGATTGGTAAGTAAAATAGGGCAAACTCTGTATATCTTGAAGAAAAAGACCCTATTTATGAGCCAATTTACACCAGAGGTTGAAACAAATAAGCCCGTTGAATCTATTCAGGGTCTTCTCCCTAACGAATGGATCCCGACGGAGGGAGATTTCAAACCATGCTTCATTGGTCTTCCTGGCCAGAAAGGTTGACGCCCAAACCGAATCAGGTAGGGGGGAACGCTGCTATCAAACCCTGCGTCCGGGGCGGAAAGAAATTGGGCTCGGAACCCATTCGTTTCTGCCCCGGGTCAAGATGCAAGGATGCCTATATACTTACTCCTGAAGGGATTATCCAAGCTTCTCTGACAGGGTCAAAACCTCTCGTTTAAGAGGAGAGGGAACATAGACCAGGTTGATTTCTATCTTACCAAGGGCCTTCTCCTTAACAGCGGCCCTTGGGATCGTGACGTCCAAAGATCCTTCGGTAACTTCTCCGGGTTTAATAGCCTTCAAAAACATAGAAGCTTTTGCTATTTTCTCCCCGGATTTAAAAGCGATCGGCTTCCCGGCTTCATCCAGGTATTCGAGGGTAACCGCCTGGATATCCAGGATATCCTTGGATATATTGGTGATTTTGACATTACCCCTGAGGCTCGGTGTCTCGACGATCTCTTTAGAAGCTATGTCAACGGTCGTAGCCACTTTAAGGTCGTTAAGCTCCACAGAAAAATTCTGGCCTTTAAGCTCAGCCTTCGATGGGACCAAATTCTTTTCGACTCGCTCTTGTTTAGGGGCTTCCACCTTCTGCTCCTTAGAACAACCCAAAAATCCAATGGCCAGACCCAAAACTAAGAATGTGACGATCTTCGTGAAATTCATACCTTACCCTCCTTCTGTTTTATTTTTTTTCAGGGCCAAGCGGGGCAATATCTGTGGTAATGGGTTGTACATCGTTATCGATGTAGCGGTATCTTTCAACCCGCTTATTCCTAAAGAAGACTTCCAGTCTTTGTAGATCTTGGGGGTCCGCCTTTCTTGGAAAAAACAGCATATCTCTTTGTGTTCTATAGTAGTACACATACCTGGTCTCGCCCGAAGCCAAGTTCTCTTTCTGCTGGGGCGCTCCAAACATCTTAACTACGTCTTCCGGGGTTGTCCCCTCCGCTAATAAATTCTGCGTCTTGGAACGATCAATCCTTTTGCCTTCGATGGTTGATGCGCAGCCCATCGTCAAAGCTATTAGAAAAACCAAAACAATACTCCAATACCTCATTTTCCGTTTCTCCTTTCTTTTATATTCCTAGAATGCCTATTCTCAAGAATCACCCCTTAGCCTGGATCCCTCGCGGAGAAAAGCCCTCTGAGGTATCCAACCCACCAATGTCCAACCGCTATTTTTCTACTGATGAGAAAGGAAACCCAATTCTCTGAGGGGCTCCTCGTTCCCCCGCAAAGAAGAGGATGAATCAATCCGGTTTCCAAAGACCCTTCATCGGTCCTATTGGGCGGCCGTTGAGTCAATCCCTTCTCTTTTGAAATTATATTTCTGGACGACCCCACCCTTGGTGAAAACTTCGAATGTTCTCTTATGCTGGATGTTTTTGCTCCAGAACCTTGGCATTTCTTCATAATAGGAATAGACATACTTCGTCTCGCCCGCCCCCGTCATTTCCTTTTTCGCCGGCTGGCCGAACATCTCTATGACCTTATACTCTTGGGTGGTTCCGGGCACGATTTGGTCAACCTTCGCTTTTTCAATGGGCGTCCCGACTATATAAGGCTTGGCGCAACCAACGAAAAAGGCAATTACAAAAATCAGAAGAAGCATTAGGTATCTCATCATTTTTCCCCTTTCTTTTATTTTCCAGAATGCTTATTCTATAAAAATTTTCCCTCCAAGCTCTTCCCGATTTATTTGCGGCTAATTGCTGGAGAGCGCTCCGAAATATTATCCAAGAAGATTATTTAACCACTACTAAGTCATCCCGTCGATTCATGGAACGATTGGCTTCGTCCGTGTTTGGGAACCTGGGCTTTTCCTCTCCATAGCTGAGGGCCGAAAGCCTGAAAGTCTCTACACCCAGTCTTTCTAAATATTGTTTGGCGCTGGTGGCCCGCCGATCACCGAAGGCCAGGTTATATTCCTCAGTCCCAATATCACAGGTATTTCCTTCGATCCGAATCTGCGTGCTGAGATTTTTTGCCATCCATGCTCCGATTTTGTCCAGGTCCTCTCTCGATTTTGGAGAAAGGCTATAATCGTCGAAGGCAAATTGGATGCGCATTCCATTAAGATCGAAGGCTGGCTTTTTCTCTGCCTGGGGTATAGCCTCTTTAGGGGCTTCCTTCTTGGCCTCTAGCTTGGACTGGGTGACGGAAGCAGGAGTTGGTGCTGCTTTAGGTTGTTCTCCGGTCTTCGGAACTTCAGGTTTAGGGGCTTCTTTTTTTGCCTCGACAGAAGGCTTTGCGAGGGTCTCTTCTTTAACCAACTGTTTCTTGGCACAACCGCTGGCGATGAAAGCGAGGGTCACCACGGAAATGAAAACCAATAACCATATTGACGATTTTCTAAACATTCTCCTCTCCTCCTTTATTTTTAAATTCCTCGCAATCCAATGTATTTGCGACTTACCTGAATCCAAGGGTATGATTATTGAAATTGATCTCGATGTTTCCTGGGATCTTTTTTTGTCAAGCCCAGAAGCCTTTCTTGCTCACCTATTCCCCTTCTGAAACTTGGGCATCTTTCCTGGAGTCGAGCCGGCCGGGGATGAATCAAAGAAGTCAGGTGTATTCCAATCGGGCAGCTCCGACACAATAAAAGACCCTTTAGGTAAGAATAATATAAGCCCTCCCCCATCATATGGGTTGGGATTTGAGCTTTTCGCCCGACTTGATGGCGCATGGCACAAGCATTTTGGGAGATCCTTAAATTCCCTGGTTGGTAAGGGCAAGAAAATATTTCTGTTTTGTGGTGGGCCAGCCAATCTTCTGCCGTCATTTGATTCTTTGCCATGATTTCCTCCTTTTCGACCGATAGCCCCATTCTAAGAAATCCCAATTCATTTAAGCCCGCGCTGCAAGGATATATAATTGCCCATGGACATTTGGGAGAATAGCCCTAACAGCTCTCTTCAGGGTTTACTTTGAGCTTATTTAAAACCTCAAACACACCCGGCACCCCCCAGGCAACCAGCTCAGCCTTTTCCCGCTGAATCAAGTCCCGAACGGAGCCGGAAAGAATTACCCTACCCTTATTAACCTGCACACTAATAGCTTGCAGATTGATTTCAGCGTTTCGCTCGAAGACCTCTTCTATCATTGCCTTAAGTTCGCAGGATGGAGCCATCGGCATGATGGTAATTAAATTGCTTACTCCTCTTACCCCGCGCAGGAAGCGCAATACTCTTTCCGCTTCCTTTTTCTGAAAATTAAAATTCACTTCCCCCGTTAGGGTTAACCATCCGTTGTCAACCGTGACCTTCACATCCCTTGGCACCCAGACATGCCAGGCTAAAAGGGCTGAAGCAAATTGGGCGATGTCGGCATCATTGCGCTGATTGGAGAAAGATAGTTTGACCTCAATATTTTCAGACAGCCCCTTTACCTCACGCACTCCTTTGGCAGACTTTTCGGCGGCGAATTTGGCTGCCAAGCTGGGGACGTTACCCGTGAGCGTCACCACCCCTTCGTTGACAAAGATTCTAATATCCGCCCCCTTGAGCCGGGAATCCCATTTCAGTTCTTCTTTAACCCCTTGTTGCAGCTTCTCGTCGGATGTCATAATGGCCCACATCTCCTTTCCCTGCGATCCCTACGCATGGGATGTTTTGTCATTTCCCGTATGGACTAGCCGAGCTCTTGGCTCTGCCTTAGGAATGGACATCCGGGGGGCAATCGTTGCTTTCTCCAGCTCTTCAGCGTTATGAATCAATTTTCGTCTCAGCACTTCAGCGACTTTTTGCTTGAGCCTTTCAAAGCAAAAGCTTTTCATCACATAACCATCGGCCAAGGCCATTCGAGCATCCCTTAGGCAGCCCTCAAAGGTGGTAAAGATAAGGACTGGCAGATGGGGCGCTTCCTTTTTGACCGCTTCCAACACATCCCATCGATCCACCCCACATAGATGTAAATCTAAGAGCAGAAGGTCCGGTTGCAGGGTATTAATCAACTCTCTGATCAGAGAAGGCTTCCCAATAGGTACGACGAGGTGCCCGTCATCCCCCAGTTCTGCCGCCGTAAGCTCTCGGACGCTGGGATGTTCGTCCAGGATCAGAATCTTTCCCATCTACTCCTTCCTCTCTTTTCTCTATTATTTCGAGGGACTGTCAAAGGCGCATAAAATAGATTTTCTCCCCAATGCTCTTCCTAAAAAATCTTGGTTAGGTTGGTAACTTTATTTCCCGCTACCCAGACATTAATGGCGTCACCCACTTTTGTGTCGGCAAGTTCTTTGGCCGACTTCTTCCCCACTTTCAGGGTGACTTTCCTATCCCTTTTCACTTGGTGCTGGTCAATGGTAATTTTGCCCGCCGCGGCATCCACAGCGGTGACCAGCCCTCCCATCCGGTACTCAAGCGCTCGGCTAACAACTTCCTTTTTGGTCGCTTCCGGCCTGGCCATTCCTGGTTTGGCCGCCTCCGTTTTTGGACCCTCGATCGTTTTTGCTTTCTCCGTAGCTTTAACCGCTTCGACTGCTTTCTCTGGCTTACCTTTCTCCTGCGCAAGGGCTAAGCTCGAGCTCGTGAGAGCAAGAGCGACGATTATCCCGATCAAAGCCATTAACAATCTCCTCACCTTCTTTTTCCTCCTTTCGTTTTTTAAAAGAGACCTCTCACAAGCCACGACTCTTCATCTGACCACAATCTCTACAAGGCAAGATCAGTGCCAATTGGGCAGCATTCGGCTAAGAGAAGGATTTGCTTAAGTTATGAGGAATTTTCTTTGGCGGAGAAGAAAAAAGGAATGAAAAAAATAAACGAAATCGTTTAGCCAGATTTACGTTTTGGTGGAGTGGGGAATTCCGTACTTATCCAACCGGTACTCTAAAGTTCGACGGGTAAGCCCTAAAAGTCGAGCGGCCCTGGCAATTACGCCTCCGCTCTTCTCCATAGCTCTAGTCAGAAGATGTTTTTCCAGCGCTTCCAAATCCAGCCCAGCTTCAGGCACATCAATTCCAGCGCAATGGTTACTAATCGCAAAAGGAGACAAAACCTCCTGCGGCAGGTCGCGCTCCTCTATGATTTCGCCCTCCGCCAGGATGGTCGCCCTTTCAATGACCGACTCAAGCTCGCGTACGTTTCCCGGCCAAGAATAGGACACCAGCTTGCCCATGGCAGCCGGAGAGACGCGCTGCACTCTTCTCTTCCCCGGATCTCGAAATTTCCTCAGAAAATGATCGACAAGAAGAGGAATATCTGTGGCTCTATCTCGTAGTGGGGGGATCACGATGGGAAACGTATTTAAGCGATAGTAGAGGTCCTCCCGAAAACCATCCTCAGTCATCATTTTGCCGAGATCACGATGGGTTGCAGAGATGATTCGTACATCCACCCGAATCACTTCGCTCCCGCCAAGACGCTGAATTTCCTTCTCCTGAAGTAAGCGAAGGATCTTCCCCTGCAGGGACATATTGAAATCCCCGATTTCATCCAGAAACAAAGTGGATCCCGACGCCTCTTCCACCAGCCCCTTTTTTCGGGCGTAGGCCCCGGTAAATGCGCCTTTCTCGTACCCGAACAGCTCGGATTCCAGCAGGGCACCAGGGATAGCCGCACAGTTGAGCGCACGCATAGGGAGAGAGTTCCTTTGGCTCAGTTGGTGGATCGCTTTAGCCACCAGCTCCTTGCCGCTGCCGGTTTCGCCATAAATCATCACCGTTGTGCTGCGGGAGGCTACTTTATGAACCAGCCGGAAGACCTCCTCCATCCTTTTGTGTTTTCCGATCAGGTTTTCAAGGGAATAATTTTGGCGTAACTGAGAATGCAGCAGTTTATTTTCTTGAATCAGACGCGCCTGCTCCACTGCTCGAGCAACCACCACGAGTAGCTCATCTTTGTCAAGAGGCTTGGTCAGATAATTGAGGGCGCCCTTTTTCATTGCTTCCACGGCTGACGAAACCGAGCCGTGAGCGGTAACGACCACAACGACCTGCTCAGGTCGGAAACCCCTGGCAGCCTCTAAAAATTGAATGCCGTTCATTTCAGGCATTCGTAAGTCGGTTAAAACGAGGTCAAAATCAGTTCTTTCGATCATCCGCAGAGCTTCTTTCGGATTACCCATTGCCGTCACCTCGTAGCCAGCATCCTCCAAGATGACCGAAAGAATCTCCTGTTGACGCTCCTCGTCGTCCAAAACCAAGATGGAAGCTGTGCTCGTATTTTTTTTCATATTAGCCTTGGGTGAACCCTAAGATGAAGTTTTTGAATCGAATGAGGGAAAAAGAAGTTCGAACCGGGCTCCGCCTCCGGGCACATTTGAGACTTGAATTTTTCCTTCCATTTCCTGCACCCATTTCTTGACCAAAGCCAACCCCAGTCCTATTCCAGACTTTTTAGTAGTGAAATAGGGGTTGAAGATCTTTTTCAGGTTTTCTTCTGGAATTCCCGGGCCTTGATCCTGAATCCAAAGAGTAAGCTCACTCTTGTTTGGGGAATTGTAACCCACACCTGCACGAACCTGCGTCTCCGGACCACCGGCTTCCAGGGCGTTCTCCAATAGATTGGCCAAAGTTCGACACAATAGGTTACGGTCTACCCGGATAGGAAACTGCTCACGGATTCCCTCCAAGCGAATACGGGATTCCTCTCCGGGACGGCGGCAAAGAATTTCCTTCCGGCTTTCGATTAAAATCTCGGAGGCGTTTTCTATCGATAACTGTAAAGTGGATATTCTCCCATATTCTAAAAGACCTTGAATCATCTCGCTTACCCGCCTCAGTTCCGAATGGGCATCCTCGATAAGCTTTTCGGTTTTGAAATGCTTGGTATTGTGGTTCCGTTCTTTGTCAGAAAGGTGGCGGAGTGCTAGGGCGACAAAATTAATTGGATTCCGGATGTCGTGGGCGATGCCCGAAGCCATCTGACCTATGGCACTCCACTTCTCGTTTTCTCGAAGACGTGTCTGGAAGACTTTCTTTTCGGCCTCCCGGATATCATCCTCCAGTTTTTTTTGTTCTATTTTTTCCCGGTGCCGAACCAAGGCATTTACAAAAATTTCCCCAACCAGTTTGAGCAACTTTATGTCCTCTTCGGTCCACGTTTTTCTCGTCCGCTCATTGCCGAAACCGAAAAGCCCCAGTAAAGAATTGCCCGAGGACATCGGGATGATAATTATGGACTGGATGGATTGGCTCTGCCAAAGTTCCTTTTCCACGCTGGCTTCCGGGGGAAGGTCGGCTATGTGGGGAATATTGAGAATTTCCATTCGTCTGAAAGCGCCCAGGGCCCAGGGGAAAGATTCAAGGGATAGGCTTCGAATTTCTTCAGCATGAGACTTGATTCCGTCAGAACAAGATTCGTATACCCGCGTAAAGGTCAGGTTATCTTCTGAAAGGAGCGGAACGAAACAACGGTCGGCGCCGATAAATTCTCTTACTTCCTGTACGGTGCGATCGATCTCTTGGCCAACTTCCTCCCACGCAATCTTGACAAAGCGGGCGGAGATCGTGGTGACAAGATCTTCTATGACCAGTCGATGCTTCAAGGCCTCTTGCGCTTCCATGCGCTCGGTAATATCGCGGAACATCCCTGCGAACCCAAGCAGGCTTCCTCTCTCATCGCGCAAGGCATTGATCACCACATCTGCCCAGTACCGCGATCCGTCTTTGCGCATTCGCCAACCTTCCTCTTTAAATTGGCCTTGCACTGCCGCCATCTCTAAAATTCGCCAGGGCTTTTTTCGTTCAATATCTTCACGGGAATAAAATACGGATATATGTCTTCCCATGATTTCCTTGGCCCGGTATCCGGTAATCCGTTCGGCACCATCATTCCACCTCGCAATGCAACCTTCCGAATCGTAAAAAACAATGGCATACTCTTTCACGTTTTGCACGAATAAGCGATATTGTTCCTCGCTCTTACGCAACTCCTCCTCCATCCGTTTCCGCTCGGTGATCTCACCCAGAAGAGTTTCATTGACTTTTATCAGCTCTTCCTTCCGCTCTTTCACCCTTATCTCGAGCTCCTTGTGGGCCATTATGATCTCCTCTTCCGCTTTTTTACGACGAGAAATGTCTCGGAGGCTAACCCGGATTCCAAGGCTGGTCCCCTTAGAATCATAGATCGGCTGCCAGCATGCACCCCCCCACACCCAACTTCCATCCCGAACCTGATCCACAAGTGCATTTTTTTACGACCTGAAGTTCAATCCCGCAATTCTTGCACACAAATACATCCCTTTTTTTCATTTCCCCACAATTTGCCATTTCCATCCCTTCTTTCTAACAATTCTAACCAAAAATAACCCTCATCGGCCTAAATAAGAATACGGTAAAAACTGTATTTTTGCAAAAAAATACAGTTTTTCGTCATAACGCCTTTCATCGAAAAAAGACGAATATTCTTTCCATTTTGGGCAGTTTGCATCTTTTTGACAGCGGTACCAGAAAAAAAGATGAACTGACATTGGCCCAACCTCCCGTGGTTTGGGAACCCTATGGTCTATCCATCCGCTGAAAGGTCTTTTCACCTTGACCTTGAATCTCCAGGCTTCGACTTTCTTCGTAAATAGATCATCAAGACAATTTCCACGGCAATCATAAAAGTGCAGAGGACCTGCCCCATCGAGAAGGGCCCCAGGACAAATCCAAGCTGGACATTCGGTTCGCGAAAGAATTCAATAAAGAAGCGGAATACTCCATACTCGATGTCTTTTCTCCTTACATTCTATCTCTTCCAAAGCTATTGAATCGGTCAAGGTACTATATTTCCCCCCAAAATTCCTTTCCTCATCCAATCTCTCCTCTTCCGGATAAACCGTTTTCACCCACACTCTAACGATTTTTTCTTGGTCGATAATACTCTCAACATCGAAGAAATAAGAGGCAGTTTGGGTCTGAGCATAATACTTCCAATCCGCCCCTCATGTATCCGTAAGTCCCAAAAGAAAAGTGCCATTTAGAATTACCAGAGGCCATTTCATCTTGCCAACTTTCTTTGCCGATTCTTTGAATTCTCCCGGATAAAGAACTGTATATAGGCGATACGCTATCCAACCCAGCCCTCTTTTCATTGACCCTGGCGTCCCGTTATCCTCCAGGGTCACTTTCAAAAGTCGCTGTTTTATTATTCTGGTCACCCTTATCATTTCTTTATTGATGGCATATATTAATTATATCTCTACCTGCTAAGAGAAAATCTCCTAATGACCAGGGGGGAACAGGAGTATAAAATCTCCCGTTTCGCCAAAAATTATTTTGGATACCCCTCGTACGGCTCCCGTAAGCTACCCCCTGTCCTAGCACTTCGCAATCGGCCTTATTTAGCCTAATTTAGCCTAACAACATTGCCTCCATCTTAACAGTTTGCTATAATAATTAAGAAGCACATGAAAGGCGCCAGAAGGCTCGTTTCGCTACCTAAGCAGGCGAGCACAAACGCTCGACAAGGAGGTAACAAATGCCTGTGGTAACCATTCGGGGGCAATTGGGGAGCGGGGCACCGGAAATAGGGAAACAAGTCGCCGACCTCCTTCACGCGGATTACGTTGACCGAGAGATTATCGCTGAGGTGGCTGCAGGGCTTCAACGACAAGAGGAAGAGGTGATAGAAAAGGAGATGCCGCCCAGTAGTCACCTAGGGCGCATCGCAGAAGCTTTGCAGCATAGCTTAGCCTATGGTGTGGGCTTTGAGGGCGCATATTTCCCCGCTTGGCAAATGCCCTTGAATGACACTCGCTATTTGCAAGCCTTGGAGTCTGTTGTTCGGGAACTGGCTCGAAGCCAGTCCATTGTGATCCGAGGACGAGGAAGCCAGTTCATCCTAAGAGATGATCCCCGGGCCCTTCACGTTCTAGTGGTGTCACCCCTGGAGGTACGAGTGAAGCGTGTCATGGAAGACCTGAAGCTTAGCCACGAGGCTGCCAAGCAGGAGATAGCACGCTTTGACAACAGCCGTCGCGAGTTTATCAAGAGGCATTTTAAGGCTGAGCTGGAAGATCCAGTATGCTATGACCTAGTTATCAATACGGAGCATCTCGCCTTTCAGGCCGCTGCTTCAATTGTCGTCGATGCCCTCACTTTCAAGGAGCGAACCTGAGACGGACAAAGCGGAACTTGCCGGTGTGAAGTCCACGCCGCCCGTTCTCAGTTCGCCTGCTTTTCCCTTACGACACCAACCAATCCTATCGTTGACAGTTCGCGCTTGTCATTGCGTCGACAGGACCAGTCTTTCTGGGTTAATGATTGTTTTTCTCATCCGCCGACCTATTTTCGATGTCTAGCAGCGCCTGGCGTGGTTCGATGTCTTCGAGTTTCAACCCGGGCGGGTAAGAGAGATCGCGGCTCGTGACGGAGAACCGGTGCTTGCCTCTCCGCGCGTCCCAGAGCTGGAGCACGAGTCCGATGTCATCAAGCTTGAGAAAGGCGAAGGCCTTGCGCTGGCCGGAGAAAGTCACCCTCACTTTGGCAGGAACGATTTTGGCAACCGTCAGGGTACTTGGCACGGAGCCATAATTGACCGGGATCTCGAAGGTCCGCTGCACTACTTGACCGCTATACCCCACCACAATCCAAAAGGCCAGCGCTAGAAGGAAGGATACCGCTTTTTCTCGATAATTTCTGAGGAAGAATCTTGTCCAAGACCGACTTTCGGGTTGGGGTGCGATTTCATCGTAGAAGGCCTCTAGAAGATCCGCCAACTCCCCGGGTGTCGAAACAGTCCGGAGGTCCCCATGCCTGGCGGTCGAGATGGTGCCGCGTTCCTCGGACACCACCAGACACAAGGCGTCGCTGCGCTCCGACAATCCCACAGCAGCCGCGTGACGGGTCCCGCTGCGAGGAAGCTTTTCGAAGTTTGTAGACAAGGGCAGGCGGCAACCCAGTTTGTCGATGCGATGGCCGTCGATGACCACCGCCCCGTCGTGCCCGATGGAATGGGGATCAAAAATGCTCTTCAGCAGAGGCTCGCTGAGAAGCCCTTTGACGTCCTCGCCGCCCTCCAAGTGCCGGGCAATCGAATCCTTGCCCCGGATGATGACCAGCGCGCCAATTTTCGCCCGGGCTAGGTCGCCCATTGTGCGGGCGAGGATTTCCACCCCCCGGCGTGGCAGGCGAGGGTTCTTTCGTTCGTGGAGAGGCAAACTCCGTTTCAGCCACCAAGTGGCCACACGCTCAAAAAAATAACGCAGGTCTTCCTGAAAAATTACGACCAGCGCTACCAGGATCACGGTGAAGAAACCATGCAGCAAAGCCACCGTCAGCAGAAGGTTGAACTTGAGAGCCGCCAGGTAAACTGCGGCCACGATGCCAATACCGGTAAAAATCAAACCCGAGCGCCGGGTGCGCTTCAACGCAGCCAGAAAGACGTAAATTATCAGGGTCACGATGGCTATATCGCATAGCCCCGAGAAGCCGATCTCTGTGAGGAGCGAAGCCCATTGTTTGAAGAGGTCCATGAAAATCATTCCTGATCTAGTGTTGTGTCACAAAAATAACATGAATAATTGATGCTCCTATGATACCATGGGCTACTTCTCAAGAAAATTTCTCCCCCTCAAGTTATACTTGAATTTTTCGTCCGTATAAGGGGCTACCCCAAGGGCCCAGACATGAATGACTTCAGCGTCGAAGAAGGCTTTGGGGTGGGATTCAACAAATTTAATCAAAGCCCGGACCAGATACTGCGGTTCAGCACAGGCAGTCTGGATGAAGATCCGATCTCCTCGATGGATGTGTCTGAAGATTTCATCCTCAGAAACGAATTTTTCGGGGTAAATCTTTTTCATCTCCGGCGATATTTCCTCACTTAAACTCAAATTCATTCCTGCCAACTCCGTACTCTCCTTTCGATACGATAGGAATGATCTAGAGGACCCATCGGTATATTTTACAACCAATCCAAAATTTTCTTCCGCCTAAAAAACGATCCCGACACCGCCTATTTCTTGTCCCAGTGGGTACGGTTAAACTTGTAAAGAGTGCTCTTCGCCTAACCTCCAGGCAACATCGAGGGATGAAGATTTTAAAGCCTGCTTCATTCCCGCTCCAGGCCGCAAATTAATGTTCCCCACATGCCGAATTGGAAGTAAACCTATGAAGGCGACCATATCCCAAGGATGACTACAATAACTCCCACGATCACGTCATTGATCGTCATGCCCGTTATCTTCCAAAAACCTAAGGCAAAAGGACAAATGATGAGCCAGATTCCTATCACTACCTGCAGAGTCAACCAGCATCGCGGGCTTTTCATACTGTTTCACCTCCTTTTGATTCCTGGGTCTGCAATCCTCCCCAACCCTTCATCCATATGAAGATTTCTTCCTCTCTTTAAACCCAGTCCACTAATGCAATTTATCAGGAGGTCAGCCTTTCTCCCCTCAGGTTTGACCTCTTTTTTAATCGCGCCCGTTAAACGAGCCCCTTAATTTATCCAAAGCAGTGCTAGCTGGTTCCACTACCCCTATCTCGGGTTCGATTCCCTCCAGGGCGGTTATTACTGGGGCAACGAAATCTTTCACCTCCGGGTCCTTATTAGCGAGGTCGTGGAGAACATGATGTGTACCTTCCCGTAGCCAAGCCGAATCGGAATGTCTTGTGAGGGCCTCCATCAAGGGAGGCAGAACGTCTCGCCCTATGGCAATTAATCCCTCTGCGGCCAGCCAGCGAACCCCAAAGTTAGAATCCTCCAGGGTAGCTACGAGTTCGGAGGCCGCTCTGACATCCACAATGTCGGCCAGCGCTTTCGCTGCTTCCCACCGTACATCATCTTCTGAGTCTTTCAGAAGTGGGATTAAATGACCCACCGCCTGTTTTCCAATGGACTCCAGTGTTCGCCGCGCCTCATGGCGCACAGCCCCATCCCCGCTGCGGAGATTAGCAATTGAGGATCTAATTTTGGATAAAGCATCGCGTGAGCCCTGCGCCTTTTTTTCTTTCTTTTCATAATTCTTGGGTTTTATCATAGGAACCTCCTCATTAAATGAGATGCAAATTCTTGTAAGTTGGGCGGCTTGGTCCAGAAGACGACGCTCGAGGGAATTGTATGATCAATGTTGGTCCTCTTTTCTTGCTTAGAGGGGATTTGGATATTTTTGATTGCCTCCCCACCCCGTCCTTTCCCCAAGCGGACTCGCCGTCCTCACCTTATCCTTTCTCTTTTCAGGGTTTTGTTGATTCTGCCGAAATTCCCGGTATCCTGGCCGATTTTTCAGGGTGATCCATGCCCCCGAATTAGGTCAACCTATTTCATCGGCCCACCCTCGAATGATTCGGGAAGCTCATTTTTTTACTGCCGCTTGCGAATAGCGCTAACTGTCGAGAGTTGAATATCCGATACGCTGCCAGTTTTACACGGTCGTTCACCAGGAACCAGGCGAGGGCGCAACCCCACACCGCCAGCGCCCAGCCCCAGTTGTTTGGCAATTTCCCTACCGATGGCCATTTGATCCCCCGTGACCATCTTTACGTTCACGCCCATTTCCCGCGGGGTCGCGATGGTCACTTTGGAGTCCTCGCGGGGCGGATCGAAAAGCGGCAACACGCCAAGAAACTGCCATTGACCTTGCGCGTCGGTCCGCGCCACGTCCAACGAACGGAAGCCGCGCGCTGTGAATTCATTGACGGCCTTCTCGACTGCCGAATTTACCTGCGCGGCATTGGCCGACAACTCCAATATTGCCGGCGGAGCGCCCTTCGTCACCTTAAGGGCCTTCCCATCAGCAGTCTTGAGGGTGGCCTCGGTACGCTTGTGCACCGGGTCGAAGGCTTGGAAGTGCGTGACGCGGTAGCGGTTCAGTTGTTGCCCAGCCTTCACACCGCTGAGCACCGCGAGATCGAGCGGGTCCTGGTTTTCGGCGCGCGACGCCAGCACGGCGCAGAGGATGGCCCGTTCGGCGGTGATGCCGTCCACGCTTTTTCAAGCCCTAAATTCCTTGTCGCCAAAGGAAACCACCCTATAGGCCCTTTCCTTACCACCATTTGACAGGATAGGGCCTCCCGCGCCGAAACCGACTCCATAACACGGCCACGAGAAATAACGTGATCACGCCAACCCCAACCGGCGTCAACAGTGCGTAGAAACCGGCTTGGTTGTGAACCATTAGGAGCGGATTAGCCCCCGCCGGCGGATGAATGGTCCGGGTCAATACCATAAAAACCATCGTCAGAACTACTGCCGCGACGGAAACCCAAAGTGCACCGCCGAAAGCCTGAAAACAGAGGATGCCAACCAAAGCGCCTCCGAGATGTCCCCCCAATAAGGCACGCGGTTGCGCCGCTTCGGCCTCGGTTAAAGCAAAGAGGAACACAGTGGATCCGCCAAGGGAGAAAAGAAGAAGAGGTCCCCCGGGTCCTCCCGAAAACCACATGGCAAGGCCAATCGCTACCGCTGCGCCAACAGCCGACCAGCCGAGATCAAGGAAATTCAAACGTCGGTTGTTAAGAGTTCTCTTTTCGCTGCTGGAGCTCATTCTATGATTTCAACCTCCGAACCTTCGAACAATTAAATTTGCGCTGAGCTGCATTTTGATCTGTCAAAATTTTCGCCCATGATCGGAGACCCTCATGAGCTTCTATTTTTCTTTATACAATTAACTTTCCCTCCTCGCCAAGCTATATTTTCGTGAGCTCCCTCCACTACCCTTGGACCCGTTCCTATGTTCCTTCTTAGGCCAATTTGGTTGGAAGCAAGAAGATGTCCCCTGCCCCCCCCGTCAGGAGTAAAGGAATTTTGAGCTATTGCATATATTTGTTGACATCTTTTCAAAAAATCCATAATAATAAAAATATATTTTGTATACAAAATATTTGTATACCACATTATTCGGAGCTGGCCAATGCCTGAGCAAATATCCCGCGACCTTGCGATCTCGGAAATCATGCAATCCCTCCGCCGCATCTTTAAGGCCATCCAGGTTTACTCTCAAGAAGTATCCCAAAAATTCGGAATCACGGGCCCGCAGCTTTGGACCCTCAAGGCCCTCTCCGCGAATGGAAGCCTTCCTCTGGGCCAACTGAGTAAGATGATGTATTTGCATCCCAGCACAATTACCGGCGTTGTCGATCGGTTGGAGAAGAAAGGCTATGTGGTAAGGGACCGGGTTCATGAAGACCGAAGAGTCGTTATGGTCCAGTTGACCCCCAACGGGAGAAAGGTCATCCGTAGGGCGCCCAGTCCTATTCAGGGGAAGATGATCTATGGATTGAGAAAATTGAAGCGGGAGGATTTAAACTTCATTTATCATTCGGTTGAAAGATTAGTGAAAATGTTGTAGGCCCAAAGCATAAAGGTCACCTTCTTTTTTGACCTGGAATAAATCCTTTACCGAAAAAGGTAGAAGAAAATATTTCCAAAGCCGGGGAATATTTATGGAAGGTTCCCACGATAGATTCAGCTGAGTATAAGATACGCGTTTTCTCCCAACGGAGGGCAGAATATCGTGGAACTTCCGGGGTGTTCGCGGTGAGATAAGGAGTTTATCCCCAACCCCAGGATATAAAAATTGGAGCATCCAGGTCCGTGTTTGAGTGAATGGGATATCCTCCCGGGCCTTTAAAAAGTGCAAAATGGTGGTCAGGATCATTTTGCGAACCACCATGCCTCGGAATCGGTTGATCGTAGAACTGAGTGAGGAGGTGTGACCGAAATGGGGAACCGCGGAAAAATCATTGGAATAGGATTGGTGGTTATCGTGATCATCGCGGCTGGCCTAGGGATCTATTATTATTTCTATGGAAGGCCGGCCAAGGCCCCGATCTCAACCGAGGAGCCTGCAGCGAAACAAATCTCTCCCCCATTTGAAAAGCCCGTCTCGGGAAAAGAAGCTCCCGTCATATCCCTTCCAGCCCTGAATGACAGCGACGAGCTGGTTCGGAAGAAGGCTAAAGATCTATCAACTTATGCCAAACTGGCCGAATGGCTGAAAGTAGATGATTTGATCCGCAGGATTACCGCAGCCGTGGATAATACCGCGCATGGGATGGGTCCCCGGGCCCACCTAAAATTTTTGACTCCCCAAAAATCATTTACAATAGTTATAAAGGGGGAGGAGCTTTACCTCAACCCGCAAAGTTATCGCCGGTACGATCTGGTTGCTGATGCTTTCCTCTCCCTGGATGCCAATGCGTCCGTCCGTATTTTCCTCGAACTAAAACCCCTCTTCCAGGAGGCCTATCGGGAATTGGGGTACCCCAATCAAGACTTTCAGGAAACCCTGGTCCAAGCCATTAAAGAACTCTTAACCACCCCGATCGTGAAAGGGGATATCGTAGTAGTGCAAGGCGTGACCACCTACCAGATGGTGGATGAAAACTTGGAGGATCTGGATGACGCTCAGAAGGATCTCCTCCGCATGGGTCCGCAAAATATTCGCAAGGTACAAAATAAGCTGCGAGAAATGGCCCTGGCCCTGGGGGTTCCAGAAAATCAACTGCCGAAAGCCCGGGTATACACAACGCAACCCTGAATTCATGCGATGGGAGAAGGGTGAAAGATGATGAAATAAAAACGGCTTGTTAGGCCGCCGCTCACTCGTCCACGATAGCGAACGCTCTCACCGGAAAGGTTCCAAATTTTCTGACCTTCACGGGTACTGCGAAGAACTTGAAGCCCTGCTCGGGCAATTTTCCCAGCCCGGTCATGTGCTCAACAACCGGTATATCCGCACCGAGCAGGAGGGTATGCGCCGGCCGGGATGGATCCCTCGTGTCATCGATGTTGTATGAGTCGATCCCGACCAGCATTACTTTCGCCTCCACAAGAGCTCGAGCAAGATCCTCCGATACGAACGGATGATCGGAGAAGTACTGGGGCGTCCCCCAATGCCGGGCCCAACCAGTATGAAACAGTATGGCCCGGCCTGTCCCGCTCCGTGACGCCAGGACCTCCGGGCCAATCACTCGCTCTCCCACTTGAGGCGCCCGGATGACCATGCCCTCCAGTCCCGCCAAAGATTCGAGAGGAAGCTCAGAAAGATCGCGTCCGTGGGCGTATCGGTGGAAAGGGCTGTCCAGATACGTCCCGGTGTTCGCCACCATCTCGATCCTTCCGATGTGGAACTCCGTGCCGGGGGCGTAATGTTTCCGAGACTCCTCGCGAGTAAGATAGTCGCTGATCACCGGGGCCGGCAGTCCCTGATACGTGACCATCCCATTCTCGACAATGTGACTCAGATCTATGAAGCGACTCATGTGATTTTCTCCTGTCGCGCAATGCCCAGGTAAGGGTACGAGCGCCCGGCGAAACTTAGGCGAACCGTCAGCCTGGCTCGGGTGTTAGGCGAAATCGTAGCTACCAAGAAATACGCGCGTATTCCAGCCTGATTTTGCAGGGCAATGGCGTAACGGAATGCGTTCGCCTCACGGCCGTTCACGGAGCGATTGGCCGATAGACCATCCCCTCCTCCTGCATCTTCATGAAGGGGATCTCGCGCCCACCTTTTCTCGAGAACAGCTCCACAACTTCTTCGACTCTTCCCTTATTGGGCCCGCGGGTCTGTCGGATCCGAATCGTGTCGAAAGGGATGAACCACCCCCTCTCGGCCGAGGCCAGTTCGATCACCAGCCCTCCGCCCGGCTCCTCGTGCCCCTTCCCGAAGCCGAGCGTTCCTTCGGCCACCAGGTCGAGCCCGCCATCGGCTGCCGGAGAGGTCCGGACTGCGAAATAGAGTGTCTGATCGCGCGGCCCGCCGCGCCCGTCGTAGCGCGGGCGGCGGCGGTGAATTTCCTTGATGGTTTCCCAGCGACCGGCGAACCGCCTTTCGAGCAGGAGGAATTCGTAGTCGTACTCGGGAACCGGGACCCAGTTCCCTTTGGCGAAAAGAGACGCCTGGGCGTAACCGACGAAGACGGTCGACGAAAGCGCGGCGGCAGGCGGCTCGTCGATCAGAGGCAGGGGAGTGTGAAGAGAAGAGCAGGCGACGAGTGGAACCGCGACGAGAAAAAGAATAGAACGGAGCTGCTTCATCCAACAGCCTCCTTCGGATTTTTAATGGTCGGCTAAAACTCCACGTGAGCGGGCGGACAACAACTAGCTTGACGCCGTCTATGAACGGTCCACTCGACATAACTGTTGGGCTGAGCGTGTTCGATCACAGTTCCCTTTCCAACCGTGAGAGGGTAAGAGCAGATGGGCGGCCTCACCTTCGCGCCACAAGAAGCGGCATGATGGCAAACACCCCAAGCATCACGTAATAGACCGTTCCCGAAACAGGGTCTCGGCTTGCCAGGTACTCCCGGACCGAAAGGCCCCGAAGCCAGAGCACAAGCGTAAATTCCGCGACCAGCAGGAGGCCGAGCGTGACGCAACCCATCCCGAGTCGGCTGGACGGTTTGGCCGGCGCAGCGCGACGTCGGATTATCCACCGCGCTGCGAGTATGACCACCCCGAACATGATGGGCGTTTCCATCAGCTCAGCCATTCTCGTGCCGAAACGCGGGACGACCCACAGTATCCGAATGGGTCCAAGAACGAAGCCTGCTCCGAATACGAGCGCGAAATAGAGTACGCCAGCTTTGAGAATCTGCATGGCGGCTTACTGCCTCCCCCTATCCCCGGTCTCGCCCTCCCGGAGCACATCATCATGCGGCCCAACGATTTGTATAGCCTGCGTTGGCAACCACTAACGCCAGAAGCAAACCGCGTTTAATCCCCGTCAGCCTGATGCAGTTGTTAAGCAATCAATACCCTTCGACTACCCCCAGAAAGTAAATATCCGGTCCGTCGATGACCCCAGAAGATTGCCGCGCTTTCGATGCGGCAGGAGCACTTAGAAATGAACGAGCCTTATCGATGCTGCTGACTTCAAACAAGAAGAAAACGTTATTCGGGTCGTCGATGCTGCGCCAGAGCTGAATTAGCTTCAATCCCGCCTCTCGGTGCGCCTCAGCGTGAGAGTCAAAGACGCGCTTCCACCCCGCGAAGTCCGCTACTCTGTTCCGGCAGAGCATTTGAGTCATGCCTTTAATTCCTCCATTTTGTTGCTCAACAATACCCTCGACGGCGATTCTTAACGAGTCCGCCGCTGCCGTGTTCTCGGGCGCACGGGCATTGAATTCTCAAAGGCGTGGGCTGATCTTTTCCACGGCCTCCTTTGAGGTCATCACCGGGTATACCTCAAAATCAACGATATCGCGCCAGTTCGCCATCCAGTGCTCGAGCAACCTTCGATCCTCCGTTTCCATAAGCTGATAACAGCGCTCCAGCTTCTCATCGACCCAGCTTGAGACGTAGGTCAAGCCTTCGAGAGCAAGCCTTCCTCGATCCCGGAAACGCCGGTAAACAGGTACTGCGTCCTTGTTCTTGAAGTTTTCAACGATCATGTAAAGCATTCTCGACCATCCCCCTCGGAATCATTGTCAGGGCGATCCCCGACGTAGTTTAAGGCTTGAAATCAGCGGCGCAGTTTACCGACCGCACTGGACTGGCTGGCTGGCCTCCTAAGGTGTGTGCGACCCAAAAGCTTTTATTTTCTCGCCCAGTTCGCCCTTGGATAATCGAATGAATCACGAACCTTCCTCTGTCGCTCCTTCATTTTACCAGGTCTGCCGATTGAAAGCAGGGGTGCGGCTCCCATCCGTCTCTGCTGGAACGTAGGCACGGGCGCCTGACCGTGATGTTAGGCTGATCGTTGTTCTTCGGTACATCAAACGACGGATAGCACTGCTGCTGCAAAGTCGCGCGGCGCTTCCTGAGGCAAGTTATGGCCCGCCAGAAGAATCACTCGGCGTTCATACGCGGCCCTGAAAAACCGATCGTGATTCTCAGAGGTGCCCAAAGGCGTGACTCCATCATCACTGCCATGCAGCGCGATCGTCGGCACGGCTATCGGCGGTTGGGCGCTCAATCGGCGCTCAGTGTCTTCCACCGCGGGGTCTCCAGGGGCCAGCGCGTAACGATGTCGGTAGGAATGGATCACCACCGCAACAAAGTCCGGGTTGTTGAAAGAGGCCGCGGTGCGTTCATAGGTTGCTTCATCGAAACGCCAGTTCGGAGACCAGAGTCGCCAAAGGAGCTTGCCAAGCTCGTAGCGATTCTGCTCCAGACCGGCCCGGCCGCGCTCACTATGGAAGTAGTACTGGTACCACATGGCGAAACTCTTTTTCCGGCGCTTGGGGCTTGATCGATCCGGGAATGTCCTGAATGTTGTAGCCGCATCCTGATACCACCCCCCGCACGCGCTCGGGCCACAAAGCAGCGACGATGCAGGCCGCGCGGCCTCCCCAATCGTATCCGGCGAGCACGCCGTTTGGGATCCCCAGCGCCTCCATGAAGGCGAGAAGATCATGGGCGAGCACCGCCTGTTGTCCCGAACGCGGGGTATCTGGGGACAGAAAGCGCGTGGGACCGTACCCGCGCAAAAAGGGCGCGATAACGCGACAGCCCGCTGAAACCAGAAGAGGCGTGACTTCGTCGTAGGCATGAATGTCGTAAGGAAACCCGTGCAAAAGCAAAACTGGCGTGCCATTCGCAGCACCATTCTCCTCATAGGCCACACTGAGAACCCCTGCTTCCACCCGCTTCAACATGACGGTTCCTTTCTTACGGCCCCCGATGCATCACAGAGTCTATCTTTGGGTAATCCACTCAGCGATCTTGGTCACCACCTCTGGCTCTAGGCCATTGAACCCATGATAAGCCATCGCTTCGCAGGGATCCCCTTGGCTCTTCCCGCCGTCAAACGTGAGTAACTCTTTGCGCGGAACAGCGGTCAGCCTGTCCATAAGGAGCGGGAGGTCTCGGTATTTGCAAAGCCCGCACCCATCCTCTTTGTGATGCACGACTAGTGTCGGAATCTGTATTTTGTCTAAAGGCATTTCCGGAACAGGGCGACTGGGCGGTTTCTCGGTTAGGATGGTTGAACTGAGAACAAGACCGTCTGGCCCGCCATCTGCCGGTCGGAGTTGCGTCGCGATGAATGCGGCGGATTGCGTTCCTCGACTGGTGCCCACCAGCCAAACGGGAATGTTGCCCTGCTGCTTCAACCACGCGATTACGGCTTTGATGTCGGCTACGTGCTCAGGCCTCTGACGGAAGCCTCCAAGGTAGGGTGGATTTTGGCGATCCGAAGGCGCATCAACCACCGCAACCATCAAATTCTTGGAAGCGAACAATTGCCGCGTGCGCACAAGAAAGTTCCCCCCGCCCCACTTGAAGCCTCCATCTGAAGAAATCTGGAGCCCTCCATGTCCTCCTGCAAAAAGCACAACTGTTGCGTTTGGCATCTGAGGTTCGAGGACGACCATGCGCTGGGTAACACCAGGGCGAGTAGGAACGTCAACGACTCGCTGTGCCTGTGCCCATAAAGCATTGGGCAAAATGAATAAGGCCAACTGAAACACTAGAAGTAAAGCTTTCATATTCCCTCCCGTTTAACGTGTGGGGTGACGGGCCGGAGAATTACCACAGCGAAGCGGCCGCAGTTTTCCCGGTCAGCGTTCACCCGGTTCTTCGCCTTCTCTTGTTACTTCATTTTCTTTTACGCTTACCACGAATAATTCGTTTCAACGATTGTCCTGCTCGCATCAGAGGAGTGACTTTGCCGCCTTCAAGCCGAACTCGGATATCGACATAGAACTTGGACAACGATCTCAGCGTCAGTTTGAACAGGTCGTCGCGTCCCGTGGTCTCTCCCCGACAAATATGGTGGTGACAGCCAATGGCAACAGTTTGAACCGGAACGAGCATTTGAATCTTGGAAAGATCATCCAGATCCAGAACTTTCTCCGATGATTGAACCTCCATGGCAGCGGAGCGTACTTCATGCCTGTCCCTTGCGTATTCATCGTAGCGTAGGGAAATGAGTTTCTCCCAGTTCAGAAGATGCTCGGTCGCAACACCCAACGTTCTTAGGTAGTCCAAATATGCCTTGGGGATCTTCTCCTTCAGAAGAACCAAATAATCCCGGAATTCGCGGGGAACCCGCAGATCTGGCGCCTCAAGCACGAGGATGACCAAAACAACATAAGCAACAACCAGTTCATTGAAAACCCTGTCTTGTTCAACCTGGCTCAAAATGTCAAAGTTTACCAATCGTCGAAATCCCTGGTCACTAAACAGCTGGAATGCGTAATTTGCAGCTGCCTCGTCCAATGCCTTGGCCGTTGTGTCAGCCACTTGATCGAAAGATTCGAACTGGGGTGTATCAGTTGCCATGAATTTATACGTCCTTTTCGACAAGGATTGCGTGCTCGAATGATTCACGAAAGCACACAAAGAAGCCCAAGGTTGGGATATCGCCTTTTGGTAGCTTTTCGTGCCTGCCACCAATCCGCGGATGGCAGTTTCCTCGGGCCCAACGCTACACCGTTGAAGCGCGCCGTCTTTCGGGCGTCGGCTCGGACAACTTGTTGGCCGGCGGGGTCTCGGGAACTCGTGCGACGGCGATACGATAGAACTCGTAACCTCGCATGCGGCTTGCCGACGGCCCGAAGTAAAGTGCGCGGTACTCAGAAGCCCCGACATCCTCATCAAGTATGAGGCCGCGCTCCGCAAGGAAGCTCCACAGACTGGACGGATCCAGGCCGAATGTCCAGCGCTCGCCCGCTGCGCCCAGGGTGGCGAATAGCTTTTCCGTACCTTCGAACACTTCCGGCGAATCGAGAACCTGTCGATGAACGTAGGTGAAGAGCACCGTGCTCCCGACCGCCGCGCTCGCGCACCAACGCAGAGTTCCGTCCACAGCAGCTTCGGTCAGGTAATTCGTCACGCCCTCCCAGATGAACAGGGTCCGCTGAGACGGATCGTAGCCGGCCGCGCTCATCGCGTGCGACAAGACTTCCGCGGTGAAATCGATGGGCACGACCCGCAGGTGAGGAGGAAGTGAACCCAGTGTAGTTTCGACGACTCGCCGCTTTCTCGCCGAGGTGGAGGGGTGATCCACTTCGAAGACAACCGCGCGAGCCATGCTCGGAATCCTGTAGGCGCGAGCGTCAAACCCGGCGCCGAGAACGACGACCTGCGCGACGCCCGAACGGAGCGCTGCCTCGGCCGCATCGTCGATGAACTTCGTGCGGGCAACCGCAGAGGTTCGCGCGCCCGGCCATTGGCGATCGATGTATGCCCGGATGAGGGCACCCGCCCAACGAATCCGCGAGAGATGGGCCACGAAGCGAAGGCGGGCGGGAAGGAACGCCGAGGCGAATCGATCTTCGAAAAGGCGCTGACCGGCAGGGAGCGTGAATTCCAACGCGCGAAACAGCGCCATGTACGCGGCCGTGCAACTCGCTTCTCCTTCTCTCATTCAGTTCCCTCGAAGTTTCCCTGAAGCCATGTCGCCCAACGGTCAAAATCAGCAGGGCGCTTGACGCGTCCACTGGAATGGTTGATTATACGCATGTTCGTTGGCATAATCCAGATGTTACGTTCTATCAGACTTTTTTTCAGCACTTTTAATCCATAGGGACAGACTGCTGAGCAAATTCCGCAGTTGTGCCCCTTGTGGTACTGGAAGTAGTGTTCCTTTTTCCACTGATCGCAGGCCTGGACATCCAGAATTTCTTCACGGAATACCCCTGGATACCATGCGTTGCCTTTCAATGCCTTGGCCGGACAGGCCTCGACGCAGCGAGTACAGCCGCCGCAAAAGTTGCGCTCTACCGGCGCTGCGCAGGGGAGTTCTATATTGGTGAAAACGGTCCCCAGGCGAATCCATGGCCCAAACCTGTGCGTAATAAGCTGGCAATGCCGGCCGATCCAGCCTAACCCCGCCCGGGTTGCTGCCGTTTTGTGAGGAAAGTCCCCTTTGATATTAACCGTGTCGGTACGATCCGAAGCTCCCAGCGGTTTAGCTCGAAAGCCTCTGCCTTTGATTTCGGCTGCTAACCCTCCTGATAATTCATTGATACGGCTGTTCACTCTGGCATACTCATCGGCGTATCTTTGGTTAGGGCCGTTCTGGATACTGGCCATTATATGAGGGTTCATGGGAATGGCCCATGAAAGGGCGAAAGGAAAACTATGTCCTGTTTCGTCCAGGGGCGGGGAAAAATCCCGCAGGTCTGCCGCATCCCAAAGGACAATTTTCTGCACTTTCATCCACTCAGTCAGCCAGGAAGGAAAAGTGGTTGAGGGAACAGACAATTCATACCTCCATATTTCTAAAATTTTAGTAACAGATAACGATCAAGCCCAGAGGCGATAATGGAGCGCAGCGGGATTCCTTTCCCGTGCGGCGCCTGATCAGCCATCTGTGCCTCTCAGGAAGGAAAGCACTTCGCTCATTAGGTTATTGATCGCTCGGTATCTCTCAGGTGAGGGGGCAAGGATGGCTGCTTCGGACTGCACATATTTCGATGGCAACAGTTCTGCCCGGCAGTGCGCGACAATCTCTCGCGCTGACTCTGGTGTGGTTTCAAGATGAAACTGCAACCCGATAACCGACCTGCCGAGTTGAAACGCCTGGTTTTCACACCCCTCGCTTCTCGCCAGATGGGTTGCTCCGGATGGCAGGTCGAAAGTCTCACCGTGCCAGTGAAACACCTCTACTGATGGGGGGAAGTGGAAGGTCGAAGGGCCAATCGACGGAACTCCGTGTACTGGAAACCAGCCGATCTCCTTTACGTGATTCCGGTATACCCGGGCGCCCATCGCACTCGCGATCAGTTGTGCGCCGAGGCAGACACCCAAAACTGCTTTGCCGGACTGAATGGCGTCACGAATGAACTGTTTCTCCAGCGCGAGCCAGGGAAACTCACCTTCATCATTGACGCTCATGGGTCCACCCATCACCACGAGCAGATCGACCTCGTTCACCTCCGGCAAACTCACCGATTCAAAGAACCGTGTATTCCTCATCTCGTATCCGGCCGCTCTGAGCCATGACTCGATACTGCCAAGACCTTCAAATGGAACGTGCTGTAGGTAGTGGGCGCGCATAGATCATCCTTTAGATGGCTGACGTCCGGCGCATCAGCCGCCGAGGGGCGCGGCACGGAACTGCGGTAAAAAAGCCGCGGTCTTGCGCGCCGCACGTGGTCGGCCTGCATGCGCATGTTGGGCCGCAGGAGCAGTGACGCGGGACTGCAGTTCTTGTTTCTTGCACACGATTAAGGCGCATTATGGGGAGTACCTCGGCACTATTACCGTATCGCACATACGATGTTCGTTCGCTTCGGTATGGGAAGGTCTTTGGGGCGCTGCCGAAAGTACCGCGCTTCAGCCTCGGAGGGCGAAAGAAACTCCACGGTGGAAAAACCCGTACCACGCAGCTTTGCTTCGAGCGCATCCGGCTTGAAGTAACTGATCCACGGTTCGCCGAGGCATGTTGCTCGCTGGTCGAATGGCGAACGACCGTCGTCTGGCGGCAATGCGAAGGTGAGCACGATCTCACTCCCCACCGGAAACGCCGCGACCGATTGGAGCACCCCATCAATGGCATCTTCGTTGAGATACATCGTCACCCCAAGCCAGGAGAAGAAGGTCGGGTCATCCAACGAGATAGGATATCTCTGTAGGCCATCGCGTAACGATTCATGTTCAAAGTCGATGGTGGCGAAGTGGGCGTTTTCCGGCATGGCGAGGCCGGCTGCGGCGATCTGAGAGCGTTTCATGTCTTGCGTTGCTTCCTGATCGACTTCAAGAATCTGTAATAACTGTGCCCATGCTGGCCGCCTCAGGGCGAAGGTATCGAAGCCTGCCCCGAGGACGACATATTGCGTGACACCGCGATGAAGCGCAGCAGCGAGTCGATCCTCGGCGAACCGCGAACGCAGGACAACATGCGCGCGCAAGGCCCGTCGCTCGGGAGTGTGATAGCTCTCCGCCGTATCGCTGATTCGCTGCACGGCCGCCAGCCCAAGCAGCATCACGACGAGCGGATCTTCGAGGATGTGCGGCGATGCATCTAACAACTGATGTGCGGCCCGCATGTATGCCGTGCCCAGCGCGGTGCGACTCGCATTTCGATCAGACATCGTGTGAGGCTCCCTTCGGCTTATGGCCAGCGGCCCAACGCAAGCATCAGCCGCCGAGTTTACGAGGTCGGCTGGATTGGCCTGGTTCGCGGAATGTTTTCCTTCCTATTCATAGTGTGTCCACATCCGGATGATTTTGACCGTCTTGATGTCATCGAGGACTTGGTAGACCAGGCGATGCTGTATGTTGATTCGTCGGGAATAAGCGCCGGAAAGGTCTCCTACGAGCTTCTCGTATGGCGGCGGGATCCGATAAGGGTTTTCTCTGAGGATGTCCAATAAGCGACTGGCCTGGGGTTTGAATCCTGCCTGCGCTATTTTTTTTGCGTCCTTTTGAGCCTGTTTGGTAAAAATCAGGCGCCAGCTCACCAGCCGGGTTCCTCGTGGCACTTTTCAACAGGGGTTTTTAAGCCTTTCCTGATGGACCCCCGCATACCTGGTATGGACGCGAGGTATAGGGTCTCCTCTATTGCCCGCCAGTCTTCCTCAGAGACAAGGATTGCGGAATTCCTCTTCCCTACGATCTGGACCGGCTTATGTGTCTCCCTTACTTCGTCAACAAGATTATATAGGCGTTTTCTTGCCTCGGATGCTGATAGTGTTGTCATCTGTTGCAACCTCCCTTACGTACTATATACCGTACGACATTATCATTCCGATGTCAAGTCATATTGATGGCCAACAGTTGGAATCAGCGGCGGCGCGAAGCGCCGTCCGTCTGGATGCCTTGGTTAGGCGGCAAGTAAGGCATAGCGAACGCGAATGGCATACTGCCTAAAATAGCATCTTCGCTCATCACGTCTCCCGCGCCCGCTTCCAGTTCTGGCGGCCTATCGCTGCTGCTTCAACCAGCGTGACTGCGTCTCCGCCCACCTCGGGATGCTCCTCCTGCCACGCTTCCAGGTGCTCGACCGAGCAGAAGAAGTTGATCACCGGTCAGGTGAAACCAACCACGGAACGCCCTGCCCTGCCGGCGATCATCAACAAGCGAGCATCAGTTGGCGCGACATGACTCACGCACCCATCGACCATTGCGACGTTCAACCGTGCTCCGCACAGATGGCAGCGGGAGGCTATCGTCGCGTCCTCGCCCAGGCCAGCCGGTATGCCCACCGCATCCAGGGCACACCAAGCGTGCAGTTCGCGTCCCCGAATGTTCAGCCGGTGCTCCGTAGGCGGGAGCGACAGTCCCCAGCTGCCTACCACCCGGCCACTGTTCGGCTCAACCACCACCAGCCCCCGCTTGCTCAGCCCTTCCAGTAAGGCGCCGACCTTGTTGGACGTGAAGCCAGTCGCTGCCACCAAACCACCACGGTCAACGGCCTCCCCACGCAGTATGGCGTGGAGAGCCGCTCTGCAAATGGCCAGCTCGTCACCTGTCAGGTCGGCGAAAACGAATTCCAGATTCCCTTGCTCTTCACTCATGTCTCGTGCTCCGCATCCACTGCCGCATAACACCGAGCTAAGCGGGAGCCCGATTTCCGGGCGATCCGCTTCAGCCGATGGTTCAAGTAAGCCGCTACGCGGCAGATTCCTGCTTTTATAAACCTTCCTAAAATTCTCGTGAGAGTCCATTCCATAGGCCCTATCCCCTTCTGTCAAGTATGATACTTCAAGCCCCTCCCCGATGGGAGGGGGAATCCCGCATTATCGAGAAAGGAGAAGTATCATGAAGACAGAATGGTATGACAGAATGATCCAGGCCCTTCAACTCAACGGCAAAGGAGAACGGACTCAGCAGGCCTACGCCCGCTCCGTTCGCATGCTCAGCCAGTTCTACGGCAAAACCCCCGATCTGATCACGGAACAGGAACTCCAGGACTATTTCCTCCACCGGAAGAACGTTGATCACTGGTCCCCCAATACCATGCGGATCTGCTATTGCGGCATACGCCTCTTCTACGAACACGTCCTCCAACGAAACTGGCACATCCTCGGAATCCTCCGAGCTCAAAATGAACGACGACTCCCGGCCGTTCTTAGCGTTGAAGAAGCCCGAAGCATTCTGGCCCAGGTCAAAACCTTCCAGAATTACGCCTATCTTTCCACCGTCTATTCCTGCGGCCTCAGACTTCACGAAGGTCTCCACCTCGAAGTCTCCGATATCGATTCCACCCGCATGATGATCCATGTCCACCGTGGAAAGGGGGCCAAGGATCGCTACGTCCCTCTACCTCCATCCACCCTCAATCTGCTCCGCCGCTATTGGGTGACCCACCACCATCCTTCCCTCCTCTTCCCAGCCCTTGGCCGAAACGGTAATGGAGCAAAGAACGCCCCGTCTCCCATGGCCAAGAGCAGTGTCCAGGGCGCCTTCCGCCGGACCAAGGTTGCTGCAGGGATCCGAAAAAAAGGGGTCTCCGTTCACACCCTGCGCCACTCCTATGCCACCCATCTCCTCGAAGCCGGCGTCAACCTGCGGGTCATCCAACGATACATGGGCCATGCCCAGCTCGAAACCACCATGGTCTATCTCCACCTTACTCAAAAGGGGCAGGAGGATGCCTGTCAGTTAATCAATCAGGTAATGGAGGGCTTGGACCATGACCCCAATCAATGAGATCTTCCGAACCTTCGGCCCCGAGTACTTGGAACGCTATTCCCGGGTCATGCCTAAAGCACACCGCAAAGTCATCGAGGCCATCATCGCCTGTCGCACCGAGGTCTACGGCATTGCCCTTTATCAATGCGAAAAATGTGGCCAGCTCCATCGGGTCTATCGCTCCTGTGGAAACCGCCATTGCCCTTCTTGTCAACACCATAAAACCCGTCAGTGGCTGGAAAAACAGATCAAGCGGCAACTCCCCGGTCATCACTTCTTGCTGACCTTTACAGTCCCGGAAAAACTGCGCCGCTTCATTCGTAAAAACCAGCGGGTGGCTTACTCCGCCCTCTTCAAGGCCTCATCCGAAGCTATAAAAAAACTTGCTCCGGATGAACATTACATCGGCGGAAATCTCCCGGGATTCTTCGGCATCCTTCACACCTGGGGACGGACCCTGGAGTTTCACCCCCATATCCATTACGTCGTCCCAGGCGGCGCCCTCTCCACCACCGATGCCCTCTGGCACCCCTCCAGGATCGACTTCTATCTCCCCGTCAGAGCTCTTTCCCAAATCTTCAAAGCCAAGTTCCGCGATGAAATGAAACAAGCCCGTCTCTTCGACCAAATCCCCCCTGAAGTCTGGCAGATCGACTGGAACGTCAATTCCCCAGCCGTCGGTTCCAGCGAAGCAACCCTCAAATACCTTGCCCCTTACGTCTTCCGAGTTGCCATCTCCAATTCTCGAATCTTGAAAGTCGAGAACCGCACGGTCTTCATTCGCTACCGAAAACCTCATGGTCACCGCTTAAGAACCCTTGCCCTGGAAGTCATGGAGTTTATCCGGCGCTTCTTGCAGCACGTCCTACCCACCGGGTTCATGAAAGTCCGTTACTATGGATTCATGAATCCCAATTGTGGAGTCTCTCTTGATCACATCAGTACTCTGATTGAATTAGCCTATGGCTTCAATGTGGCCTTACCGAAAAGCGACCTCGAACCCTGCCAGCCCATCACTTGTCCAACCTGTGGTGGAACCCTCAAACTCCGTTCCTTACTGCTGCCATCGAGAGTCCTGGCGTGGCCAGGATAGGAAACCTCCTGCCAAAAAAAGAAACCTAAACCCCAACGGCTTCCCACCTG
>Ga0187865_1001286_pt1 | contig 29489 bp, 34 predicted proteins | sample June2016WEW_11_1_2_FD_132989 | JGI IMG/M metagenome (GOLD analysis project Ga0187865, IMG submission 132989) | Peatland microbial communities from SPRUCE experiment site at the Marcell Experimental Forest, Minnesota, USA - June2016WEW_11_100 | ecosystem: Environmental > Terrestrial > Soil >...
CGGGTTCGGCGTGAACGCCAAATACTATATCGTCAAAGACTCGAACCATACGTCGAACTCGTATCTCTATTGCCGCCACAGCGCTGGCTGAGCGTGGGGGTTACGTTTTCGTTTGGGATCTGACGGTGGTACATTGGCTGTCGGCGTGTGGTATGCTCGGCATTGAGAACCAGGAGGTCCCTCAATGGCGTTCGCGCTACGAAGGTGCCATGGTGGGGGTGTGTCCTTGCGCTTGTTATCTGGGGTGCTCCTCGGCCTAATCGCGGCGTGTTCTGCGCTTGGCCAGACCTACACCCTATCGACATTTGCCGGCGGCGGGCGCTCCGCCAGCATTTCTGTCGCTGGCGTGTCGGTCGTCGTCTCGCAAGCCGGCCTGCCCGATACTGCCCCGTCTATTGCCGCTGTGACCAATGGAGCCAGCAACCTGACCGGCGCAATCGCGCCTGGTGAAATCATTGTGGTCTACGGCTTGGGCCTCGGCCCCGCTCAGATCACCCAAGCCCATTTAGGTGACGATGGCCGCTTCGGCACCCAGTTGGCAGGCACGAGCGTTCAGTTCAACGGCATCCCCGCGCCGATGATCTACACTTGGGATAAGCAGGTTGCAGCCGTGGTCCCCTACACGATTTCCGGCAGCACGGCACAAGTGACCGTTGTATATCAGGGTCAGACATCGGCCGCGGTGTCCGTGCCCATTGCTTCATCGGCACCGGGCATATTCACTTTGGATTCGACGGGGAAGGGCCAAGCCGCGGCGATCAATCAGGATGGCTTTACAAGCAATACAGCCGCCAGCCCTGCCAAGGTGACCGACGTCATTTCGCTCTACGCGACCGGTGAAGGGCAGACCACAACCGGTGAAGGGCAGACCCCAAGCGGTGTGGACGGAAAACCCGCTTCGGTTCCGCTACCCCACCCGAATCTGCCGGTCAGCGTGACTATCGGGGGGCAGACGGTGCAGCCACAGTACGCTGGTGGTGCTCCCGGCGAAGTCGCGGGGGTCATACAGATCAACGTCGAGATTCCAACTGGGATTCAGACCGGCAACGCGGTCCCGGTTGTCGTGCAGGTTGGAAGTGTGTCCAGCCAGCCGGGAGTGACTATCGCCGTGGCCGATCCCGCCGCTCCTTTGGTGGCTCGATTGGACCCATCCTCCGTCCATGCGGGCTCTGCGGCGATGACGCTCGACGTTACAGGAAGCGGTTTCCAAGACAACGTGGTCTGTGCGGCAGTTTGTGGTCTTCTATGTCCGGCCAGGAGCGTCATTACGTTTGATCAGACCGACGTCCCCACTCAATTCCTAAGCCCGACTCAGTTGCAGGCGGTAGTGCCACCTAACCTGTTGAGCACGGCGCGGTCGGTCAGTGTGACGGTGAAGAATCCAGTTGTGATCCAGTGTCAGGGGACGGAAAACCTTCTTTCAGATCCGGTGCCCTTCACGATTGTTCCGTAGGGCAGTCGCGGCACGGACCGTTGTAGTTCAGGTGGCAGTCAGATCGTTCCGGCACCCGCTGGCCGGCAACGCGGCAACAGGGAGATCGGCTCGTATTGAAAGCTGATCCGCGGACGTCGAGTGCTCGCTGCTGGATCTCGCGCGGATCATGGCCGTGTTGGACAAGCAGGGGGCCAGTTTCGTGTCCGTCACGCAACACTTCAACACCACCACCTCGCTGGGACGGTTGACGCTGTACATTCTGCTTTCGTTCTTCCGAAAGTTCGCGTAAGCCGTTCAAAGCACAATACCGCTGGAGCGGCGAATTTTCATTCCCGGGGGTGGCCAGCATGCCGGTCATGTGGATTTCGTTTGCACAGTTCGAAAGAGAGCAGATCGGGGAGCGGACGCGGGACAAGATGTGGGCGGCCAAGAAGAAGGGCAAATGCGTGGGCAGGTCTCCGCCGCTCGGCTATGATGTGGCTCCGGAAGGTGGGCGGCTGGTGGTCAACGAGGCGGAGGCCCAGCGCGTGCGGTGGATCTTTGCACAGACTGCCGAGTTGGGGGGACTACGGCCAGCGCTGTAGGCGATTCAGTCCCGAGGGTGGAGGACGAAGAGCTGGAGGACACGGGCGGGCGTGGTGCGGGAGGGGGTGGCATTTTCGGCCGCGGGCTTATGGAGGCTGTTGCGCAACCCGATGTACAAGGGAGCGGTGAACTGGCATAGCGAGCTGCAAGCAGGGGAGCAGGAGTCGATCGTCGAGGCTGCATTGTGGCAGCGGGTGAACACGATGTTGGCGGCGCCCACAGGCACGGAGCCGCAGCGGCACGGTTCGGAAGCGCCGCTCCGCGGTCTGCGGTACTCGCAGCCTGCCAGGGTCCCATGGTGGCGACCTGCCGCCCGAAGAAGGATCGCGCGTACCGATATTACGTGTGTCTGAAGGCGCAAAAGCAAGGTTGGGCCACCTGCCCCAGCAAGACGCTGGCGGCGGAGCGCATCGAGTTTGAGAATTCGAAGCAGACCTGTTGAAGATCCGGCTCTCTGCGCCAGCCGACCGCGCGCCCCACGTAATTTCAGTCGGAGACGAGCGAGGAGGGCGAGCGGCGCGCCTCCACCAACGCCGGATGGGCCACTGTGGATCGCTGGCGCCCGGCGTGCAGGATTTCGACAGTCGGGCGATGCTCCGTTGGAGCATCACCGGGCTCGACTTCAACGGATGGCGGCAACCCGCGGCGCTCCCGCGCGTCGATGACTTTCGAGCTACAATGTGGGAGATGTGCCGTTTTGTGATCGGCATCGTGGTCCTCTCTACCGCGGCGGCCGCGCCCGGGCAACCCCCCGCCGTGACCAAAATGCTGAACCTGTTCCAAGCCCTGCAGACCTCCCAGGATCACAACTCGCAGCGCGTCGGTTTTTCCTTTACCTAATCGGAACTTAACGAGTATCTGTCTTATTCGTTGCAGACCGTTCCCCGGCCCGGAATTCCATCCGTCACCGTGAAGGTGTTCGCCTATAACTACATTTCGACCTTCACCGTGGTAGACTTCGATGCCATTGAGCGCTGGAAGCCAGGTATGATCCCGGTGCTCCTCCGGCCGGTGCTGAACGGCCAAGAGGCCATCTGGCTTGACGTCCGCTTCCAGGCGGAGAACGGCGCCGCCACGTTCTCCGTGGAGAAGGCCTGTTTCCAGAAGATTCGCTTGCCGGCATTCTTCGTCGAGAAGATGATCCGGATTGTGGCCGCTCGCCAGCCCGAGGAATCTGACACCAGCAAGCCCCTGCCTTTCGGACTCAAGCAGGTCTCCACGAAAGAGCACTTGGTGACCGGCGAAAACTGATGCGCGCGCCGCTCGCTCGGTGGCATTGGGTATGCGAAGAGAAGAATGAGTGGAGCGCCGCCCGGCAAGCCTCTGTTGCGATCTTCGCTCCCAGAAACAGTAACACCGGCCCCATAAGCCCCACAAGCCCATGAACTGAAAGAGAGAGTCGCGGGGTATGGTATACTGCTATTTCTCTTCCCGCGCGCACTCATTCTTATGTGGAACGGCGAGTATAGCTTCCTCATCCCGAACCTGATCCAGAAGGACTTTAAGGTCCGCTACCGCAACATGTCGCTGGGGGTTTTCTGGTCGCTATTGAATCCGCTGGTGCTGATGGGGGTGCTGACATTTGTTTTCACCAGGATTTTCGTGAATCAGTCAATTCACCACTTCGGCGTATTCATTCTGTGCGGGCTGGTGCCGTTTAACTTCTTTAGCCTCGCCTGGCTGACGGGGACAACCTCGCTGGTGGACAACGCGGGCTTGATCAAGCGGGTGGCGGTGCCGCGCGAGGTCATCCCGCTGGCGGCGGTGCTGTCGAACTGCCTGCACCTGCTGATTCAGATCGGGCTGCTGTTCCTGTTCGTGTTCGTGTCCGGCGGCAGACCGAACCGGTATTGGGCCTGGCTGCCTTTTCTCTGGGGCATGGAGATCGTGTTCGTGTGCGGGATTTCGCTGATCACGGCGTCGTTGAACGTTTTCATCCGGGACATCCGTTACGTGGTGGAGTCGGCCAACACGGTCCTGTTCTGGCTGGTTCCGATTTTCTACTCGTTTGCCATCATCCCGCCGGCGTACAAAGAGGTATACCAGTTCAATCCGGTGGCGGCGCTGGTGCTGGCGCTGCGGAACATCTTGCTCGACGGCGTGTCGCCGGCGCCTTCGTTGGTGATCAAATTGACGGTATCCTCTCTGGCGATGCTGGGGATCGGCCTTCTGGTGTTCCGGCGGCTGAAGCCGGGGTTTTACGATTACCTGTAGACAAAGATGACGGCGATCGAGTTTAAGAGCGTTTCGAAGTCCTTCCACTGGCACACCGGGCGGGTGCTGCTGCGGCACCGCTTGGCGAACTGGCTTCGCGGGCGGGGTGGGGACCGGTTTTACGCCCTGAAGAACGTCTCGTTCGAGTTGGAGGAAGGGGAGAGTTTAGCGGTGGTAGGGCCGAACGGGGCGGGAAAGAGCACGCTGCTCGGGCTGGTGGCGGGGCTGGCCACGCCTGACACGGGCGCCATCACCGTAAACGGCCGGATCGCGGCGCTGCTGGAGCTGGGCGCGGGGTTCCATCCGGACCTGACGGGCGCCGAGAACATCCGCGTCAATGCGTCGCTCATAGGACTGAGCCGGCGCCAGACGGCGGAGCTGTTTGACCCGATCGTGGAATTCGCCGGCATCGGCGACTTCATCGGCGAGCCGCTACGCACCTATTCGACCGGGATGATCATGCGCCTGGCGTTTTCGGTGGCCATCAACGTAAATCCAGAGATCTTGCTCATCGACGAAGTGCTGGCGGTGGGAGACCAGGCGTTCCGGGCCAAGTGTTTCGAACGCATCCACCGGTTCCGGCACGCCGGCAAGGCGCTGCTGTGCGTCTCACATGCGAGCGGCATGGTGCAGGAACTGTGCGACCGCGCCATCTGGCTGGATCGCGGCGAGCTCATGATGAGCGGCCGGACCCGCGACGTGATTGAAGCTTATGAAGGGCATCGGACTGCCGCCCCGGCGTAACGGCAGCCTCTAAGAACGGCATTTTCAGGGACTGGGGGTCCAGAGCCGCGCCGCCAGATCTCCGCCTGACTCCAGGTCGAGGGTAGCATCTCCACCCGTTTTCGTGAGATGGGGGCTGTAAAACGAATCGTCGTCCTTCAAGTCTTCCGCCCATCGCTCTTCCCCCCTCAGGCGCTCGCTGAGTCGAATCCAAGGCCAAGGGGATTGACATTCGTGGTGGCGCAGCCAGGCAGCCGGCTCGGTCACGATGTCGTAGCCCGCTTTTCGCGCCCGCAGGCAAAGGTCTGCGTCACTGTAGTTCACCGGAAAGCGCTCGTCGAAGCGACCCCAGCGATCGAAAACAGCTTTGCGGATTGCCGGGCAAGCGCCAGTTACAGCGGCTTGGCCCCGGCCACACCGACTTCGGGCCGCCAGGCATGTGCCCATAGTTCCCAAAGCCAGCGGGGCGTGAGCGGGTCCACGTCGTCATTCAAGAAGACCAGTACGCCTCCTGTGGCCCTGGTCGCTCCAAGGTTGTTCATTGCCGCATAGTGGAATGCCCCCACGTAGGGAATCCGGGTGCAAGAGGCACGACTGAGCAGTTCCGCCATTCCCCCGGTGTCCCCCCGCCGGTGTTCCACGACAAGAATCTCGCGGTTGGAATCGAGTGTATTGCGCTCGATGGAGCGCAGACAGCGGCGCAGCCATTTTGTGTTGCGGCTGCAGACTATCGGACTGGCCATCGACTCCGCAGGAACGGGCCAGCGGACCCGGTGCGTATTCCGGCAGAGTGCCGCGTTCCACCGCGGCCTGCTCAACAGCGGCACAGAGGTGGCGAATGATTGGATCGACCGGATGGTGACAGCCGCCTATGCGGAGCCCGTGATTGGCACAGTGACACCATTTTCCAATATGCGGGGTCGCGCGTCTTCACATCCAGCACCTGCTCGGACACGCGCTGGATCTCAGGCGGCTGCAGCGCCATCTGGGCGTGCCGTTCGATTTCACGGTGCACGACTACTTCGCGATTTGTCCGCGGATCCACCGGGCGGACGCCAGCGGACGTTACTGCGGCGAACCGGACGCGGTGGAATGCAACCGCTGCATCGCAAAGAGGCCGCCATGGCCATTCGTGCGCATCGAAGACTGGAGGGGCAAGCAGGCCTGGCCGGTGTCCGTTGCAGCGGCAGATACGAGAATCGGCACTTGCCTCAGCGTTTGAGAACATTGGATTCACATCTGATCTGGTTCCCCACTTAAGTGCCTGAGACATTCGGCCTTGCGCTCAGCGCCTGCATCCGCCTGGGGCTGCCCGCCATCCGGCCATATGACTTCGGCCCCCGAATGCCGCTCGCCGGACGCCGCGCCGGATATCCTCATCCCACTCGACGAAGATGCGTCCCCATTCCAGGCGGGAGGGGCCGGGCTGGCCGCCGGCCTGGTCCGGATTCCCCGAGGGAAGCCGGTTTCGGAGGTGCTCCGATCCGCGAATGCCGTGGTGGAACGAGCGTTGGCCCGCAAGTGCGATGTCCTGGCTTGGCTTGGCGGAGACCGGTGCTGGCCCGTGCCATCTCCCGGCCCTGCGAGAGATCCGGCAACTGATAGGACGCCGGCCGCGGTGGCAGCGCGATCATTGCGCCGATCACGCGGCACGGTGGTTATGGGATCCAGCCAGAGGAATCGGAAGCGGATCGAAGAGAGCTTCGGTTGGCTGAGGACAATCGCGCCGATGCGGCCGGAACGGAAATCCGCCGCGGAAGGAACAACCGGCAGGCGACGCGAAAACACAACGGGCTGACCCTCTCGAGCCAGCCCGTTCATTCGAGAGACTTGACTTGAAGGAAGAAACGGCTACACGTTACCCCCGCCTGCGCCGCAAAGCGCCGAGGCCCAGCAGGGCGGAACCCAGCAGCAGGAACGTGGCCGGCTCGGGAACGCCTGTCTGTGTCTGGTTGAATTCGTTAATTATGTAGTTGAGGCCGGCCGTTTGGCCACCGGTATTGAAGGTGCCTCCGTAGATGTCGACGTAATCGGAGACGCCGAGAGACGTCTGATTACCGACGGAGATGGTGCCCGACTCGGTGTCCAAATAGGAACCCAGGCCAGGACTAGTCCATGAGTTTAAGCCTTGGACGTTAGTCACCGGTGTCACAGGACAAGTCGTGCTGGCGTGGCCCGCGCCGGTTAGGTTAAAGGCGTTCCCCGGACAAAGCCACTTGGTGGGATCCACGTAGGCGCCAACTTCGCCAGTCGGAGAAACGGCTGTGCCGCCAGCCACCTTCGTGTAGACCGAGGAAATGTAATAGCCGGCCGTCGGCATCACGGTCACCAGATACGCAACGTCCAGTTGCAATTCCTGACCGTAAGCCACATCGTGAGAGGTACCGGTAAAGGTGAATTCGAGACCCACTGGGCCCGCCGTCATGGGAGTCACTGTAATCAGCGCGGCGTCTGGAGTGCCTGGGAAAGTTGGGTTAGTACCCCCTGTAAATGTCGCAAAAGAATCTGCGAAGTTTGAGAAGATCTTGTCGGTGCCGAGCAGGCAACCATTAGTGTAGCTGGTGTAAGTGTTGATGTAATACTGTAAGCTTTGACCCGATGCGCACAGCGTCGTTGCAAACGCGTTCCCGCCCGCCAAGGCGAGCAGAGCAACAACAATCAGGAGTGTCCGTGCAAGTTTCAATGTCATAGTCGTTCCTTTCAAATCAATTGTCACCAGCGAGAACGCCCACGCTTCTCCGTGAAGGCCGTGGCGCTCTTCACCTGGAACTCCCTGAATCGTATCACAGAATTTAGGGCAATTGGAAGAGAAATATGAGGCTCGACCTTCGAAAATAGTACCAGAACCGATCCCCCTCCGGAAAGTGCCGGTGCAAACCCGGTTTTCGTCCCCAACTATCGGCATTAAGTGATTTATTTACAATCAGATCCGGGCAATCAGCCGAAATCGCGCTGGTATCCAGGGTAGCGCGGAAATTCGGATATGTGCGGAATCGTACAACTAAAGTACTGAAGACTTTAGTACCTTCGCATCGCGTATCACCGAACAGAACACGCACTTGACACCCATGCCTGGCTCCGCCGCACGCGCCGCGGCGCCAAATGCGGTGGACGCTGGCGGCTTCCGAGGGATACCATTTCGATCATGTCTAAGGCTTTCGGAATCGTCGTGATGGCCGCGTTGCCGGTCCTGGCCCAAGACGGCTCGATTTCGGCGGAGCGCGTTCGCGAGCACACCGGGTTCCTGTCGCTCGATTTGCAGGAGGGCCGCGGCGTCGGCCAGCGAGGCGGGCAGCTCGCCACCGAGTACATCCCAATTGGCGGATGAAATCGAAAATCACGCCATGCGTGGTCCGCTGCCCGACGATGTTTCCGAAGCGCAGGATCACCCCCGAGAAACCGAACGTTCCACAGAAAGTGGAGATGAGCGCTTCGCAAGCGACTTTCCCCGCGCCATACAGGCTGATGGGCAGCGCGGGCCCCTCGAGTTTCCAAGGCCGGCTCGGTCCCGATGTCGCCCTACACCGTTCCGGAGCTGGATAGCAGGATGCGCTTGCATTGATTGAGGCGCATCGCTTCCAAAACGTTGTAGGTGGCAATCGCCTCCTGGTCCAGGTCCAGTCGGGTGTTTTCAATACCCCACCGGGCATCGGGGTTGGCCGCAAGATGATAAACACAACCGGCGGCCGGAGCTGAAATTATCGACGATCCGCACCTCGGCCGTGCACGGATCTGCCAGGAGCATGTCGACCAGGTGCGATCCGATGAATCCCGCTCCGCCGGAAACAACGTAAATGGAAGCAGTCGATCCCATGTAAAAGCTCCTACAAAACGAAGCGCGACTTCACGGCATCGTCGTAAAACATCTGCACCGTCTCCTGGGAGTAATCGTGGAGGTCTTTCCCAAACAGATCCAGCTTTTTCAGGACATCGCTCGTCGCCGTAATGATGTGGCATCCCACGAGGTCCGCCTGCACGACATTCAGGGCCTCGCGAGGGCTTGCCCAGATGATCTCGACATTCGGCGCCGGACGAGCGAGCTCAACCGCCGCGGCCATCATCGGGACGGGGTCGCGTCCCGTATCGGCTATCCGGCCGGCGAACACGGAGACGTAGCCGGGAGCGCCTCCGCGCAGGACCAGGCAGACGTCGCGCACCTGATCCAGCGTGAGAATGGCCGTAACGTTGATCTTGATGCCGGATTGCGTCAGGCGGCGGACCAAATCCAGCGACGGCTCGCGGCGGGTGTTCGTAATGGGGATCTTAACGTAGACGTTGGGGCCCCAGCCTGCAATCTTCCGCGCCTGGCGCTCCATTTCGGGGAATTCGTCCGCAAACACTTCCAGCGAAATTGGACGATCCGGAATGGCGTCGAGGACATCACGGGCGAACGCTTCATAATCGGCGACCCCGGCTTTCCGCATCAACGTAGGATTTGTAGTGAAGCCTCTAATAAGCGGATTACGGTACAGCGACAACATCGCGCTTTTGTCGGCGCCGTCCGCAAAAAGCTTGACGGTCAAGTCGGATGGTTTCATTTTCCCCTCTTCAGTCGATTTGCCGCACAATCCACTCCGCCGCTTCACGAAGTGAGGCTACCCGCGCACCCGGCGGCCGCGCCGGCTCGCGCTCCCGATAGCCAAAGTCGATAAGCACCGTTCGTACGCCCGCATTCAGCCCCGCGTCGATATCCCTCCAGCGGTCCCCGACCATGAAACTGGAGGCCAGTTGCAGATCGTGCCGGCGGGCGGCTTCCAGAAGCAGCCCCGGCTGGGGCTTTCGGCAATTACAAGCGTCATGGTCGTCGTGGTAACAGACTAGAATATCATCCAGTGGCAACGCGTTTCTCAGGCGGGAATGCATGGCTTCGACAACCGCGACAGTCTGCGAGCCCCGGCTCACTTCCGGTTGATTGGTCACCACAATAAGCGCGAATCCGGCGCGTCTGAGCTGCATCAACGCCGCGGGCGCGTCCGGCAGGATTTCCAGTTCGGCCAGGCTGGAGGGCGGATAGGGTTTTCCGGCGCGGATAATCGCTCGATTCAAAACGCCGTCCCGATCGAGAAATACCGCCCTGCGCGATACCGTCAGACGGCCTCCCACTTGGTTTGAGCTCGCTTCAGTTCGGGATGGGACACCAGGAGGTGCCAGATCACGGCCTGAAATGCTTCCGAATGCGGCGTAATGTGGGTGGGGTTTACCGTGGGGATGATCACGCAAACGTCGGCCACCTGAGCCGTATATCCGCCATCCCGCCCGACAATGCCCATCACCCGCACCCCCGCGGCCTTGGCGTAGCGGAGCGCGGCGACCAGATTCGGACTGATGTTCCTTTCCAGGTCGCCTCCACCGACGGACAAGACCAGCACCAGATCGTCGGCGCCTAGCCGGCTGACCCGTAACCATCCCTCGAACACGCTCGCCCACCCTTCATCGTTGGCGCGCGCGGTCAACTCGGAAACGTTATCAGTCGGAGCATACGCTTCCATCCCGGCGATTTTGCGGAAATCGTTGACCGCATGTGAAGCATTGGCTGCGCTCCCGCCGACGCCCAAAATAAAAAGACGGCCGCCCCGGGCGCGCGCTTCGCATAAGAAGCGGACAGCCCGTTCAATAGAAGCCAAATCGAGTTGCCGGATGATTTCCGCGGCCTCCGCCAAATACTGTTCGACAAAATTCATGTGTTTCGATGCTCCCGCGCCGCGTCCAGTAGAGCGGAGAGCTCGCGCAACCCTTCGACAGACCCGATTTCGTAGAACCGCTCCTGCACCTCGAAAGCGGCGAGCCGGCCCGCCTGGAGAAGTTTCTGGTAGACCGCGGACAATTCGTAAGCGCCGGTTTCGGGGAGATCCCCAAAAACATCGCGGTGAAACGCGCCGAGTCCGTAATCGATGTAGCGCATGGAGGGCGTCCGATGGACCTTATCGTACGCCAGAATCCGCCCGCCTGTGAATTCCACGTTGCTGGCGTCCCACCGCCCCTCGTTGTGATAGACGGTCATGAGCGCCGACTGGCCGCTTTGGCGGAACGCTTCGGCGACTGAGCCGTAGGGACAGGGCAGGTACGAGTCCCCGTAAAGGACGAAAAAGGTTTCGCCGAGCAACGGCAGCGCATTGGCGATCGCTCCAGCGGTGCCACGAAGCGTTGGGCCGTCGCTGGCGTACGAGGCGCGGATTCCAAACCGGCTTCCATCTCCGACAAATTCCCGGATGGCTTCTCCGAGATACCCGGTGCACAGAACCGCCCGGTCGATTCCGTTGGCCTGCAACAACCGCAACTGATGGGCAATGAAGGGTTCACCGGAGACCGGGAGGAGGGCCTTAGGGATCTTCTCCGTCAAAGGGCGCAGGCGCGTCGCGAGGCCGCCCATCAGAATGGCCGCTGTCCGCATAGAGGTTTGCGGCCGGGCAATACTCCGAGTTCGCTGAAAAGGCATACACTAGGCTTGTGACAAAACCGTCGTCCCCTGGAAATCGAATCGCCACCGGACCTCGCGAAGTCCGGCCTCGCTCATAGCCCGGCGCAACCGCGTCTTCTCTTCGGTATACAACAAAAGAAAGCCGCCGCCTCCGGCTCCAATCAACTTGCCGCCGAGCGCTCCGTTGCGGAGAGCGCATTCGTAGTAATCGTCGATTACCGAGTTGCTCATCCCCTTGGAGCGGCTCCTCTTGTGCTCCCAGTGAATGCGCATGAGTTCGGCGAAACGGCGCAGGTCTCCCTGCTCCAAAGCCTGTTTGCTTTCGCAGCCGATCTGTTTCACGAGGTCGAGCGCCGCAATCATCTCCCGGTCTTTCTGCCGGCTTCGGAGATCCTGGTCCTTCAAAATGTCGGATGCGGACCGCGTAAACCCGGTGAACACCAGGAGCAGGTTGTCCTCGAGGTTGTGAATGGTCTCGGGATCGATTTTGAGAGCCTCGATGTCTACGCTGCCGTCGGAGTTGAAGCGAAAACACGTAATGCCGCCGAAAGCGGAGATATACTGGTCCTGCTTGCCGACGGGCTCGCCAAGCACGTCTAATTCGATATGGCAGGCCTGTTCGGCGAGATCGCGCTGCGATATATGCGTATTGCGGAACATATGCAGGGCGCGCAACAGCGCTGTAATGAAGCTTCCGGAAGATCCAAGACCGGTCCCCGCCGGGATATCGGCCATGCTGGTGATCTCTAAGTTCGTCTCCGTAACGTTCGTTAATCGTAGGGCTTCGCGAATCAGGGGATGTCGAATCTGCTCCACACAGGAGACGCGCTCCAAGCTCGAGTACTTTATGATCAGATCCTGGACGAACGTCCGATGAAGGGTAATATATATGTACTTATCGATTGCGGCGGCGATCAGGAAACCGCCGTGCTCGCCATAATATGATGGCAGATCGGTGCCGCCGCCCCCAAGCGGCAGCCGGAGAGGGCTCCTTGTGATGATCATAGGGAGGATGTCCTATAGATTGTCTCAACGACCTCGAGTGTCGCAAGGGCGTCATCAAGGCTAGGTGCACCGGTACGTTGGCCGCAGACTGCGTCTTCGAAATCCCGCAGCTCCAGTTCCCAGGACATATCTTCCCCGGGATACTCCCAGATAGTCGTTTCGGGAGGTCCCATCTGTGGCAGCATGCGGTAGTAGGTAAGACGCTCGACGCCGTAGCTTCCGCCCAGGCCGTCGATCTGGAGCTTGCCGAGCCGGCCATAGATTTCAAAGGAAAACGTGTTCTTCCATTCGGTACAACTCACGTGCAGCCAGGCGGCTTCGTCTCGCGCGGTGCGCAACAGGAGGAATCCGTTATCTTCGACGGCCATATCCCAGAAGAACGTTCTGGACCAGCCTGTTACGCGGACAAAGTCGCCCAGAAACCAGCGCGCCAGGTCGATGAGGTGCACGCCCTGGTCGATCAGTTCGCCGCCGCCGGCGATTTTGGGATCGGCGCGCCACTCGCGCTCGTAACCCAGTCGGCCGCCATGACCGTAACGGCCTCGGATGAACATCAGTTCGCCCAACGCGCCTGATTCGTATATCTGCCTGGCCTTGCGGAATGCGGGATGATACCGGTGATTAAACCCGACCTGGACATGGACGCGGCTACGGTTCGCGAAATCGATTACGGGAAGAAGTTCGCTCGAACTTCTGGCCGCCGGTTTTTCAACGATCACGTGGCGGCCGAGCTGGATTGCGGCAAGCGTGACGGGTGCTAGGGAGTCGTTGGTAGTGGATACAATGACTGCGTCCACGTCGGGGGCTTCCACCGCCTCCCGCCAATCCGCGACCGCGCGGGCGCCGGGCCACGCGGAGGCGAGCGCTTCAGCGCGGACAGAGTCCTTATCCGACGCCACGGCCAGGCTGTGCCGTCCCTTGAAGGACCGGACTCGTTTTTGGCCGATCAGACCACAACCGATAACGGCAAATCTCATCATTATTTGTCCCAATCGAGCCCGCGATCCTGAGGCACAATACGGCGGAGAGTATAGATGTCGCTCTCGGCCAGTTCTTTGGCTTTGGCGGCCAGCGTGGTCCAAGGGTCCCAGATGGCGCTGATGAGGCGTCCGGAAATGCCGTCGCTTTCCGCCGAAAGAAGATAAGCACACAGAGCGCCGCCTTTTTCGAGCGGCGCTCCGCCAGTTTGCTTCTGCCGTAGTGCCTTTTGGTAAAAGTCTTCTCCGACGTGTTCCGGGCCGGCGGAGAGGATCTCATCCAGCAAACGCGTGTTCAGCGCGCCCGGCGCTACGGCATTCACATCGATGCCGGCCCCGGCGGTTTCGTGAGCCAGAGTCTCAGTCAACCGCACGACCGCCGCCTTGGAAGCGGCATAAGAGCTAAGGCGTGGCAAAGGCGCCGTAGCTCCGCCACCGGACAGGTTAACGATCTTTCCATACCCCTGGCGTCGGAAGACCGGTATCGCAGCGCGGCACGGCAGCGCCGTGCCAAGCAGATTAATCTCGACCGCCCGTGCCCATTCCTCCCAAGGAACATCCTCCAAGCGGCCCTTCGGGCCATAGACGCCTGCGTTGTTCACGAGTCCGGTAAACCTGGGCAACCGGCGGCAAGCATCCTCTACTAACCGCGAAACGGCCTCCGGGTCGGAAACATCAGCCCGTTGGCATATGACCTGCTGGCCGGTGGCCGCGCGCCGCCGGAGAGCCTGACATGCCGCCTCGAGCTCGGCCTCGCCCCGAGCGCACAGATAAACGTCGGCGCCCGCTTCGACACAAGCTTCGGCAACCGCCTTGCCAAATCCTCGGCTACCGCCTGTGATTACAATGCCCCGGCCCCGCAGTCTCATGCCCGATTCCCACAGTAGCCGACAGCCGCATAAATCAGATCGCCGGCCTCCCGTACCGATTCATCGAGGAAGCGATTCATATCGATTACAATGCGCCCTCGCATGGCGCGCAAATCGTCGCACGAGAGGTTCTTGAATTCGGGCCAGTCGGTGGCGATCACGGCCGCGTCCGCGCCGGCCAGCGCCTCCCCCAGACTTCCGCACAGCCGCACGTACGTTTGCAGTTCTTGCGGGAGGCTCCGCACAGCGGGGTCGTAAGCTTGCACAGCGGCGCCTCGGGCGTTCAGCCACCGGCAGAATTCCACGGCGCCCGATCGCCGCAACGTATCCGTACGGGGCTTGTATGTCAGCCCCAGGACCGCGACTCGCTTGCCCGCCAGATCTCCTACGAGCTGAAGCAGCTTGCGGCCGGGCCAGCCCTTATGCGCCTCGTTGCTGGTGTAGATGGCCTTTAATATCGGGGCCGGAATGGCGACCCGATCGGCCAGCGCGCCCAAAGCGGACACATCCCGCGCCAGCGTGCCGCCGGAGAACGGACCTCCAGGACCGAGATAGGCTCGGGGGCCGATCCGTACATCGGTTTTCAGGCCGCGCTCTACTTCCTTTCCATCCGCTCCCACCAACTCGCCCAGGCATGCAATCTCGTTCATAAAGGCGATCGAGTTGGCCAGGAAAGCGTTCAAGGCATGCTTGGTCATCTCGGCGGATTCTACGGACATCCACTCAAGGGAGCCGCAGAACCGGCCCAATATGCCCTCCAGCCTGCGCCTGTCATTCTCACTGCGCACGCCGACGACGATCCTCTGCGGGTTGCGAAACGAATCCAAAGCGGAGCCCAGCCGCAGGTTTTCCGGAGAGTATGCAAAGCCGGCGCGGCGCTGTGGGTAAGCGCGCCGAAATTCGGCTTCGACTCTCGCCGTGAATCCGACGGGGACCTGCGAAGAAATCAGGGCCACGACGCCGTCGCGCAGATCCGGAAACACCCGCCGGATCTGCCTTAACAGAAACTCAGCATCGGCGGTATCGGTATCATCCACCGGGGTATCGAACGTTACCCACACGATGTCGGCGGCGCTGACGGCTGCGCCTACGTCCGCGGTCACGGTAAGACGTCCGGCGGCGGTCTGCGAATCGATCAGATCTTTCAGGCCCGGCTCGAAAATGGGGGGTTGCCCGTTGCGGAGGTCCTGCACCGTCTTCATGTCGGGGTCGCAGGCTACGACCGGGAAGCGCTCGGCAACACAAGCGGCGGTGACGCAACCCAAATGCCAAAGGCCGAGAACGCAGATAGTCATTAGAGATCCTATGGTGACACACATCATGGTGCCGTTCAACAGTGCGGCGGCCTCGGGAGTTTTCAGGAGTGCTCAGAAGATCGCTGGAAACCTGAACGCACGATTGTTGCGTTCTGGGCCGCCGAAGATCTGGCTTTCAGTCACCGGGCGAGTTGGCGGGAGGAAGCTGGGCAGAGATGACTTCTTATTTTTCGGCGGAGTTTACCGCATGCCGGAGACCCCCCGGACGGCGACGGCCTTCGAATCCTCGAAAATGCGACTCGGGATGATAGAATGGGGTCTACGGTGTTGTCTATGGCTCGCTCAAACTGCGTTATCAGCTTGATTCTCCCCGCCTACAACGAGGCGAACACCGTCGGTATTACGCTTTCCGAAGTGACGGCCTACTTTCGCGCTCGCGCTTACGCGTACGAGATTATCGTAGCGGCGGACGGTGATGACGGCACTCGCGAACGGGCGCGGGAATTCGCGGAACAGGACGGCGCCGTACGGGTCATTGGCGGGCCGGCCCGAGGGGGCAAGGGCAGGGGCATCCGCGAAGGAGTGAAAATCGCTTCCGGGGCCATCGTTGGATTTGTCGATGCCGACAACAAAGTGCCGATCAGCGAATTCGAGAAGATCGAACCGTGGCTCCAGAACCGTTATGACATCGTGATCGGTTCCCGCGGCTTGGAGTCCTCACGGATCGAACGGAAGCAGCGGTGGTATCGCCGCGTCGGTTCGCGCGGGTTTTACTACTTCATGCATGCCGTGGTGGGGATGCCGGGAATTGAAGATACGCAGTGCGGCTTTAAGTTCTTTCACCAGGCGGTAGCGAAAGATTTGTTTTCGCGGCAGCGAATCGACGGGTACATGTTCGACATCGAGGTGCTCGCGCTGGCGCAGCGCCTCGGATATCGCATCAGAGAAGTACCGATCCGCTGGCACGATGACGCCGACAGCCGGCTTCAGCTCGTGACCGGAAACATCCGTAACGTGATTGACGTCTTCAAGATCCGGCACTACTGCCGGAACCAGGAGCGGGCGGCGGCTGCCGTCGCGTTGGCCGCGAATGACGACTGACTATCCGGCGCGTGCTCTTAGCGTGCCAAAGGGGATATCGTGAAAACATTCGTGACCGGCGCCGCCGGTTTTATCGGTAGCAATCTTGTGGACAGACTTCTCCAGGCCGGTCATTCCGTGGTCGGCTTCGATGATTTCTCGACCGGCCAGATCGAATTCCTCGAGCATGCCAAGGAATGCCCCCAATTCCGTCTCGTGACGGGGGACCTGTTGGACCGGTCCGCGGTGGAGGCTGCAATGCAGGGCGCGGAATTTGTCTTTCATCTGGCGGCCAATGCCGACGTGCGCTTCGGCCTGGAGCACACGCGCAAGGACTTGGAGCAGAATTGCATCGCCACCTGGAACGTGCTCGAGGCCATGCGCTCCAACGGTGTAAAGCGGATCGCGTTCTCTTCGACGGGATCGATTTACGGCGAACCCGGGATCTTCCCTACCCCGGAAGACGCACCGTTCCCCGTGCAGACCTCACTCTACGGAGCGTCCAAGCTCGCCGCCGAAGGCTTGATTTCGGCGTATGCGCAAGGGTTTGGCATCGAGGGTTACATCTTCCGATTCGTGTCCATTCTGGGCGAACGCTATACCCACGGCCACGTGTTCGATTTCTATCGCCAGCTTCTGGAGCATCCGGACCGCCTGGATGTGCTCGGCAACGGGAAGCAGAGAAAATCGTACCTGTATGTGCAGGACTGCATTAGCGCGATTTTCACCGCGATTGAAAACGCACATGCCCGGGTGAACATCTTCAACCTTGGTCTGGACGAGTATTGCGAGGTCAATCAATCGATTGGTTGGATCTGCGAATATCTCGGCGTCAAACCGGAGATCCGATACACCGGCGGCGAGCGCGGATGGATCGGCGACAGTCCGTTCATCTTCCTGGATTGTGGGCGGATTCGTGGACTGGGTTGGGCGCCGGAGCTGAGTATTCGTGAGGGAGTCATTCAAGCGCTCCGATACTTGCACGGCAACGGATGGGTCTTCGCGAGGAGGATTGCGGCATGATCGTTTCGGCGAAACCAAGAGTCGGAGGAAATCGCGCGTTCGCGAACCGCGCGGCCCGATCAGAATTGAGGGTGGTTCCTGCGGTACAATAGCGCTTCACTGTTTTACAATGGCCTAGCGGCATTGCACGACCAGTCTGAAGCGGGTCCAGATCCGGCTCCTGTTTACACCACTCAGTGGAGTAGGATGCTTTGATGGCAAATTTGATCGTAAAGCTACTGCACATGGCGCTTGAGAACTCATTCGTCTTCGAACTTCAGCAAAAGGTCTGCAACGACTATGAAAATGTCGCCCACGAATTCTCGGCCTTTCTTTCTCAACCCGCGCTGGATATCCTGGATGTCGGATGTTCGACAGGCACCTGTGGGAGCACGGTAATTGACATGAAACGGCACCGCTACACTGGCATTGACATTGCGCCAGCCTATGTGGCCACCGCCGCCAAACGCTTTAGAGATGCACGTTTCATGGCGATGGATGCGCGCCATATGCCTTTCGAACGAGACAGCTTCGACGTCGCCATGTACGTCGGCGTTCTGCATCATATGGACGATGACACAGCTCGGGCATGCTTGAAGGAAACGTGCCGCGTAGTCCGCAAAGGTGGCCATATCCTGGTGGCTGAACCTGTTTTCACAAGCGGGATGTGGTTGAGCTCGCTATTCCTGAGTATAGACCGGGGCCGGCACATCCGCACTCAGGTGGGGTACAAAACGCTATTTGGTGACGCTAGACTGGCTCGGGAAGGACGCTTCCGTCTCTCGTTGCACTGGTTCTGCTCATACGTATTGTTACCGTGAGAAGTGATGGCGGCACATAGTCGCTATCTTGGCACTACACTGTAGAGTCAAGAAGGCCAAGAATTTCAGACCGCCGCCCAAGAGTTCATCGATCAAACAGAACTTCTGAAATGTGCTACGCGGCGCCCCAGGTGCATGCAGTACCTGCGAAGCAACGGATACAACCTTGGGCTGATCGCTGTTGTTGCTTGGATTGTCAACTATCTGGCGCCAGGTTCGAGTGAAAGCAGCGGTGGATGGCGTTCTTTTGCTTGAACGCGGATCATGGAGAAAGAGGGCGATTTCGTCTGGAAATCGGCCACGACAGGTCCTGAGACCTTCGTACTGACGGATCGTAACCCTCGTATCGTTTCTCCTGCCGCTGGTACGATTGTGACAAGCTGACCATGGACCTTTGCATGGACGGCTGTCTCAGAAGCTGAGGACTATTGGATTGATATTGGCACTGAGCCAAGGCGGGGTAACATCTCCAGTCGTTTCACTCGTGGCGCAACGTCCAAGACCGTCGATATCGGCATTGTCCTCCTGGGTCGCCTGCCAAAGAGGCTGCGTGACTTTCACAGATGTGTCGCGCGCCCATGCCCGCCGCGAGGTCAGGGCGAGGCCGCCGCGCTTGCAAAGTGAAATTGTCGGCCGGTACCAGGCACGAGGCCGAGCCCAGGGAATTTGGAGTAAAGTTGAACATAGATGGTTTGACCTGTGAGGTAGCCGGCAAGGTTCACTGTGAAAGATGTCGCCCCTCCCGTATACCCGCCTATGATATTTCCGCTGGCCGGAGCCGTGCCTACGTCGATCCAATAGTCCTGCGCGCCACTCACCGCATTCCACGTGAAGGTTACGAGAGACGTGGACAGCACTGCGCCTGCCGTGGGTGAGATCAGTTGCGGGTTGGTCAATGCCGTAAACTGAAACTGGGATCCCGTGCCTGGCACGAGGTTGATGCCCGGATACTTGGAGTATAATTGGACGTAGATCGTCCCTGCAGTCAGGTATCCCGAAAGATTTATCTGGAGGGATGTAGCTCCTCCGGTATATCCCGCTATGATATTCCCCTGGGCTGGAGCCGTGCCTACGTCGATCCAATAGTCCTGCGCGCCACTCACCGCATTCCACGTGAAGGTTACGAGAGGCGTGGACAGCACTGTGCCGGCCGCGGGTGTGATCAGTTGTGGATTCGTTCGCAGCTGGCTGGTGGAGAATTGGAATTGCGATCCCGTGCCTGCTGCCAGGTTGATGCCCGGATACTTGGAGTATAATTGGACGTAGATCGTCTCTCCGGTCAGGTATCCCGAAAGATTTATCTGGAGGGATGTCGCTCCTCCGGTAAACCCCGCTATGATATTCCCTTGGGCTGGAGCCGTGCCTACGTCGATCCAATAGTCCTGCGCGCCACTCACCGCATTCCACGTGAAAGTTACGAGAGACGTGGACAGCACTGTGCCTGCCGTGGGTGAGATCAGTTGCGGATTCGTTGGTAGCTGGCTCGTGGAAAATTGGAATTGCGATCCCGTGCCTGGCACGAGGTTGATGCCCGGACACTTGGAATATAATTGAACGTAGATCGTCCCTCCGGTCAGGTATCCCAAAAGACTTATCGTAAAGGATGTCGCTCCTCCGGTAAACCCCGCTATGATATTCCCTTGCGCCGGAGCCGTGCCCACATCGATCCAATAGTCCGTAGCCCCAGGAACGGAATTCCAGATGAAGGTCACAGATGGCGCCGACAGAACTGTCCCAGCCGCGGGAGAGACCAGTTGCGGATTGACTAATGTCCCAGATCCGATCTTGGCCACAAACGCGCTCATTGCAGAAAGTTCGAAAGCTTGAATGGCCGCGGCGGCCGGAAAGTCGGGAGAGAGCGTCTGCCCTGAAACGTAAACACCCCCGAGCGAATCCAGCGCAATTCCATTGGCGCTATCCGAACCGGTGCCCCCCAGATACGTGGCCATTTCGAGAACGTTCCCAGCAGGGGCGAGTTTCACGATGAAGGCGTCGTATGCTCCGGCGTTGGCCGGTTGCAGGGCATTGACGGTTGGAAAATCGGATGAAGCGGTATAGCCCGCAACATATGCCCTGCCGGTATCGTCGACTGCCACAGCCAGGGCCATGTCGACACTGGAGCCGCCGAGATAGGTGCTATATACCAGTGCATTGCCGGTTACGCTCAGCTTGAGCACAAAGCCGTCCTGGCTGCCATTGAGTGACGATTGCCAGGGGTTTGACGTGGGGAAGTTGGAGGAGTTGGTCGTGCCGGCGACATAGGCGTATCCCGCGGAATCGACGGCGATGCCGGTTCCCGTTTCCGGCGCGCCCACCGTGCCGCCACCTCCTCCCACGTATGTGCTGTAGAGCAAAGCACTGCCGCTGGGACCGATTTTGGCGGCAAAAGCGTCCTGCCCGCCGCCAAGCTTTGGCTGGAAGGCACTGATAACCGGAAAATTCGGCGAATAAGTGCTTCCCGTGATATAGGCGCTCCCGGAAGCGTCCACGGCGACCGCTGTCGCGCGGTCATCGGCGGTGCCACCCAGATAGGTGCTGTACAATCGCACGCCGACGCCGTTGAATTTGGCCAGAAAGGCATCCTCACCACCGCCAATCCGAGGTTGTAATCCATTCAAGACCGGAAAATCCGCCGATGCCGTTTCTCCAGCGACGTAGATATTCCCTTGCTGGTCCACAGCCACCGCATTGCCGCTGTCGGCTCCGCTGCCGCCTACAAACGTGCTGAATACAAGGGCATTCCCCGCTGGAGTCAGCTTGGCGACAAACCCGTCCCGCCCTCCACCCAGCCGCGGTTGCGCAGCGCTCAGGATGGGGAAATTCGCGGAGTAGGTCCATCCCGTGACAATTGCCGAGCCGGCGCTGTCCACGGCGATGCCGTAACCTCGGTCGTCGCCGCTGCCACCCAGGTAGGTGAGATATAGAAGCTGTCCGGCCGGACTCATTTTAGCGACGTAGACGTCGACGCCGCCTGGGCCCCCCAGCCTGGAACCAGGAACTTCCGGAAAATCCACGGATTCCGTATATCCCGTCACGTACGTATTTCCTGCCGCATCCACCGCGATGGCCGTTGCGCTGTCCTGCCCCCTGCCTCCCAGAAAGGTGCTGTAGGTCAGCGCCGGATCGATCACCAACGGACGGGAGCGGTCGTATTCTCCTATTTCGAAGGTGAACTCATCGGGCCCTCCCGCCACAAGATTCCCCGCCACCTTTTGGCGGACGCCGTTCCGAAGCTGATAAGCTGGCGGGGCGGTGTGCCGCCACTCCCCCTCGGAGGTCCGCAGAAGCAAATCGCCATTGGTATCCAACTGCATGTGTTCCGCCCCTTCCAGGCGCAGCCGGATCTGCGACGGATCGGCCCCGGGATCGAGCACGAAGTCGTATTCCAGCCGCCCGGCGACGCGCCTACCGTCGCCGTCCGGCGCGACACTTTCTACGCCGTGGTAGGCAATATGGATCCCAGGATAAACGTTCCGGTATTCCACGCGGGCATAAGTGGGCACATCAGTTTGCCACGTGTGCGGCTCGCCGATCAGGTAATGAACTCGCGACTCCAGCGGCTCGAGCAAAACTGCTTCGGCGTCAGGATTGGCCCCTATAAGCTTCATCTTCACGATGGAGCCCCCCGCACGGAGAGTAGCCGCGCCCGGCATCAAAAACAGGGTGTAGTTTGGCCCGCGAGACAGGAGCGTCACCGCGGCGGCGGTCTGGCCGGCGTTCGGCTCAAAGCGAAGAGGAAAGGCGCTCGATGTTCCATCGGCTGCCTGGGTGCTGAGACAGAGCGCCAAAAGCACGGGAGCGGTTTTGCAGATCGTCATCAGAGAGGTAATCGGCGCTTTCCGGCTGAAAGTTTAGAACTAGAATGAATATGCCTTCATCGCCCGCCTACGCTTCTTTGTCTGAGGTACAATGACACCTTAAACGCTCTGCCATGCGCCATTCTCACCTGGAGTCCTCGCGCGAGGGCCATATCCCCGACCAGGATTGTCGCCCCGTTTCCCCGCTCCGCTATTCAGGATGCCCACGGTACCTTCACGACAACGGATTCAGCCTCGCGCTGATCGTCGCTGTCGCGTGGTGCGCGAATTATGTGCGCTTTGCCAGTTTCGGCTTGTACGAGGACGACTGGTTCTATGTGGGGTATCCGTTTCTGACGAATTTCAGGACTTGGTTAGGGCCGGCGCTCTGGCCAAGCGCTGTTGGGTCGGCGCAAGTTGGCCGGCCCCTGCAAGCGATTTTCGGTTTTGTTTTCGCGGAAGCCGGCGTTGTGGCCAAAACCCTTGCCGCGGATTACCTGGTATGTTTTTCCCTTTTCGCCGCCTCCGCGCTTCTCATGTATTCGGTGCTGCGACGGCGCTTTTCGGTCCTAATATCCACGTTGGCCACGCTGCTGTTCGTGATCACTCCTCTCCACACGTTGCGCCAGTTTCTGAACGGCGAATTCAGCTTTGCGCCCGCTTTCATCCTGGTCTTTGCCGCGATGTTGCTCTACTTGAATGGAAAGAGGGTAAGGTCCTACCCCTTGGCCCTTCTTTCGATCCTGTGCTACGAGAGCGTTTTCTTCCTCTTCCTCGGCGTACCATTGCTGCGGCGGAGCGGGCGGCCCCAGGATCGCCGTCGCGAATGGCTGATCCATCTGGCCGTGTGCGGGACAATACTGGTCTGCTACCTCGTATGTCGGAGCTTTAGCGCGGAGAAGCGTGTTGCGGTTCTGTACAGCGGTCCGGCCCTGATCTGGGCGGTGCTCCATGCGTGGGTCTTTCACACGTTTGCCTCCTTCGCCTCATATTTGTATGCCTTCCAGAGCGCGTGGGGCGCGTCCCTGGAAGCGTGGGTTTACGCTATTCCATTTTGCGTGGTGCTGATTGTTTTTCTCCGCTCCTGTCGGCAGCCAAAGCCTGCGCCAACCGGGCTTTTACGGGAGGCGCTTATATGGATTGCGCGCTCGGCCGGGGTCGGATTTCTATTTCTCTTCTTGGGGTACGCCGTTTCCTATTTTTTCTTTCAGGAGACGACTCCCCAGTTGCACTTGATGGACAGGGACAGCAGGATATCCGTGGCGGCGAGCTTCGGCTCCAGCGTGGTCGTGGCTGTTTTGCTTGCGGGTTGGATACGGCTTAGCAGGACCCGCACAACGCGCCTGATCGCCTATTCGGGAGTTACCGCCTTTTTGACTGTCCTTTTCCTCTACTCTTTCGTCATTCAGGACGATTACGTGAACGACTGGACCGAACAACGGGAGAGAGCCCAACAGGTTATCGCCCTGACGCCCGACGCGGAGCGGGATTCCATCATCGTGCTGAAACTTCCCGTAATGTACCACAGGTTCCTTTCCCAAGATGTTCTACGGCGCTCTATCGGCAGCGAAGCGTGGATCTACGAGTGCGTCTTCCCAACCCTTTACGCCCGAGACCAACCGTGGCCCAGGCTGTTTGTCGTGCATTCGGACGAGTGGACCCAATATCTGAAACAGGAAGCGGACGGCTTCATGGTCTGGCGCCAGCCCCAATTCCCCGGTCGCTGGAACGTGTCTGAAGGCCGTTTTCGTCCAGGCCGATTTATTGTTTTGGAGGGAATTGATCCGGGGCGTCTTATCAGACGGTCGGAGCCGATCCTGGTGAATGGAGTTCAGATCCTCCAGGCTCCGCCGGCCACAAGGGAAAAGGCGCCGCTCTGGGCAAACGTGACGCCCAGCCTTTTGCTCAGCGCTTTCCTGCCGGACTTCGCCTGGAAATCGGCAAACGGCTCGCCAGACGGCAACCCCCGACTGCTCTCGCCGCCGCTGGACACGGTTCTTCGCGCGCCGCGCGTGAAATTCGCCTGGACAGCCGTCGCCGGGGCCCAGGACTATTGGATTGACGTCGGCACGGGTCCCGCCAAAGGCGACATTCTCGGCGGCTATACAAAAGGCGCCACTTCGATCGACGTTGACGTTTCGAAGTGGCTGCACGGCGCGCCCATTTACGTCCAACTCTATTCGAAATTCGAGGGAGCCGACCTCGTTCCCGGTACCGGCGCCCAATTCCGGTTCTCGACTTCAAACGCTCCTGGATCCAACCCGTAACTCGTCTCTCCCGCTCCCAACAGCGTCATCTCGGACCGTCAGGCAACCTTTGCCTGGACGGCAGTACCCGGAGCACGGGATTATTGGATAGACGTGGGTACAGCACCCGCCAAGGGCGACATTTTTAGCGGCTATACAAAAGGAGCTACGTCGGCCAAAGTAGATCTCTCCAACCATTTGAACGGCGAGCCAATTTATGTTCAGCTCTACTCGAAATTTGCGGAATCGGACCTTTTGCCCGGCACTGGAGCGCAGTTCCAGCTTCGAACCACTCCCAATCGCTGACCTGGCGGTTCCGACTTTCACGCTCCACGAGATCGTTGGGGCGCCGTAATCGGCGCGGGAGCGCCCAGCGCCGTGGCCAACGTGCGCCGAATCAGCGATTATTGGACGCGGCTGCGGCGAAAAACTCTGGTATACTCAGATTTGATTTTTCCGTGATTTCCTCGCGGCCGGCGGACCCGTAAGAAGGCATGCTGGCTGCACCTCTAAGGAGTGGTGTTTGGCCGAAGCGTCAGAGTTTGCAAGCCATGAAATCAGGGTGTTTACGCTGCTGGCTAAGGCCGGCTTCGCTCCCGCTACAATCTTCGATATCGGCGCCGCTAATGGTGCTTGGTCGGCCTTGATCGGTAATAACGTGTTCCCTGACGCCACTTTTCACATGTTCGAGCCGCTCGCCAAGCTGAATGAAGGTTTTGAGAAGGGCTTGCGGTTTCAAATGCAGTACCACCCTAAGTTCGTCCTCCATGAAGTGGCGTTGGGCGCGGAATGCAAACACGTCACGATGTGCATTCATCCGGATGGATTCAGTAGTACAACTTTGGACATGGGTGAACATCCGGATTATCAAACGCGCCAGAGCGTTCCTCAATACACGCTAGACCAGTATGTAGCCGACCACGGCTTACCGCTTCCCGACCTGATCAAGCTGGATACCCAAGGCGCGGAGTGGGCCATCCTCAGCCACGCAGAACGCTGCTTAGAGCAGGCGGCGCTTGTGTTTGCCGAGACGTGGTTCTGCCGCGGATACGGTCCGCAGACTCCGCTCATAACCGAGTTGGGGGACCTTTTGGATCGCCATGAATTCCAGCTTGCCGAACTGGGCTACCAGTTTTACGATGGGAACCATCGATTATACGGTTGCGATGCCTTCTTCCTGAAGCGGTGCTTCCTGGAAAGAGTAGCGCCCGCGATGCCGTCCGGCCCCTGGTAATTCGGGACGGCGGCAGCCTTTCGGCCGTCTTCATCAAAACACGAATCTTGTCTGGATCTTCATCCAGCCCCACGGGCCTTCTCTCCCCCCTGATCCGTCCGTAAAGAAAATCGGAGTCCAGCCGAGGGACGGTTGGGCGGGGACTCGGCGCAGTAGTGGTTTTCACCATTTGGGTGCAGAATTGCGACGGGATGCACTACCCGACAGCGCTAGCCACGGGCGTTGCGATTTGGTACATTTAGGAGTCTTAACTGGTGATAGGGCGCATCGCCGCCAAGGCCGCGGCGGGCGGAAACGGCGCACCCATATTTGGATAGCAGGCTGTCGTGGAGGCCGGTAAAGCCGCTCGGGGCCCTGGCTCGCTCGACGCGAGGGAGTTCGCGACTATGGCTGTGACCATCGACACCCAGTGGGACAACTTGCGTGAGTTAGCCCATAAGCTGAACGCTATGACGGCGGACAGCGCGCGGCCGTTGGAGCCGAAACCCGTTCTCCACGGCGCCGACGCCATCGTTACCCACGTGGAGGTCTGCGGCTGCCACGGCGTCGGGCAGCTCGTGCAGATGATGTTCGATGGCGAGCCGAATATCCTGTCTATCCGGTCCGCCAATCTATATGGGGGCCGGCAGGAGTTCGGCGGCTTCGACTTATGCATATCGCACGAGGACAAGAGCCGGGACGCCGTGTTCTGCCGTGTGCTGGACGCCGTCGGGCAGACTACCGTCAAGAGAGTTTTATGCATCCCGTATTACGCCGACGACGTGCGCACCGCCATTGCCCTCAAGGAGATTTTCGGCGTTCCGCTCTGCACGTACATCATGGACGACCAGAACGTGTGCGCGGACGGAATCCCCGACGATCTCATGAGCGAGTTGCTGGCGAAGTCCCAACTGCGGCTCGCCATTTCTCCGGAGATGTCCACGGTTTACGGTTTGAAGTACGGCTGCAGGATGTGGTACATGCCGGCGCTGGCGCCGGTCGGATTGGTCCCCTCCCGCCTGGTTGCGCCGCCTCCGGAAGCGGATGCCCGGCACGGAATCATCATTGGCAACATATGGGGCGAGCGGTGGGTAGAACTGCTGCGGAACACCGTGCGCGATTCGGGGGTGACGCTAACCTGGTACTGTAACGGCGAATTCCGGTGGCTGCCGTGCGGCAAGGAGGATCTGATTGCGGATTCCATCATGCCGCGCGACCCGCTGTTCGGAGAGCCTCTGGCCCAAGCCCTCCGAAACACCCGGTTTTCGGTGGTCCCTAGCGGGGTGTTGGACGAGTCGGACGACCGCCGGTTTATCGCCCAGTTGAGTCTGCCCAGCCGGATTCCGTACATGATGGCGGTCTCCCACATCCCCATGCTGGTTCTGGGGAGCCGCGACACGGGGGCCGCGCACTTCGTGGAACAGTTCGGTATCGGTGCGGTCGCCGGTTACGAAAAAGAAGCGTTCGTCGAGGCAGTGGACTACATTACCCGCCCCGAAGTGAACCTGGAAATGCGCCGGAAGGCGCTGGCCCTGGCTGGCCGGTTTACGGATGTCGGCGCGGCGGAGTGGATCTGGCAATCGCTGGCTCGCGGCGAACCTGTCGACGGCAGATACGAAGATCTGATGCCGCCAAAGAGGCCAGACCTCTCGCGCCTGCTCTCCCCCCGCCGGGCTCCGGATTCTTAATGGGGGTGGAAGGGGACGGCGCGCCGGTTTGAGATGCCGTTGCGCGAACCAGTATTGCCAGTATAATCGGTAATTGGCCCTCACTGATGTGCGGTGCGGCCTGCGAAGGCCGCATTGGAAGCCCGCCGTGGCTTGATCGTAAGGAAGTCCGCTAGGGAGTCTTCCGGAGAGAACAGCGTGTCCAGGATATTTGTCCTATGTCGGCTCCTGTGTACCAGCAGAATGCGCTTCTACGCGAACGGCTGATCGAGTTGATTGGCGCCCCCGGCCCGCGCGGAGTTCATCTATTCGACCCCGACGTTCGTCTGGTTACTTCCCCAGACGCTTCGCAAGATCCCCGGGCGCCTGTTCACGCCGTAGTGGCGATAAACGAGATCAACGACATGCATGGAACCGGCCCCCTGGTGAAGCGCATCTTCAAGGGCCGTTGCGGTATTTTCTCAATCCGGTCCAGGGATCATTGGGGCATAAACGATTTTGGCGACTGGCACGTGAAGATCTCGCAGGAGGGCCGCACCCGTCCCGAATGCTTTCGGAGAGTGCTGCGGGTTCTGGCCGGCCGGAATGTAAAAAGCGTGACCTGCGTGCCCTTTCTTGCCGAGGAGCTTCTGACATCCATCGCCATCAAGGAGAGTTTCGGCGCCAAGATGTGCGGTTACATCATGGACGATCAAAACGTGGCCGAGAACGTCATCCCCGACGACTTGATGCGCGAGTTCCTCGAAAAATGCTCGCTCCGCCTGGCTACGCACCCCGAGCTCCGCGACGCCTACGCGCGGAAGTACGGATTGCCGTTCTATATTCTGCCGGCGGTCGTGCCCGCCGCGCTGGTTGCAGTGGAGCCGCTGCCGCCCGCGTACGATCCCCGGGAGAAAAGAGGGGCGCTGCTGGGCAGCTTCTGGGACCAGTCGTGGTTCGACCAGCTCTGCGCCGCGCTGGAGCCATGCCATTATCGGATCGACTGGTACGGCCAGAATCGGTCTCCCTGGCTTAAATTCCCTCCGGAGGACTTGAAGCGCGCCGGTATTACGCCCTTCGGAATCCTTCCGGAGGACCGCCTAGCGGCGGAGCTTCGCAAGTATCCTTTTGTGATCGTCCCCTGCGGGGCGCTCTGCGGGAAAGAGACCAACGTAGGGGTGGCTTCTTTAAGCCTGCCCGGCCGGATTTTATTCGCGGCGGCGACCTCTCACACCCCCATTCTCCTGGTCGGAAGCGACCGCTCGTGTGGGGCCCGTTTTGTTGAGCGCTTCGGAATCGGAGTGACGGTCCCCTACGATGCAGCCAGGCTCGCCGAGGCTATGAAGCGCCTGAGCAAACCGCAATTGCAGGCGGAGATGCGGCGGAACGCCGCGGCGATCGCCGGAGCTCTCTCGGATCGAGGCGTAGTAGACTGGCTGGCGGAATCCATCGAGCGGGGTGAGCCGGCCGATTCGAGGTTCGATAACGTGTTTGCCGGAGAATGCCCGGCGCGGGGACCCTCTCGAGACAATGCGGCGCGCGTTGCGACGCCCGGTGGGCAATGACGCAATGCGCCGTTTACAATAGAGAACTGTGATGAATTTGCGAAACTGGGTCAAGCAGCTCCTGAGGATGTGCGGCCATGCGTTCGTCAGCACGGTGCATGATCGCCTGAACGACGTGGACCGGCAGTTAAGCCAGATCGCCTCGCAACTGGGCGACTTGAGGGTGGCGGCCGACAACCTGGCCGAAGCCGACGGAGCATTGCTTCAGGGCGGCATACGCACTATAGAAGAGTTGAAGGACCTCCAGACCGAGTTCCGGCGTCGGGATGCGGAAGCCAAGCAGCGGCTCGATGAAGTGGAGGCGCGGTGGCGCGAACTGCTCGGCGCCTTGCAGCAATCCCTTCGCGAGCAAGACGCCCATCTGGTCGAAACGGTCAATGATCGTCTCGTCCGCTCCCAGCAAACCCTGTTCGACGCCGTGGCGCAGCTTCAGGGCGCCTTACAGCAATCCCTTCGCGAGCAGAACGGCCATCTGGTCGAAACGGTCGAAGATCGTCTCGTCCGCTCCCATCAGACCCTGTTCGACGCCGTGGCGCAGCTTCAGGGCGCCTTGCAGCAGTCCCTTCGCGAGCAAGACGCCCATCTGGTCGAAACGGTCGATGATCGTCTCGTCCGCTCCCAGCAAACCCTGTTCGAC
>Ga0187865_1001287_pt1 | contig 29465 bp, 18 predicted proteins | sample June2016WEW_11_1_2_FD_132989 | JGI IMG/M metagenome (GOLD analysis project Ga0187865, IMG submission 132989) | Peatland microbial communities from SPRUCE experiment site at the Marcell Experimental Forest, Minnesota, USA - June2016WEW_11_100 | ecosystem: Environmental > Terrestrial > Soil >...
CCGGCGGAGGTCGGCATGCAGGACCACCGGCTTTTCATCGATACAGACCACCGGTTCCGTCTCCGAGAGTGGCTTCTCATACAGGGCCAACACGTCTTCCATGCGCCCGAGGTACTCCTCATCCAGTTCCGCCACGCACCACATTTTTTTCCCGCCACGGCTTCAGGTCATGACTCTGGAGCAGGATGCGAATCGTTTCCCGGCCCACCCGCCGTGCCAACTTCCGCTTCACTGCTTCCTGGGCGATGAGCCGGACACTCCACCGCGCCCTCCCTTCCGGCGGCGGGCTGCACACCAGGGCGATGATCCGCTGACTCTGGCCCGCGTCCAGCACCCGGCGCTGGCCGGGACGTGGCTTCTCGTACAACGCCGGTTCCAGCCCCTCCTCCGCGTAGCGCCGGGCAATCGCCCGCACGGTTTTGGGCGCCACGCCCACGTGGTCGGCCACCTGCGCCGCCGTCTGTCCCTGGTCCAGTTGGCGCAGGATCGAAGCTCGGCGCAGCACCCGCGCCGACTCCCGCCCTTTGTTCAGCATCCCGGTGATCTGCTTCCGCTCCTTCTTCCGCAGATGAACATGCACCCGATGGTAGCTCTGCATGTCCACACGTTGCGCTCCATTCGGTCACTCCACGAGTACCTCAATGGGTACATCTCTATGTGGTCACAGACCTAGAGAAATCAACACTACCGAACTGCTAAAGAGAAAAGGTGCCTGTTTAATCACGGGCCACTCCCTCCGCAACAGCTCTATAAATTTCTCGATTGTTTCCATAGCGTTCTGATTGTATCAACCACCAACGCACTATTAGGACACTGCCGGACATTCCTGACACTAGCTGAAGAATCGCTCCCCATGAAATAGCCGGTGCAACAACGCCATTTCACCAGCAGCGATTGAAAGCCGTCCTCCGTGTCTCCGTGCCTCCGTGGTAGGTTTCCCGCCCTCACCCCTGTGACCCCCGTCACATGCACCTGTGATAGCCTCCGTTTACCCCACCCCCTCCCGCCCGGCACACTATAATCACCCAGGTGGGGTGGGGAGGGATGACACCGGCCTGCGGAAGCACCCAAGAATGATGACTCTGGTTTGGCTGCGCGTCGCGCTCGTTTGTTACGCTGCGGGATTGCTCTACGCGTTGGTCGCGCTCACGCGCACCTCGGAAATCCTCGGTAAAGTCGCGCTCCATGCCTCCTACCTCGGCATGGTGTTTCATCTGGTTTCGCTGACCGAAGCCGTCGTGGAAACCGGCCAGCTCGCTTCGGCCTCGGTTCACAACTCGGAATCGCTGCTGGCCTTCCTGATCATGGTCGTCTTCATGCTCGCCTACCTGATCTACAAGACGACTACCCCGGGCATCGTGGTTTTTCCCCTGGTCTTTCTGCTGACCTTCGTGGCCTCCACCGGTCAGCAACCCCTCGTCTTCGCATCGGATGTCGTGAAGAAGGGCTGGCTGGCCGTGCATATCCTCATGATCTTCACCGGATACGCGGCGCTCTTCCTCAGCTTTGGCGCCAGCATCTTGTACCTCCTGCAGGAACGCGCTCTGAAATCCAAGAATTCGAGTGGGCTGTTCTCGCGGCTGCCCGCTCTCCAGGTCATTGACGACATCGGTTACCGCTCCCTGATGCTCGGATTTCCCTTCATGACTCTGGGCCTGATCGCGGGCTCCGTGGTCGCCGAATCCACTTACGGCCGCATTGATTTTCTCGATCCCAAGATTCTGCTTTCCGTCCTGATGTGGGCCGTGTATCTGCTGATGGTGTTCACGCGCCTGAATGCGGGCTGGCGCGGACGCCGCGCCGCCATGCTCGCCAGTGCCGCCTTCGTCGCGGCGATCGTGGCCTGGATTGCCAACTACTTCAGCGGAATGCACAGGTTCATCGCCTCATGAAATTCCAGCTCATCGGCGTCAATCACAAGACCGCGCCGGTTGAGGTGCGCGAGCGCCTGGCCATTCCTGAATCGCGCTTGCCGGAAGCCTGCAAGAGACTGGCCGAGCATCCCGCCGTTTCCGAGGGCATGATTGTCTCCACCTGCAACCGCGTCGAATTTATCGCCAACATGAAGAACGGCTCCGGTGACCTGCGCGAATTCCTGCGCGAGTATTTCGAAACGGATCTCAGCCAGTTTGAAAGTCATCTCTACGAATTTCGCGAAGATGAGGCCGTCCGCCACGTCTTTCGCGTTGCCGCCAGCCTCGACTCCATGGTCGTCGGCGAGCCCCAGATCCTGGGGCAGGTCAAGGAAGCCTACGCCACCGCCCGCGCCGTGGGAGCGGTGCGCGCGCAACTGGATCAGTTGCTCACCCGCGCGTTTGCCGTGGCCAAGCGCGTCCGTACTGAAACCGCCATCGGATCTTCGTCGGTTTCGATTGCTTCGGTGGCCGTCGAACTGGCAGAGAAAATCTTCGGAAGCCTGAACGGCAAGAGCGTGTACCTGGTGGGTGCGGGGAAGATGAGCGAGCTAGCGGCCCGGCATCTGCTCGCGCACGGGGCCGAGTCTCTCTTCGTCGCCAACCGCACCTACGACCGCGCCATCCGGATGGCGCAAAAGTTTGACGGACAGGCGATCGAGTTTAGCCGGCTTTATGACACCTGCGATCGCGCCGATATCGTGATTACATCGACCGGCTCGCCCCACTTCATCTTCCGGCGCGAACACGGCGAAAAGCTCATGGCGCTGCGCAAAAACAAGCCCATGTTCTTCATTGATATCGCCGTTCCCCGCGACGTCGATCCGGAGATGAACAAGATCGATGGTATTTTCGTCTACGACATCGACGATCTGCAGCAAGCGGTCAGTTCGCACGTCGCCGATCGCAAGAAGGAAGCCGAAAAGGCGGAGGCGATCGTCAATGGCGAGGTCGATAAATTCCACGCGCGCCTGCAGACTCTCGACGTAGTTCCGACCATCGTCAGCTTGCAGGACCACCTTGAAACCATTCGCCAGGCCGAGATTGATCGCGTTCGGGGCCGCCTGGGTTCCATGACCACCGACCAGGAACTTGCCGTCGAAGCGCTGACTCGTGGCATCGTCAACAAAATCATGCACACCCCCATCAGCACCCTGAAAACGGCTGCGCGCGATCCCGAATCCACCACCGTCATCGAACTTGTGCGTCGCCTTTTCAACCTGCATAAGGAAGACGAAGAAAAAGAAACGGTCGCTTCGAAGTCCGCCCGTCGCCCGGAAGCGGAAGACTGATGGCCCGCCTGCGCATCGGTTCCCGCGGCTCGCAACTCGCTCTCTGGCAGGCCCATCACATTGCCGATCTGCTGCGCGCGCAGGGCCACACCGTGGAACTTGAGATCATCAAGACCACCGGCGATAAAATCACTGACGTTGCGCTCGCGAAAGTCGGCACCAAGGGCATGTTCACCAAGGAAATCGAAGAAGCCCTGGTCGAAAACCGGGTTGACCTTGCCGTACACAGCTTGAAGGATTTGCCCACGGAGTTGGCCGCCGATTTCGAAATTGCCGCCATCACCACCCGCGAAAATGCACGCGACGTTTTTTGTTCCGTGAAGTTTGCCAGCATCGAAGCGCTGCCACGGCAGGCGAATGTTGGCACCAGCAGCCTGCGCCGTCAGGCCCAGTTGAAGGCGCTTCGTCCCGATCTTCAGATTCACCCGCTCCGCGGCAACGTGGATACGCGCCTGCGCAAGCTCGAATCCGGCGACTACGATGCCATCATTTTGGCCGCCGCCGGCCTGAACCGTCTCGGCAAAACGCAACTGGTCCGCCAGGTCATCCCCGCGGAAGTGATGACCCCCGCTGCCGGACAAGGCGCTTTGGGAATCGAAATTCGCAACGGCGACAGCGCGACTCGGGCGCTCCTCGCTTTTCTCGATGACGCTGCCGCCCGCGCCACCACCACCTGCGAGCGCGCCCTGCTCAATAAACTCGGCGGCGGCTGCCAGGTCCCCATCGGAGCTTTCGCCGAAGTCAAAGGAAGCCGCATTCGCCTGAACGCGCTCGTAGCTCATCCCGATGGAACCAAAGTTCTGCGCGAAACCCGCGACGGCGATGATCCCGTGCGCTTGGGCCAGGAAGTCGGCGAAACCCTTCTGCGTCGAGGCGGCGATGTTATTCTCGAAGAAGTCTACGGCGAAGGCTTTGTTCTACCGTAGAACAAGGTCTCAGGTGTCAGGTCTCAGGAAAAGCGGTTCCCAGTCCAATCCTGACACCTGAGACCTGACACCTAAGACCTGAGACCTGATCCATGCGCAAGCCCAACGAAACCCATCCGCTTGCCGGAACCCGGATTCTTGTCGGACGCGCGCGGCACCAGGCCGGCAGCCTTTCCGCCAGCTTGCGCAGCCTGGGCGCAGCGGTAATCGAAATCCCCTTCATTGAGATCCGCAAGCCGCAATCGTACCGTCCGCTCGACGATACCCTGAAAAATATCGGGAACTACGACTGGCTCATTCTCACCAGCGCCAACGGCGTCGAAGCGATGTGGGAGCGCGTCCGAAAACTGCGCATCACGCGCCGGACTCTCAAGCATCTCCAGATCGCCGCGATCGGGCCTGCGACCAAGAAGGCGATCGTGAAGCATGGCCTGAAGGTCAAGATGGTTCCCGAGGAGTACGTCGCCGAGTCTGTCGTGAAGGGGCTGCGCGATAAGGTGAACGGCAAGCGTGTCGTGCTCATTCGAGCCAAAGTCGCTCGCGACCTGATTCCAGAGGAGTTGCGCGCGGCAGGAGCCGAAGTCGATGTGGTCGAAGCTTATGAAACCGTAGTGCCCGAGAAATCGCGTGCGCGCCTGCGCGCGCTGATGAAAAATGCAGCTCGCCGCCCGCACATCGTGACCTTCACCAGTTCCTCCACCGCGAAGAACTTTGCCGAACTAATCGGCAAGTTCAAGGCAGGTGCACTCAGCGCAGGTTTGCTCAAGCATGTCCAGTTTGCGTCGATTGGTCCGGTGACTTCGGCGACGCTGCGCGAATTGCAGATGCCGGTCGCAATTGAGGCCCGCGAATTCACGATGGGTGGACTGATTCGCGCGATTGTGCTCGCCCGCTACGCGGAAACCGGCAAAAATTGAGTCATTGAATCATTGAGTCATTGAATCATTGAAAATCTAAAGTTCCCAGCGTTTTGAAATGACTCAATGACTCAATGATTCAATGATCCAATACTTCACTCCGGCTTGGGAGCTGAGATTCCCATCTGTGGGTCAATCGCGTCCAGGTAGGCCTGCATGCGTGCCTTGAGGTCGGAGTGCATACCGGTGAACTCGATTCCATTGCCCACGCCCGGATCGCACGTTCGGACCACCGCCGTGATTTTGATGTGCTCCGATTCCAGCCAGAAATCGAGGCGCAGCACAGTTCCGAGCGGAAAAGGCAGCATGTTCTCGACGTAGCATCCATTGCCGCTCACGTCGCTGGCATTAATGCGGGTTGGCGCATTGACGCGCTCGTCGCGAATTTCCAGGGGAAGCGAAATCTTGTGCCGGTGCCAGCGCCGCCGGTTGGAGGGTGCAATGGTCACCGTCGCGCCGTCCATGGGCAGATAGTTTTTCCACGGGCACTCCTGTTCGGCGACCAACTTCACTCCCACTTGATTTTTATTGACGGGGCCGGTGTTCATCACCCGGATCACCGTGCAGCGCACTTTTTTCTCCTCGCACTGCACTCCGATCACGTCGCCCACTTGCAGTTCGCTCTCGACGCCCGAGATCAGCGCGCCCTCCGAAGTGATGTTCTGAGCGCGAGCGTGTTGGGAAAAGGGGCGTCCGTCGGCGCTCATTCCCCATATTCGCACCGGCAGGTCCACACTTAGGCGAGGTTCGGATTGATGGTCAGCCATGCCTGGTCCTCGTATCTCTTGATGCGATAATACCGCCCTCGGACGCGGCAAGATATTACAAAGTTAGCCGGCGCAGTAACGAGCGGAGTACCACTTTCGGCACCTGCCAATCATGATTCAAGGGCGGTTTTCCGCGAACTGTTCCGCGAACTCTCGATAACTGATGACACGAATCTCTTGCTCCTCGAGAAACTGCCGCAGTTCCGCCGAAGTCAGCAGACGCCGTTCCTCCTCGCGAGAATCGAGCAAGCGCGTGCGGGTTGCGCGCAAGTCGGCGTCGTTGTAGCCGGGATGGCAGACTAACTCCCAGGTTCCCTCGGGCAGGCTCGCGAGCGTCTGGCGCAGCAGGGAACTATAGCCGGAACTCTCGACCGACCCGGTCTCGATCACCCCCACAACGCCGTCGGGTGTAAGCAGTCCAGCGCGCTTGATGCGCTGGCGGAATTGCCCGGAAAAGGTGTGCAGCATGCGCACCTGGCCATAACGCTTCCAGAGATCGCGCTTGCCTTTGAATAGCCGCGCGGGCATCGCTTTCACGGGAACGAAGGGATTGCGGATCGCGCGCACGCCGCATATCCGCGCGGCTCGCAGCAGGGCCGCGAGAATCTCGGGAAAGATGTGGGCGTGTTTGTGCGTGTCGAGGTGAGTCACCTGCAGACCGGTGGATTGAATGTTCCGTATTTGCGCAGTGACTTCCGCGACCAGTTGATCGCGATCGAAGCCTCCCAACATGGCGCGCGCGGCGAAGGCCGAAAGGCTGGAGTAGAACTTATCCGGCTCTGCCGAGCGAATCGCCAGCAACGTATCCACTGCCCCCGCTGCTGACACCGGCGTCCCGTCCACCAATACCACGTGGCATCCCACGGAGAGATTCGGCGCCGAGCGCGCCGCAGTCACTGCGTCCGCGAAGGCAGAGCCGTTGGCCATCAATGTCGTTGAAGACACGACTCCGCCGATGTGGGTTTCCACAATGGCTCGATTGACTCCAGCGGTCAGACCAAAATCATCGGCGTTGACAATTAACTTTCGCACGCTGAAAGTGTAGCAGCCGCGCCGGGTGAGTTCCGCACTGTTTGGTCTCGGGCGAGTTCGCACGTCGCCCGCGCGCCGAAGCCACGCGGGCAAACCACCTGCCGCATGCACTGTTTGACCGGCAAGGGAAGGGTCCAGTATTCTCAGCATAAGTATTGCAGAAGGTTTTTCGCGAGCGGCGGGGATGAAACGCGCCGTGATCGCATCCACGCGGATGCGGGCGGTTAGCTCAGTTGGTTAGAGCGCCTGCCTTACAAGCAGGAGGTCGCAGGTTCGAGTCCTGCACTGCCCACCATTTAATCCGCGGACACTACAGCGGTTTCGCGATCACCAATCAAGACCGCCAGGTAAGCCATCCGCCGACTGACGCGCACACTATCGATCCGCCCCGCGAGCTGATTCCGCCCGCCGACACGGAAGCAGCAGCGCCAGGCTCTGGAATCGCGTTGAAGATTGTTCCGGTAGAAGTTCACCGGCCCCGTGTTTATACTAGGAATGCTTATGAATCAATGGCTTGGACTCGCGCTGTTTATCGTCGCTTGGCTCGTGCTGACGCAATGGATTCTGCCGAAGCTGGGCGTTCCCACCTGACGCAGCGGTTCGTGCGAGGTCGGCGACCCCGCAAACAAAAGAAGCGGACTCGGTAAGAACTCGAACGAATCCAGAGTAGATGTGGCCACAGGTGGCTGCCGGGTTGAAGAACTCAATCACCGGACTTTGGGGCGCGTGGGCGCTCGCGGTTGAGAGCGCCCTCACGCTCCGTTCAAGTCCATTCTGACGCAACGTCCTGTGCCACAGTGCAACTGCTTCTGGAAGCTAGGCTGCCGACGGCACCTTCTTTCCTGCCAGCGCTCCTTCCGGCACGGCCGGGCGTTTGGCTGCCAGTTCGCAGATCAGGGCAACTGCCGCCAGGACCGCCGCTGTGTAGAACGCCATCTGGTAGTTCTTGTACTTGTCGAACAGCACCCCGGCAATCCGGGGACCAATGATGCCCGCCACGCCCCATGCGGTGAACAGCATTCCATAGTTGATGCCGGCGTTCTTGGTACCCCAGAAATCCGCCGCGGTCGAGCCATTCACCGAAAGCTGGGTTCCGTAGCACCAGTACACGACGAACACGGTTACGTACAGCAACGTCACATTGCCGCCCACCTTGTAGAGAATGGGCATGGCAATCATCGAGATGGCGATCATCAGTCGCAGCACGTTCAGCCGGCCGAGTGCATCCGACATCCAGCCGGAGAGGATGCGACCCAAGGCGTTGCCAATTGCGGCCACGACCAAGCTCATCGTGATCAGCGCCGCGCTCGGAATGCCCACGCTCTTGCCAAATGGAACCAGTTGGCTGATCACCATCAGTCCAGCCGAAGCGCCGAGTGCATAGGCAACCCACATGAAGTAGAACGCGGGCGTTTGCAGCACCTCGCCCGGGCTGAATTCATAGGTGGTCGCGGCAGCCTTGGAGGCTGGCGCGGGCACCCAACCGGCGGGTTTGTATCCGGCCGGCGGATTATGCAGCAGGAAGGCGCCGAACACGGTCATGACCAGGAAAATCCCCCCGAGGATCATGAAGGTGGTGTGCACACCATAGGCGGGAATCAGCTTCAAGTTGGCCAACGGCCCAAAGATTGCCGACCCTCCGCCATATCCGGCCACTGCCAGTCCTACCGCCAGGCCGCGCTTGTCCGGAAACCACTTGGCCATCACCGGTATGGGCGTGGCATAGCCAAATCCGTTGCCCAGCCCGCCAATCACCCCGAAACACACATACAGATAGTTCAAGCTGTGCGTATAGGCGCACAGGAAGAAACCCAGGCTGACCAAAATGCCGCCAGTCAGCGAAACCCAGAATGGGCCGAACTTGTCCTGCAGCCGTCCCGCCAAGATAAACGTTAGTGCGAACACGACCACCGCGATGGTGAACACATTGGAAGTTTGAGCCCGCTTCCAGCCGAATTCCTTTTCCAGGGGAGCCACAAACACACTCCAGGCATACAGCGAGCCCAGCGCCAGGTTCATGGACATTCCGCCGACCACGCGCCACCAACGGCTTATTCCAGGGGCGCCGGGATTAGATGCAACATTTGCGTTAGCCACAGTTTTTCTCCTTTACAATAGTGAAATGAGAATCGGGAGCCGGTCTTTCTCCACAACCACTGCGACTCCCGTACGGCATGTGCGTGCTGCCTCATCAAACGGACCACAATTTCGAGTTGGACCGGACTGCTCAAGACGCCGGTCTGGCATCGCGAGAACGTAAAGAGCGGCCCAAATTCGGCCCCCTGGTCCTGCCAGGCGTGTGACTACTTTCGCGCGACATCATACAGCGGTCCAACCTCACGCGCTAGCTCAAATTTGTCCTGCAACAGCAATCCGTCTCACGGCTGCATCTTTTGCCAGCTAGCCGTCACATTCACTACTGAATCCGCCGCTACATTAAGTTCCCGCTTCCACTCGGCAAACCCTGGCAGAGACAAGACGACGACATGCGTCCGAGTACTAAGGCCGATTTCGGACGGCAGGTGGCCCACATACTTGCCGTCCAGGGTGATTTCCGCACCGGAGGGTGTCGAACTGCTTCAACCTAGACGGTTTCCTCCTCGTTCCGGCTCGACTCAGGCCTGGGCTCAGAACATGGGGCGCAACCGTATGCCGTTTTCGCGAATTATGCTGTGACGCCTGTCACTCATCAGCGTGACTTGTGTCGGCAGACGCTCCGAAGATGAAACTCATTTGTGACAAGTTGCCCTGCGACGCGTGGATCGTTTTGCTCAGTGTCCGCCAATCACAGCGGGAGGAGCCGCCCAGGCCTGAAGGCGCGCTTGTATTCGTCGTTGTCGTGAAACCACACTATGCTGTGATCTGCGTCACTACCGACGGCTCATGAGCAGAGCAAGAATGCACGCCCGCACCCACTCAATGCTGCCTATTTCGTAAGTGAACTTCGGACCAGGACAGTAGAGCTGGCTAGGAATGAGGAAAGGGCGCGGAAGCTCTCCGCGCCCCAAAGTAAGAACTAGCCAACTGCAGAAACGTTTTCTACTGCACGACCAGCGATACTCCCTGCGTTTGCGATGTAGCGCCGCTCTCGGCTGCTGTTACGGTAACGGTGAACGTTCCAGGCACAGTCGCCGATTTCAGGGTTATTGTGCTGGTCCCCGTTTTTGTCGAGTCCGCTTGCGACGTCGCGGTGACGGTGGCCGACGCTGGAAGCCCAGCAGCGATCGTGGGAGCGGTGTAGTTCCCGCTGGCGTCAATCGAGCCCGCACCAGTGCTCGGCGAGATTGACCAGGTGACGGCTGTGTTCGTGGTATTGCCCACGGTCGCGGTGAACGCTTGCGAGGACGAGGGCCAGTTGTCAGCGGTATCGTTGGGCCACAGACTGACAGTGGCCGGGCTAACGGAGACGCTCACGGGACTGCTGCTGCTTCCGCCGCAGGCCATCATGAACCCGAGGACCACGAGCGAGAAGCACAAGAGGGCGATTGCCGAGCGCTTCGATACTTTCCTGCCTACCAAGCCCAGCATCACCACGCCTGCGATGGGCAGCGTCAGTGGCAGCCACGGAGAGCGGTTGGCAGCCCGATGGCGCAACGATCCGTTCCCGGTGTTGTTCGGGCCTACGGTCGTTATGGTCATCGAAACCGGAGTTGCACCGGCCGTGCCGGCCGGAATCGTCGTCGGAGTAAAGGCGCAACTGCTGGGTGTCAGCGTCGTGTCCGTGGGTGCGAAAGCACAAGCAAAAGTTACCGCACTGGCGAAGGTGGACGACGAGGTGGGTGTGGCGGTGAAGGTGTAAGCGAGAGTCTTCTGTCCCGCGAGGACCGTATGCGAAGTGCTGCTGGTCGTCCAGGTGAAAGTGGGGGCAGCAACCGTGACAGTTACTGCGGCGGAAGTTGAGGACGCGTCGGTCCCGTTGTAGGTTCCGGCGATGGAGTTTGTGCCCACTGGAAGAGCAGTGGTGACGAAGGTGCCGGTGCCCCCGGACACGGTTGCGGTGCCGAGAGCGGTTGTCGAGCCATTGTTGAAGAGGGTCACGATTCCCGAAGCCGACGAGGGCGTTACGGTAATCGTAAGAGTCTCACTTTGTCCCTGGATGATGTTCGCGGCGGAGGGTGAGAGCGAAGTTGTGCTTGCAGTCAGGAGCTCGCCCCATGCCGTCGTCAGGTTGTTTGCATCAACCGAGCCGAGGCCGTTCACCAGGTTATAGCCGGTGGCGGAGACGGCGTTGGACGCTTGGTACCCGAAGACTCCAGCCGCTGCCGGTGGCACCGCGGCAGGGCACTGAAGCGCCGTTGGCTGAATCGTGGGGGTGCCGGGCTTACAGTAGACCATGTTGTCGCCGGTCGTGAGCTGGTGAAACGCGGCCTGATTGTACGTCGCGATATGGTACAGGTTCGGGTTAGCGTTGCCCAAGCCAGGATTGGCTTGGAAGCTGTTTTGCACCAGATACTGATTGAGCAGTGTCAAAATACCAGCGAAAACCGGCGCGGAGGCGGAGGTGCCGCCAATGATGGAGCCGTAAGTGTCAACGGCGGTGAAGATGCCGCCAGCGCAAGTGCTGGTCGATCCAACGCCGCCGAATTCCGACAGCGGCGTGCACAAGATGTAGCCTGGGAAGTTCGGTGACGCCAGCAGGGAGACGTCGGGAACGTACCGGACGCCAGCTGGGGCACTGGGAACCGATAGCCCTTGCTGCCATGTGGGCTGGGGGAAACCTGCCTGGCACACGCCGCCGACGGTCTCAGTGAAGCAGTTACTTGCACCGCCGCCGGCGATGGAAATCCAGATGTCACTCTGCACCTGCGCCGCAGTCGCCGTGGATGTAAGCGGAACCCAACCGGACACAGCCGGGCTACCGCCTTGGCTGCAGAATAGCTCGGAAGAGTCGGCTTGACACCACTGGGCGAGCTCCTCATCGTCGTTCCACGCAAGCTCGGGGATGTAGCTGACCGCCGTGCCACCATTGGTGCCGAGGGTGGTGCTCCAGTAAGGCGAGGGGTTGGGGAAAGAATCGTTGGCGAGCGAGATCACAGTGCCACCGACGCCAGTGACTTCCGGGCTGCTGGCGGGATAACTCACAGCTAGTCCCAGTACAGCCGGGCTGAACGGCTGACTGGCGTTAGGGGGGGTGTAGTCACAGCCGGCGGCGCCGTCGTCTCCCGCTGAGTTCACGATGGTGACCCCTTCGGCGTTGCCCTGTTGGAGGAGGGTTTCCAGGTCGAGTGCCTGAGCTTCGCAGATTCCGTAGCTCATGCTGACAACGGGGGCGAGGGGCGGTCCAATCGGCGGGTTGATGACCGCCGTGAGGGCGTCGTAGACGCCGCCAGATGTCTCGGCGTTAACAAAGACGATTTGGGCGTTACGGGCGACGGCTCCCGACCATTCGATGTCGAGGTCGGATTCGCTAAGGTCGCCGGGGGAAGGAGCGCCCGGGTCGGTGCCCAAGAGCACGTAGGCGAAGTTGGTGGTAGTACAGGGAGAGATAACGATTCCATTCGAATTGGTGGTGCAGGCGCCGGCGCCGGTGGTGGGGATTTGGGAAAGATTGAAGCCGGCGCGGAAATCGTTGATGTCGGCGAGATAGATGTCGGTTTGGCCCACGATGGCAAGCTTTTGCCCGGTACCGTTGATGGGAGTGGAAGCGGTGTAGAGCGGAGCGATGTCGTAGATCGTGGCAATGTCATCAGGAGCGAGGAAATTCGGGAAGAGGTAGTTTCCATCGTAGTAGTCGCGGCGGGCACTTCGCATTCCGCCGAAACTTTTCCCGCGGTTGGCTGGCTGCGCCCGGAAGTCATGCAGGCCGATTACGGTGGTGACGATGCCGTTGAGCGCGGAGGGAATCATGAGTGGGGTCGAGTTGGCGAAGTGGTTTTCCCCGTTGACCGTATAGTTGTGGATCTCGGTTGCGAAGGCATGTTGCACTTCGGCTGCCGTCCCGCTGAAGACAATCGAGTTGCGACCGCCTCCGATGCTAAGTATCTGGAACCCCTGCGACCTGAGCCAGGTGATGATCTTGCTGAGGTCGTTCTGGCTGAGACCGAAGCGATCGGCGTATTGCTGAGGAGTTAGCCACTTGTGATAGTTGGGCGACTTCGGATCCTGCTGCTGCGCGAGAAGCCGGTTCAGGGCCTTCTGCTGGCTCGCCGAGGGAGCCATGAGCAGCGTGATATAGCTGAGCTGTCGCGACGGATCGACGGGGCCCAAGTCGTACTGCGGTTGCGCCTTGGGATGAAGACTCTTGGCCAGAGCGACGGTCTGGCTCGAAACGATGGCGCCAGTGATGCGGTCCGGCGCGGCGGCGAAGCTGAGCGCTGTGCAGATCAAGATGCAGGAGATGAGCATCAGAAGATTGGTCGTCGGGAGGTTGGAGCTCGAGAGTTTGGACAAGGACAGCAAGGCCGATCGCGAACGTCGCATGGTCACTCCGTTGCACAGCAGGATTATCAGGACACTAAAGCATTATCAATGCTTTCTCCTTGTCTGATCAAGTTCATGCGCGTGGGGTTGTATGACTGGGAACTGTTAGTTGGTTTTTTTGAGCAGCCTGACGGCTGTTCTGCGCGACACCTTTCACGAATTGTCATCCCGAACGAAGTGAGGGATCTGCAGTTCGCCGCAAAATGCAGATCCCTCACTTCGTTCGGGATGACACGGGTAAAAAGTCTCGGGATGACAAAGATTTTCTAGACTTAAGCTCAGGCTCCTTAGACTTCGGCTAGTTCCTCTTCCAGTAATTGCTTGTTGTAGAGGTCGGTGTAATAACCGTTGCGGGCTATGAGTTGGTCGTGGGTGCCTTGTTCTACGATGCGTCCCTGATGGAGGACGGCGATGGAGTCGGCGTTGCGGACGGTGGAAACGCGGTGGGAGATGAAGATGGTGGTGCGCCCGCGCATGATTTCGCGGAGATGGTTGAGGATTTTATCTTCGGTGTGGGTGTCAACGCTGGAAAGAGCGTCGTCGAGGATGAGAATGCGGGGGCTGCGGAGCAGGGCGCGGGCGATGGCGGTGCGCTGCTTCTGGCCTCCGGAAAGCGTGATGCCGCGCTCGCCGACGGTGGTGTTGTAGCCTTCGGGGAAACCTTCGATGTCTTGGGCGATGCTGGCGGCTTCGGCGGCGGCTTTGATCTGGTCGAGTGCGGCGTCGCCGGCTTCACGCGCTATGCCGAAGGCGATGTTTTCGCGGATGGTGTCGCTGAAGAGAAATGTTTCCTGGGGAACGAAGCCGATGTGGCGGCGCAGGGAGTCGAGAGGGAATTGGCGGACGGGGAGGCCGTCGATGAGGACGGCTCCGGGTTCGGCGTCGTAGATGCGAGGGATGAGGTTGACTAGCGTTGTCTTACCGGAACCCGTGGGGCCGACGATGGCGAGGCTGGAGCCGGCGGGGATGCGCAGGTTGATGTCTTTAAGAACAGATGTGCCGTTGTAAGCGAAGTTGAGATTGCGGAATTCGATTTCGCCGAAAATTTCGCCGGTGGAGAGCCGGGCGTCCTCGCCCGGCTGGACGGGCGAGGTGCCCGTCGCTCCACTACTGAAGTTATTTACGTCGGCGATTTCGGGCTGCTGGGAGAGGATTTCTTCTATTCGCACCAGGGACGCGGTTCCGCGTTGGAAGATGTTGATGACCCATCCGAGGGCGATGACCGGCCAGGTGAGCTGCATCATGTAGGTGTTGAAGGCTACGAAATCGCCGACGGTCATCTTTCCGAGGATGACCTGTCGTCCGCCGAGCCAGAGGACGATGACGACGGCGGCGCCGAGCATGAGTTCGAGGGTGGGCCAGAGCATTCCCATCAGGCGGACCAGGCCGAGACTGCGGCGGATGTATTCCTGGTTGGCGCCCTCGAAGGCGGCGATCTCGGCCTGTTCCTGCACGTAGGCGCGGATGACGCGGGCGCCAGAGAAGTTTTCCTGGGCGCGGGCGGAAATGTCGGAGAACATGGCCTGAATGCGTTCGAAGCGCTCGTGAATGCGGCGTCCGAAATACTGGATGACGATGCTGGCGATGGGCAAGGGCAGAAAAGCGTAGATGGTCAGCTTGGGGCTGATGGCGAGCATGAAGCCCAGAGCGCCGGCGGTGAAGACGATGGTATTGGCCGAGTACATGATGGCCGGGCCGAGCAGCATCCGGACGGCGTTGAGGTCGTTGGTGGCGCGGGCCATGATGTCGCCCGTGCGGTTGCGCTGGTAGTAGGAGTAGGAGAGGCGTTCGAGGTGCGCAAACAGGTCGTTGCGCAGATCGAACTCGATATCGCGGGAGATGCCGATGACCACCCAGCGCGTCAGGAACTGGAAGATTCCCTTGGCCAGCGCGATGGCGATGATGAGGAGGGAGTAGGTAAGAAGTTTCTGGCGGGTTACGCCGGAGTGAAGATCGTTGACGGCTCGGCGCAGTACTTGCGGAAAGAGAATCCAGATTCCGTTATTGAATAAGACGCAGAGCCCGCCCCAGACGAGACCGCTGCGGTAGCGCTTCAGATAGGGGACGAGGGGGCGTAGATTCTTCGGCACCATGATGTGTTGGACCGTGATCTTTTGTAGATGAAATTGTAGCAGCGGTGGGTGCGGATTTTCGGAGCGCGGGTGCGAGGGCAACGAAGGCGGCAGTGAGCAGCAGCGCGGTCCAGACGGACAACATGCCGGCGGCGAACATCAATCCCGAGTAGAGCAGGTCGGCGCGTTCCATTCGGTTTCTCCAGTTTCAAAAAGAGGGTGAAAAAGCCGGGCGAGGACGGAGGTTGGCGGTTCCGTTCCCCACCCGGAGGGGAGAGAGACGCTAAGAGAAAGAGTTAGTCCTCGGGCGGAGGCGGCATGTGTTCTTTCATGCGTGCCTCGCGCTTGGCCTCAAAATTAGCCAGCTTGGCTTTCTGATCGACGGTCAGAACCTGCATCATTTCGGACTTGATGCGGGCGTGCTGAACTTGGAGCTCGATCATGGTCTGCGCGTTTTGGGTTGCGAGGGCGCGGGTCTTGGCTTCGTCGAAGGGACCGCTGGCCTCGAGGGCGCGCATATTGGCGTGGTTCTGGTGCATCTGCTTCATCAGCGGTTCGAGGTTAGGCTTCTCTTTTTCCCAGATCGCCTTGACCTGATCCTGTTGCGCGCTGGTCAGATCGAGATAGTCGGTGAAAAATCCGAGCATGTGGCCGAAGTCGCGGCCGGGGCCGCCATGACCGTGCATGCCTTGGGCAATCGCGGCTGCCACCGTCAGCAACACGGCGGCGCCGATGGTGAGAATGCGGATACGAGTTGATTTCATTGGAACTCCTTTTGACTTGCGTTTGATCTCGTAGGGTCCGGGAGGCAGCCCGAACATCTATGCAGATAAGAACACTATTCTCGAAAATATGCGGTAAAGAGTCGGTCAAGCGCGGTAAAGTTTTGTAAAGATCGGGTGATCGGGCCATCGGGCCATCGGGTCATCTATCATCTGGTGGTCGCGAGGTTTTGAGTGATTGCATATGGAAGAGAATTTAAGCAAGCAGGAGGAGTTGCGGAATCGGACTAAGCGATTTGCGCTTCGGATTATCCGGTTGTTCCGGCATCTGCCACGGACTGCGGAGGCTCAGGTTTTGGGCAAACAGCTTCTGCGCTCGGGAACCTCGATCGGAGCAAACTATCGGGCGGCAGGACGTGCGAGGTCGAAAGCGGAGTTCATCTCGAAAATGGGCATTGTGGTTGAAGAGGCGGACGAGACCGTTTTCTGGATTGAATGCCTGATCGAATCAGGAATTGTTAAGCCGGATCTACTCGCCGATCTGCTGTCAGAGGCAAATGAACTTATTGCAATCTTTGCCGCATCCCAAAGGACAGCAAAAAGATGATCGGGTGATCGGGTGATCGAAGGTCAAAGGCTTTTGACTTTAGATGGCCCGATGACCCGATCACCCGATGACCCGATCTCTTACAAATCTTTACCGCGTGGCGGCCAGCGAAGGTGTTAGATGATGAGAAGAATGGATCACGTACTGGTGGTGGATGACGACGTCGAATTGTGCGCTCTGGTGCAGGAGTACCTGACGGCCGAGGGGTTCAGCCTGAAGGCCGTGCATGACGGCGAACAGGGACTGCAACAGGCGCTGACCAAGGAGTATGCGTTGGTGGTGCTGGACGTGATGTTGCCTGGGATCAACGGCTTCGAAGTGCTGCGGCGGATTCGCAGCGTGTCGAAGATTCCGGTGCTGCTGTTAACGGCACGCGGCGAGGACGTGGACCGCATCGTGGGGCTGGAAATCGGAGCGGACGATTATCTTCCGAAGCCGTTTAACCCGCGGGAGTTGGTGGCGCGCATTCGCGCGATCCTGCGCCGCACCAAACCGGTCAGGGCGGCGGACGTAGTACCGGAAGTGCTGAGTGTGGGCGACGTGGAACTGGATCCGGCGACGCGAAGCGTGCTGCGAGCCGGGCAAGCGGTCGATCTGACTTCGGTGGAATTCAATCTGCTCGAAGTTCTGCTGCGCGAGGCGGGGCGAGTGGTAACGCGGGAGCGGCTGGTGAATGCCGTGCTCAGCCGGAAGTTCATGCCGTTCGATCGCAGCATTGACATGCACGTCAGCAAGGTGCGGCGGAAGTTGGGCGACTCCGAGGAAGACGGCGACCACATCAAAACGATCCGGGGCGTTGGGTACATGTTTGCGCGGCCGGCGGCGAAGCCGAAAAAATAAGTAGTGGGCTAAATTCTGTGTTGCTGTGCCGCGAGCTTCGAGCAAGCCGGTTGACCCGCCGCCCGTAGCTTACTTACCCGGCAACATAGAATTGGCTCACTACCAAGAAATAAGGCGACAAAATGAAGAGCCTATTCCTGAAGATTTTCCTGTCGTTCTGGGCGGCCCAGGCACTGTTCCTGGTGCTGGCGATCCTGGTGACGATCGCGCTGCGTCCGGCGCGGCACGGGATCGAGAGCCAGGGTCCGCAAACTTTGGCGGAAGTGGTGAATGCGTACCAGAGTGGTGGAGAGCGCGGCGCCCACGACTATCTGGAAGAACTTTGGCACACGCAGCACGTGCGGGCATTCGTTTTTGATCCGTCGGGCCATGAACTCGCTGGCCGGAAAGTGCCGCCCTGGATCGAAGATCTCCGGCAGGGCGGTGCAGCGCGCGGTGGACCGCCGTACCACCGTGGGTGGATGGACAATCTGCTGCCGGACCGCATCATGCGGCAGGCACTGACGCTGGATGGAAAACGGTACACGCTGGTGTTGGAGCTACCGCCGGGACCGAGAGTATTTTTCGGGCCGCATGACATTCCGGGGCTGGGGATCGCGATTGCGGTCATTACGTCGGGACTGATGTGCTATCTGCTGGCGTGGTCGATGACGAGCCCGGTGACGCGTCTGCGGAAGGCGGCGCAGAGCCTGGCGGCGGGCGACTTGAGCGCGCGCACGGGAGCGCCCGTGGGTGGTCGGCGCGACGAACTGACGGAGTTGATGCGCGATTTCGACCGCATGGCGGAACGGATCGAAGGGCTGGTGGACTCGCAATCGCGATTGCTGAAGGATGTTTCGCACGAACTGCGATCTCCGCTGGCGAGGCTGAGTGTGGCGCTGGGTCTGGCGCGGCAGCGGGCCACGCCGGAAGCCGCGCCGGAACTCGAACTTTCGCTGAAGCGAATCGAACTGGAGGTCGACCGGCTGAATCAGCTCATCCAGCGGCTGCTGACCATTTCGCGGCTGGAGTCGGGGACGGACGGCCTGCGAAAGACCAGGTTGTCACTGCGGGAGTTGGTGGAGCAGGTGGCGCACGACGCCGAGTACGAAACGCCGGGACGGGGCTGCCGCGTCACGGCGAAGGCCGATGCCGCGGATGAATTCCTGGTGGAAGCCGACCCTGACTTGCTGCGGAGCGCGGTGGAGAACGTGGTGAGGAACGCAACGCGCTATACTGCTGAAGGCACGACGGTGGCTGTGCGACTGGAGCGGCAGAAGGCCGCGAATGGCGAAGAAGAAGAAATTATTGTTCGCGTGCTGGATTCCGGCCCCGGCGTTCCAGTCGAAGCGCTGCCAAAGATATTTGAGCCCTTCTATCGGCTGGACGATGCCCGCAACCGGCAGACCGGGGGTGCGGGTCTGGGACTGTCGATCGCGGATCGGGCCATCAGGCTGCATGGCGGGCAACTTCGCGCATCCAACCGCAAAGAGGGTGGATTAGAGGTTGAAATCCGGATTCCGGCTGCTCCCGGGTTTGCTCTTCCCGCTCATACCTGATACACAAATATATTTCAGCCACAAGCTTCAGTCGCCGTGACGGCTGGCGGGGCATCGCCTGCGGACGGGAAGCGGCTGGGAGAACAGATGTCGAAGAAAATAGGCGGAGTCGTTGCGCTCGTGGGCCTGTGCGCCCTGAGTTTGTTTCTGCTCAATTGTGGCAGTTCCTCGTCCCGGCCCTCGGGACTTTTGTATGTGCTGACCCAGGGGATCAACGGCATAGGGGACAACGTGAGTTCCTTTGCCATGGATTTGAGCAGCGGGAACCTGTCGCTGATCAATTCGAACGCGACGACGTGTTCAACGCTGAATGGCACCCCGCCCGTCTCGTGTGGAATTTCCCTGAACATTTTGCTCGACCCGACGGGCGCGACGGCGTTCGTTCTGAATCAGGGGGTAGCTTCGGCGGGCGTGGCGCCTACGATCTACGCCTACACAGTGAACTCCGACGGGAGCCTCGGAACACCGGCGGTGGCGCCGACTCCGTCTCTGATGGCCGGCGATACGGCCGTTGCCATGGCGCGGGATGCCGCCGGGCAGTTTTTGTTCGCGATCGATGAGGGCGTGTATCCGTCGTTGACGAACTGCCCGCTGAATGGTTCGAGCGATTCGAGTTTTGCGGGTTGTCCGTCGATCTCGGTGTTTGCCATGAAGCCAGGCTCAACCACTCTGACATTGGCAAGTGGAAGTCCGTTCTACCTCAGCAAGATTCCGAGCGCGCTTGCGCCCATTACGTTCACCGCACCTGGCGCTGCCGCGGCCCAGGAGTTTCTCTTCGTAACCAACAATAAGGATCTTGTCCTGCACAATGACAATACCTTGAGCTTGTATGCCGTGAGTTCATCGGGCAGCCTGACCGAGCAAGTGAATTCGCCTTATCTCGTTTCCGCGATCGATCCCATCTCGGTGCTGGCGGTCAACACGAACCCAGTGGGGCAGAATACGGGTGGCCTGTTTGTCTATGTGGGCAATCAGGACGCGAATGGCGGCCATCTGTATCCGTTCCAGGTGTGCACGGTGGTCAATGCGGTCTGCACAGCGCAGGATGTAGGAAGCAATCTGATGTTTCCGCTGGCAACGTGTTCCCAAGGGTCTTGCAATGACGTACCGCCAACTTCGGCGGGGTCGAACCCGGTTGCAATGCTGGTGGATCCGACGAACAATTTCCTCTACGTTGTGAGCCAAGGTTCGAACCAGGTATTTGGGTTTCGCATCGACACCACGGCGGGCACGTTGAGCGCGCTAACCCCGGCGAACCAGCCGACCGGATCGCAGCCGGTGGCGATGGCGATGCACCCGAGCGTGAACAACACCGGTCAGTTTCTCTACACGTCGAACAGTAACTCGGATAACATTACGGGGTTTACGCTGAGTACGACGAGCGGATCAATGAGCAGTCCGATCACGGTGGTCGCCCCGGCAGCGCCGAGCGGAATGGCGGCGCGGTAAACCAATCGGGTCATCTGTTCATCGGGTCAAGGGATCGGGTCATCGGATGATCGGGTCATCGGGTCATCAAACACCCGCTGGGAACTTGGGTTTCGATCACCCGATCACCCGATGGCCAGATCACCCGATTCAATCAGGTGGGCATGCGGAGGATGAGATAGCCTCCGATGAAGCCGAAGACCAGGTCTGGAGACCAGGCAGCGACCGCGGGCGGAAGCTGACTCAAGTTGCCCATCGCTTCGAAGAGGCCAGAGATCGTCCAATAGACAACGCCGATGCCGATGGCCGTCGCCACCCCTGTCAGAGCGGAGCGCTTGCCGGCGGAAAGCGCGAAAGGGATGGCAAGGATGGCCATCACGAACGTGATCAGCGGGTAGGCAATCTTTTTTTGCAGCTGCACGCGCAGGCGCACGACGTCAAAGCCGCTCTGCTCGAGATCGTGAATGTAGCGGCGGAGTTCCTCGTAACTCATTTCCGAAGACTGTTTGATTTCCTTCTTGAAATAGGCCGGCGCCTCCGCCAACTCAGGGTAGGTGGCGGCATCGAACTTGCGGTAGCTCTCGATGGCGGAGCCGCTCAGGCTGCGCTCCCATCCCTGCTCGTAAACCCACCGGCCCATGGAGTTCGACCAGTGCGCGCGGTCGGCGGTAATGCGGTGCGTGATCTGGAAGCTGTGCGGATCGAACTGGAATATGGAGACGCCGCCGAAAACATCGCGGTCGGGATCGAAGAATTGATAGTAATAAATGTCAGAGTGCTGGCCGAAGATCCACTTGCGGTCGGGACGAAGGTAGGTTTGCGCGGGTTTGCCCTTGATGCGGTTGCGGAGCGCGTCCTGCCGCTTGTTGGTGTAGGGGAGATAGAGCTGGTCCGAGAGAAAGAGCACGCCAGCGACCAGGGTGGAGGCGATCAGGACCGGGACGATGAGGCGGTAAAGACTGATGCCGGTGGCCTTGATGGCAGTGATTTCGTTGGTGCGCTGCAGTAGTCCGAAGGTGACCAGCACCGCCAGCAGCATGCTGAGAGGCGTGGTGCTGTACAGAAAATAGGGAACTACGTTCAGCAAGTATTCGCCCACCGTGAGCGGCGAGACCTGATTCCGCATGATGTCGCCCAACAACTCGAACAGGGTGAAGACCAGGAGCAGCATCAGGAAAGCGGCGACGATCATGGCAAAGTAGAGCGCAAAGTCGCGCAGCACATAATCGTCGAGGATGGTGGGGAAATGAAGATTGAACCAGCGCCTGCGCCTGGGCTCGTGGGACAGGATGCCTTCGCGGAGGGCGGGGCGGGACGACTCACCGTTCGGTTGCAGCGCCGGCTGGCTGGAGGTCGAAGAGGCGAACTTAGACGCCTGCAGCCATGAAGCTTTGAACCATGAATCTCTGAACCAGGAATCTCTGAACCAGGAGCGGAGCGCAGTCAGTTCGATGGGGCGGCGTTCCGATTGCCAGAGCAGAAAAACTCCTCCGGCAAGAAACGCGAAGTCGGCGAGCCAAACACCGGCGGCAGGAGAGAGGCGTCCCTGGCGCGCGAAAGACACTCCAATCAAAGAAATCGAATAGTACAGAAAGACCAGCAGAATGGTCAGGACAAATCCGCTGGACTTGCCGCCTTTCTTCGACGAGAGGCCAAGAGGAATGCCAACCAGGGCAAGAACGATGCAGGCGGTCGGCAGCGCGAGGCGGCGATGGTATTCGATGAGGTGCCAGCGGCGGGTGACGGGATCGGCGGTTCGCGCGACGCGGAGGAGGTCCGCAACTTTGATCTCGCCCAGTGATGTGGGTTCGTGTTCCTGACTGCTTTGCGCCGTGGGGACCTGGATGGGGATGTCAGTCGTCTGGAAGGTGGAGATCTGGTACTGGTCCGGATTCTTGGGATCGTTTTCGTGAGTGGAACCGTTGGTGAGATGCAAGTCCAGAGTATCGGGCCCCTGGCTGACGAGCAGGCCTTCGCGCGCCAGGCTGATGCGCGGGGCGGCTGGGTCGCTCAAATCGGCGAGGAACACACCTTTCCAGAGGGCTCCGCCGGACATGGCCTTGACGTCCTGCACGTAGAGGATGTGCTTCGGAAACCCCTCGTAGAACACGCGGGGCTGGACCTCGAAAGAAGCCTGAGAAGACTTGAGGTTGTCCTGTAGTTTCCCCAGGGCGGCGAGCGAGCGGGGCGCGAGATAGACGCTGTTACCGAGAGCGAGCAACCATGCCACCACCACGAAGATTGAGATCACGCGCAGGAAGGTCCATACGCCCAGGCCGCTGGCGCGCATGGCGGTGATTTCGCTGTCCGCGGCCAGACGGCTGAGTCCGATGAGGATGCCGACGAGCACGCCCATGGGAATGGTGTAGGTGAGCGCGACGGGGACAGTGAAGAAAAAGATTTCCGCCACGCTGGGCAGTGGGGCGCTGTTGCGGACCACGAGTTCGAGGATGCGGCCGAGGTCGCGGGTGAAAAGAACGAAAGTGAAAACCGCCGCGCCGATCAAGGCGTGGGAGACGACTTCTCCCAGAATGTAGCGGGTGAGGATGCGCATCCGCAAGGTTGGTTGACTCAATTGCGAGTCTAGCATGAGAGCGGGAGTGGTGGTGCTGGAGGGAGATGGAGGTGCTGGGTTTGCAATACCTAGCGCCGCTGTCGACTAAAGTGGCTGGTGGAGAGCCGGGCGTCCCCGCCCGGCTGGACGGGCGAGACGCCCGTCGCTCCACCGTATGGCTCATCACGCGGTCACGGTATCAGGTTTGCAATCCGGGCGTTGTTCATGGAGAATGCCCATTCGCGAGCGAAGCGGAATGGCGATTGTTTTGAGTGGAGGAAAGATGAATTTGCGTCGTGCAGTTGCATTCGCGTTGTGGTGGGCGATCCCGGTGCTGGCGTGGCCGCAGCCGCCGTCGGAAATGAAACCGGTGACCGACCAGCTGGCCGCTTCGATTTACAACGGGCCGTCGCTGGCAACTCTGGGGGAACTCACAGACGGCATCGGCGGGCGGTTGACGGCTTCGCCGGCCTATGTTCGCTCGACGGAATGGGCGGCGGCGAAATTTCGCAGCTACGGGATCGAGAATGTGCGGCTGGACCCGTTCACGATTCCAGCGGGCTGGCAGCGCGGGACGGCGAGCGGGGCGATGCTGGCGCCTTTGTCGCGTCCGCTGAACCTGGCATCGTTGGGGTGGGCCCCGTCAACGCCGGCGGGAGGAGTGCAAGGCACGGTAGTGATAGTCGCGGACGTGGCGCCGGACGCGTTGCAATCCCGGGAAGACGAACTGCGGGGGAAGATTGTTTTTCTGGATACGGCGAAGATCATGGCGGAAGGCTACGGGAAGGCTATGCCGAAGCTGGAGGCCGCGTGGCGCACATTTCAGAAGGCGGGCGTGCTGGCGGCGATCATGCCGGATCGCGAGAAGAATAACGTTTTGAATGCGCACGACGGTCTGTGGGGCGCGAAGTTGCTTCCGCTGCCGGCGGCCCAGGTCGGCATGGAAGATGCGAAGCTCATTCAGCGGGAACTGGAGCGCGGGCCGGTCACCATCCAACTGACGATCGAGAACAAGACGTCGGGAGCGACAACCGTCAACAACGTGGTGGCCGAGATTCGCGGCAGCGAGCGGCCTGACGAGTGGATCCTGATTGGCGCGCACCTGGACTCGTGGGACTTCGGCACGGGCGCGCAGGACAACGGTACGGGTGCGATCAGCGTCCTCGAAATCGGCCGCGCCCTCATGTTGCTGGGGAAAGCGCCGCGGCGCAGCATCCGCCTGGCGCTTTGGGGCGGAGAAGAACAGGGCCTGCTCGGATCGTATGCCTACACGCAAACGCACAAACGCGAGTTGGACAAGTGCGTGGCCGTTCTGAATACCGATAATGGCGCGGGGCATCCGAAGGGATGGAAAGTGGAAGGCCGCGAGGATCTGAAAAAGGCGATGCAGCCCTGGAGCGACGGCCTGCTGAAAGACCTGAACGGCGGCGATCTTTCGCTGGAGACAACGTACAACACCGACCACGGTCCGTTTGTGTTGCAGGGCATTCCGGCGCTGGATTTGTGGGTGGACATGTCGAAGTATGGGGAGATCCATCACAAATCGAGCGACACGCTCGACAAAGTCGATGTGCTGGACTTCAAGGCCGGGGAAGTGATTGTGGCCGTGACCGCCTACGCCATCGCACAAAGCGAAACGCCGATTGCTCCACACATCGATCACGCGGCGGTGGGAGAAATCCTAAAGAACGCGAAGTTAGAGGATATGTTGGAGAATGTGGGGGTGTGGAAACCCTGAGGGTAAGCTCTCAGCCAGCAACTGCACGTGAACGTCAGAGGCAGTACACGGTTGACGGGTTGACGAGTGCTGCGAATGCGTGTGAGTGACACCGCTCACGACAACTAATTTGTAATAGGCCATGCTTGACCTCACACACCTTCTGTCGCTGAGGTCAGGCCTGTCAGGTGTGCTACGCCATGGTCATTACTTCCGGATTGGCCGTGATGCGGGCGGAACATCCCAAGCGTACAATCTGGTCGTCCTAGAAACACGCAGTAAGGCTCTGGCTCCAATAGATTATGTCGCGAAAGGCTGTCCCGTTGTAATCCGGCCAGGGTGCACAGAGCCGAGTTCGTGGGAGGGTTCCCGCATCAGCTGCCAGCAGGTTTAGAATTAGGGAACGCCCGCGATCACAATCAACCCTCAACTCATGCACGTCAGAAATAAGAAAAAAGGAGAATCTCAATGCCACACGTGAATGTCGGTAAAGAAAACTCCAGTGACATCGAACTCTACTACGAAGATCATGGCTCGGGTGATGCGGTTGTCCTCATCCACGGATATCCACTGAACGGGGCCTCCTGGGAGAAGCAGATCCCGGCACTTCTGGCTACTGGTCACCGTGTCATCACCTATGACCGCAGAGGGTTCGGCAAGTCCAGCCAGCCAACAACAGGCTACAACTATGACACCTTCGCCGAGGACCTGCACAAGCTCGTGACACACCTCAAACTGCGTGATTTCGCGCTGGTCGGTTTCTCGATGGGTGGGGGCGAAGTGGCACGCTACTTGGGGAAGTACGGGTCGAAAGGTGTTAGCAAGGCGGTATTCATCGCGGCAGTCCCACCGTTCCTGCTGAAGACGCCGGACAATCCGGAGGGCGTGGACGGCACTGTCTTCGATGACATCCAGAAAGCCATTGTCGCAGATCGTTACGCGTTCTTCGCCGAGTTCTTCAAGAATTTCTACAACACGGACCTCTTGTTGGGTAAGCGCGTCAGCGAACAGGCCGTCCAGGCTAGCTGGAACATTGCCGCCGGCGCCTCAGCCACGGCGAGTCTTGCTTGTGTGCCAACCTGGCATGAAGATTTCCGCGAGGATCTCAAGCGCGTCGACGTACCCACGCTGGTCATTCAGGGCGATGCAGACCGGATTGTGCCGATTTCTGCATCGGCACTCCGAACCGCCAAGCTGATCAAGGAAGCCCGCCTGTTCGTGGTGAAGGATGGGCCGCACTGCATAACTTGGACACATGCGGACGAAGTGAATAGTGAGCTGGTGGACTTCCTGGGAAAAGGCATTGCGAAGCATGCAGCCTCAGCACCCAGGAAGGAAGCAGTTGCGTAAACAGACTATTCTTCAAATTGTTACTTCACCGGAGCGTGCCGTCTCGGAACGGCACCCAACCTATTACAACCGAACCCGCGGCTGCGGCTGATTCGCACTGCCCGTCTGCGGCTACACTTTTCTTAGAAACAGCGCTCCCAGTGGCGGCAGGGTCAGTCGCAGGGTATAGGGGCGGCCGTGGGTTTTTTCGGGGAGGGCCTCGGTGCCTCCCATGTTGCCGGAGCCGCTGCCGCCATATTCGCGGGCGTCGCTGTTGAGAATTTCTTTCCAGTAGCCGCCCATCGGCACGCCTACCATGTATCCCAGTCTGGGCACGGGCGTGAAATTGCACGCGATGAGGATCGGATTCTCGTCGGCCTTGCCTTTGCGCAGCAGCGAGATGACGCTGGCAGGCGCGTCGTTGCAGTCCACCCATTCAAAGCCCTTGGGATCGTTATCGAACCAGTGCAGCGGAGATTCGCTGCGATAGACGCGGTTGAGTTGCTCAACCCAGCTCATGAGCCCACGATGCAGCGGGTATTCCAGCACGTTCCAGTCGAGGCTGCGATCGTGCGACCACTCGCTAACCTGGCCGAACTCGCAGCCCATAAAGAGCAGTTTCTTGCCGGGCTGGGCGAACATGTAGGCCAAGAGCAGGCGCAGGTTGGCAAATCTCTGCCATTCGTCGCCGGGCATTTTGCCGATCAGAGAACCTTTTCCGTGCACGACCTCGTCGTGGCTCAGGGGCAGAACGAAATTTTCGTGGAACGAATAGAGCATGCGAAAGGTCAACTGGTTGTGGTGATACTGGCGATGGATGGGGTCGTTTTGGAAATAGCTGAGCGTGTCGTGCATCCAGCCCATGTCCCACTTCAAGCCGAACCCCAGACCGCCGAGATGGGTGGGCCGCGAAACCATGGCGTAGGCGGTGGACTCTTCGGCGAAGGTTTGAATGTCGGGGTGCTCTTTGTAGGCTTCGAGGTTGAAGCGGCGCAGGAAGTCGATGGCTTCCAGGTTCTCGCGTCCGCCGAACTGGTTGGGAATCCATTCGCCCGGATTGCGCGAGTAGTCGAGATAGAGCATGGAAGCGACGGCGTCAACGCGCAGGCCGTCAACATGATATTTGTCCAGCCAGAACATGGCGCTCGACATCAGGAAGCTGCGCACTTCGGTGCGGCCGTAATTGAAGATGTGCGTCTTCCAGTCGGGATGGAAGCCCTGGCGCGAGTCGGAGTGCTCGAACAGGTGGGTGCCGTCGAAGAAGGCGAGGCCGTGGCCGTCGGAGGGGAAGTGCGATGGGACCCAGTCGAGAATGACGGCGATGTTGTGCTGATGCAGGTAGTCCACAAAATACATGAAATCCTGCGGCGTGCCGTAACGCGACGTGGGAGCGAAGTAACCTGTGGTCTGATATCCCCAGGAGCCGTAGAAGGGATGCTCCATGATGGGGAGCAGTTCGACGTGGGTGAATCCCAGCTTATTCACGTGGTCGGCGAGGCGGGGCGCGATCTCGCGATAGGTGAGCGGACGGTTGTGCTCTTCGGGGATGCGCATCCAGGAGCCGAGGTGAACCTCGTAGATGGAGATGGGCGCGTGCAGCGAGTTGGCGGCGGCGCGTTTTTCAAGAAAGGCAGCGTCGTTCCAGGTGTAGTCGAGATCCCAGACCACGGAAGCGGTGCGCGGCGGCTTCTCCGCGAAAAGTCCCAGCGGGTCGGTTTTTTCAGTCTCGTGCCCGTGTCGGGTGGAGCCGATATGGAACTTGTACAACGTGCCCTTGCCGACTCCGGGGATAAAGCCTTCCCAGATTCCCGACGAGCCGCGAGGCTGGAGTGGATGGGATTGCGGGTTCCATCCATTGAAGCCGCCGATCACCGACACCTGGCGGGCGTTGGGAGCCCAGACGCTGAAGACGGTGCCCCTGGTTCCCTCGGATTCCACAAGGTGCGCGCCCATCTTCTCGTACATGCGATAGTGGCTGCCTTCGTTGAATAAATAAAAATCTTCGGCGGTCAGCAGGGAAACGTCGTAGCGGACCGGAGATGCTTCCTGCGTTGGAGGTGTGTTCGTCATGGTTTCGCTTCGGGTCTAGTGTATTCGAACACTGAGAAGGATAACGCGTTTGAGATCGAGTGTCGCTGCAGTCGGACTGGATCTCCAGCACTTACGCAACGACCAGCGACTAACGACGCTTTTCTTTCTGCGCTTCGCGCCTCTCCCGCGCCCAGCCCTCTTTCACGCTTTGTCGCGCACGCCCGAGCGCCAGCGCATCCGCCGGCACATCGTCCGTGATGCAGCTTGCTGCCGCGACGTAGGCGCCGCGTCCGATCTTTACCGGGGCCACCAGCGTCGCGTCGCTGCCGATGAACGCGCCATCTTCGATGACCGTCTTGTGCTTGTTCACGCCGTCGTAATTGCAGGTGATGGTCCCCGCGCCTATGTTCACGCCTTCACCGATTTCCGCGTCCCCCAGATAGCTGAGGTGATTCGCCTTCGAACCCTTGCCCAGTTTGATTTTCTTGGTCTCGACGAAGTTCCCCAGGTGAGCGCCTTCGCCCACCTCGCTGCCAGGGCGCAGATGAGAGTACGGTCCAAGCACAGCTCCCGCGCCCACGCGCGAGTCTTCCATGATCGTCCCCGGCTTCACCGTGACTCGCTCGCCAAGGACTGAATTCGCAATCACGCTGTAGGAGCGGATGCGGCAATCCGCGCCAATCTTCGTATGCCCCAGCAACTGGACGAAGGGCTCGATCACGGTGTCGGCGCCAACTTCCACGTCGCTGTCGATCACGCAGGTGTGGGGGTAAAAAATCGTGACGCCCGCCTCCAGCAGCTCGCGGCACTTCGCCAGTCGCAGCCGCGCATCCAGCATCATCATCTCACCGCGCGTGTTGCTGCCCAGCACTTCGCCCGCATTCGGGGTCTTGAGCGCGACCACTTTCTGGCGCGCCCGATGAAACACTCCCGCCATATCGGTGAGGTAGTACTCGCCGTGCGCGTTCGCGGTGGAAAGACGGTCGATGTGCTCGTACAAGGCGGGCGCGGCGAAGGCATAGAACCCGGAGTTGATCTCGCGGATTTTCTTTTGCCGCGGGGTCGCGGACTTTTCTTCGACGATCGCCTGCACCTCCGCTCGCGCGCCTTTGCGAATCACTCGCCCATATCCATAAGGATTGTCGAGATCGGCGCTGAGCACGGTCATGGCTGCTTTTTGAGCGGTGTGGAAGTCGCTGAGCTTGCGAATGGTTTCGGCGGTAATCAGCGGAGCGTCTCCGGAGAGCACGATGACCTGGTCGTAGCCATAGCCATTGCCCTTGCCCGAGAGCGCTGCGCGCGCCACCATGAGCGCGTGTCCGGTGCCACGCTGTTCGGCTTGCACCACGAAGTTCACGCC
>Ga0187865_1001297_pt1 | contig 29351 bp, 31 predicted proteins | sample June2016WEW_11_1_2_FD_132989 | JGI IMG/M metagenome (GOLD analysis project Ga0187865, IMG submission 132989) | Peatland microbial communities from SPRUCE experiment site at the Marcell Experimental Forest, Minnesota, USA - June2016WEW_11_100 | ecosystem: Environmental > Terrestrial > Soil >...
AAAGAGGGTAGGTCTGCCCTACACGCGGTAGCGAGAGGCCGTCATTGACGCGCAAGGAGTTGCGCGACGAAACCACCCCAAAATGGCGGAAAACCGTCGTCAACTGCGAAAGTCAGGCTAACGGAAGCTGGGCTCCCGCCGCAACGGAGTCGAACTGCCCGATGTTCCGAAGAAGTTGAAAGCGTTCGATCACCGGGATTCTGGTCCTTAACCCTTGAATGTACACCAACAGCCGGTGTTACGGGAGCCTGCTGCAAATTCTTAAGGGCAATCTCCAGCGGCAATCCGCAGTGGCGTTGCGGTCAGGTGTGTCCCTGTCGAAAGCAGGAGAATATTCGACCCGTAACCCTTACGATAGAAGAGCCCCGGACCTTCAGAGTGTTTGACAACAGGTCCCCAGGCAGTCGGTACAAACGGCGCCGGTCGCGCGCGCCCGTCAAGTCAGATTCCTCGAGCAGTTGCGGGAGCAGTTCAACCCAGTCCTCGAAACGCGCGAACGCGCGCTCGGTCTGATCGTGAAGATGTCGGACGTGCTCTTTGACACAGCCCGGTACACGTTGCGGCCGGGAGCGCGCGAGACGGTCGCGAAAGTCGCGGGCATTGTGGCCAGCCACCCCGGGCTATGGCGCAATCGCGAATTGGGGGATCAGGCCCGCAAGTCGGCATGTGACCTCGCACCGGTCGGCGCCACCGCCGTCAGTCGCGGTCCGGAACCAGGACGCCGAGTTCGGGGCCGGCCGCGAATTCTGTGATCCGGATGGCCTCGCGCCGCAGTAGCCGCTCCGCGTCCCTTGCCGGGTGCATCCAGCACCGGGGCCACACTAGTTTGGGAGGCGGCCCTATGGTTGTGGCGAGTTCGTAGAAGTCGGAGCCGGCGCTCACGATGACGAAGTTCCCTGTCCTGGCAAACTCCCATATCTCGCGATCCGGACTTTCGAGCAAGCCGGCCTCGGCAACGTGAGCCGACTCCGGAAATCACTCAGCGAGCCGGACGACGAGCTAGCGCGAGAGGTTCTCGTCAAAAAGCAGTTTCACAGCGCCACACGCCAACCCATCCTGGCGGCAAATTCATACACCGCACGGAAATCATCCGGCTGCAGTTCCGGGTAGTCATCGAGGATTTGCCGTTCCGTCATGCCTGTGGCGAGCCAACTCAATACATCCCATACCGTGATGCGCAACCCGCGGACACACGGCTGGCCGGAGCGTTTGCCTGGCTCGATGGTGATGCGGGAAGTCATGCCTCAAGCAGATCACTGGCCCTGTAACACCGATCGAGAACGATGCGCCAACCTCGCCCCCCTCCCCGATCCTCACCTCGGTTGGGTGGCGACAAGACCCGCAATCGTCTGGTAAACTCATGGTGGGCTATGAAACTGGACCTCCAGTACGTGCTGGAAACACTCCGCTCCCATGAAAGTGATCTGCGGCGGCTCGGGGTGTCACACGCCGCAGTGTTTGGTTCGGTGGCGCGGGGTGAAGCTGGCGCCGAAAGCGACATTGACGTGCTGGTGGATCTCGACGAGAACCGGCCGATGGGCATCTTTGAGTACGCCAGACTCAAACTCTACATCAACGAACTCCTCGACGGTCCGAGTGACGTGGTGAATCGGCGGACGCTTAAGCCCTTGCTCCGGGCCAACATTTTACACGACCTGATTCATGCCTTCTAAGAATCCGGCTCAGCGGCTGTCCGACATCATCGACAACGTCGATGCGATCACCGCTTTTACCGCCGGCCTCGACTTCCAGGCTTTTCGCGTGGAACGAAAGACGGTTTACGCGGTAGTTCGGGCACTGGAGATCATCTCGGAAGCGTCGCGACGGCTCCCTGATAAGCTGCTTCACCGCCATGGAGAGATCGATTGGGCGGGTATCGCCGCGGCGGGGAATGTCTATCGGCATGAGTATGAAGTAGTAGATGAAGCTCTGATCTGGCACACGATCCAACATGATCTGGCGGCTCTTCGGAGCGTGGCCGAGGAGGAATTCCGTGGCTTGCAGACTGATCCGATATCGAACGACCGAACCACGGACGGACCGCTGCCCTGAAGCCGGCATGTGACCTCGCACCGGGCGGCGCCACCACCGTCAGTCGCGGTCCGGAACCGGGACGCCGAGTTCGGGATCGGCCGCGAATTCTGTGATCCGGATGGCCTCGCGCCGCAGTAGCCGCTCCGCGCCCCATGCCGGGTGCATCCAGCACCGGAGCCACACAACTTTGGGAGGCGGCCCTATGGTTGTGGCGAGTTCGTAGAAGCCGGAGCCGGTGCTCACGATGACGAAGTTCCCTGTCCTGGCAAACTCCCATAGCTCGCGATCCGGACTTTCGAGCAAGTCGGCCTCCGCAACGCGAGGCGACTCCGGAAATCACTCAGCGAGCCGGACGACGAGCTTGCGCGAAAGGTTCTCGTCAAAAAGCAGTTTCACAGCGCCACACGCCGGCCCATCCTGGCGGCAAATTCATACACCGCACGGAAATCATCCGGCTCCAGTTCCGGGTAGTCATCGAGGATTTGCCGTTCCGTCATGCCTCTGGCGAGCCAACTCAATACATCCCATACCGTGATGCGCAACCCGCGGACACACGGCTGGCCGGAGCGTTTGCCTGGCTCGATGGTGATGCGGGAAGCGATGCCTCGAGCCTATCACTGGCCCTGTAACGAAGTACTCTTAAGGAGCCCAACCGCTGAAATCAAGCGGGTTCCTCGGCCGATGGAGTATTGCTCCCCGCAGGCCGGCCTCCGTTCAGCGGTGATGACTCTTCACTGGCTTGGCTTGCCGATCTCCATGATGCCGGCTGGCGATCTGGGCGTACATTGCATCCGGCGCCAGATCGATCTCACCGGGCCACGCAACCGCGCCACAATCAATGAGGACTTGTTCGAAAAACTGCACATCCGCCAGCGGCGCCAGCGCACCGGTCAGCTCTTCCGGCCTCAGCCGCACACGTCCCGCCAATCCGTCTTTGAATCGGACAAAGAGGCAGTGGCCCGGCTCCGGCTTTACCTCAATTACGTCCCAGTACATTCAACACCATTCCGCTCACGCCAGCGGCTCAATCTTCGTTGGGGGCGTGTTTCCGCGGCAGAGCCGCCAGTCTTCAAGCAATTCCTCTCTATGTATCACGCGCATTCCTGAACCAGGTTCAAAGCCAGGCGTGGTAGTTGCCCCTCGAGGATCGCCAAGGCGCCGATCTCGATCGTGGCTTCAAACTCACCGTACCGGGCGTGAAAGTGCGGCGGCGCGTGATCATTGAAGAACATTCGGATCAAGATCCCATACAACCTGCCGATCGCCGGCATTCCGCGACGTTGATTTTACCACGCCACACGGATTGCTCCCCGCAGGCCGGCCTCCCGCCCGGAATCCGAATTCCGCAGGATTCGTCACGTAACACGCCGTTCAGGGTAGAAGCGTCGCCGGGATCGCACGGCGCAAGGCGTTGTCCGCACCTCAGGCTTCGTTGACTAGCGGGCCGGCGTCCACGGGCAGGTGGAGCGGCGCGCGCCCGAGCTACGTGAGAGATTATATCGTTCCTCTGAAGCGCGGCGGCGCGGACGGGCCAGAAAATATGCAGTGGCAAACGACCGAGGCGGCGAAGGCGAAGGACAGGACCTCCCGAGGCAGAGCTGGGGGATTGGATTGAACAGCCGGGACTGTTCCGATGCGCGATCAACGCAGTTTTCAGGCGCTAGCGGTCTGCGGCAAGCGGAACAACGAGTATGCACTTGGCTGTGGGGCAGCCAATCCTGGCTGCGGCCGGCTTTCAGCCGGCGCCTGCGGGGATCGGAGACTCTCACATGCCGCGAAAGGGCCGCCTGAAAGGCGGCTGCAGGCAAGATTGCCTGCCCCACAAAAAAGGCAAGACTTCGGCAGTACTGCACTACTCAATGATCGCCGCCACCACCTGAACCATGCCAAGATTGGAGCATAAATGTATCCTCCGCGCCTGATCGAACACTTCCGGAATCCGCGCAACGTGGGCGAACTCGCGCCGCCGGCGGTGACGGTGGAGGTGTCCAACCCGGCCTGCGGCGACATTCTGCGTCTCTCGGCGCGGTTCGAGGCCGATGTGGCGGTCGAGGTGCGCTACAAGGTCCGCGGCTGCACGGCGTCGATCGCCGCCGGCTCCGCGCTCACGGAATGGATCCAGGGCAAGACGCGCGCCCAGATCGCGGCGTTCCACGCAGCCATCGTGGACCAGGCGGTGGGCGGTTTGGCCGCCGAATCCAAGCACGCTGCCACGCTCTGCGCCGATGGTGTGAAGTTGTTGTTGGAGCAAAGCCGAAGGGGGGCCTAGATTGCAGTCGCCTCGAAGCGCAGCCGCTCGATTTCCGCCGCCAGGTTGGCCAGCGACACGCGGCACTCGGGGAATTCGCGGCCCGCTGCTTTGCGCTCGATCTGCTTGAGCACGGCGGCGGCCGCATTGGCCCCCACGTTGGCGCAGGCGCCCTTGGAATAGTGCGCCAGCCGCATGCACTTCTGCGAATCTTCCGCGCGAATGGCGGATTCCAGGAACGGCAGTTGCCGCGAGGTATCGTCAATCAACACCGCCAGAATCTCGCGCATGAGATCTTCGTTGTCCAGCGTGACTTCGCGGAGTTGCGCCCGGTCCAATACGATAGTTGCGTCGGGAACCTGCACGACTCGATTATGCCGGCGCCAGGGCGATGATGGAATCGGCGGAAAACCCTAGAACGGCTTGCGAATTGCCCTATCGCGGCCGCACGACGCCGAACGTGAAGGACGTCTCGATGGCATGGAGCTTGGAATCCAGGATCGCGCCGGCCAGGAATCCCGGGGCCAGCGGGGTGCCGAAACGCATATCGAGCACCTCGACCCGCTGGCCGTTTTCCGGCTCCGAAACCGGCATGATCCGCCACAGCGGAAACTGTGAGAACCGCAGGAACTCCCGGATCGCGGCCGTGTGGCGCGCGGCCTCCAGGGCGGCGTTGGGCTCCGGTTTGTAGAAGACCATGCCGCGCGTGGGATCGAACTCGCCCGCCAGGTTCAAGTCTTCCACCTCATAAGAATCGCTGGTTTCCACCAGGCCCCGCCAGTGCAGAGGATTGGCGGGGTAGGGCAGGGCCGCGACGCGCAGCGGGATGGATTCCCCATAGAGGCGCGATTCCAGCGCCGCCACGGCGCGCGCGTGCAGAACGCCGCGGCCGCAGTTGTACACCAACACAAAAGCCAGCGCAAAAATGGCGAACCCGCGGCCATGATTCCGATCGCGCACCGTTCCCGAGCTGACCTCCGAGCCGACCAGGCGGGCCACAAATGGCCCCGCGATCCCCAGCAGCAAGGCGCCCCAGATCCAAATGTCGATCACGCCGGTGAGGTCCAGCCGCAGCCATTCCCCGGAAAAGGGCAGCCACAGGCGGATGCCGTAAACGTTGGTGAGGTCGAGCAGCAGGTGCGATGCCACCCCGATCAGCGCCGCGAAAAACGCCCCCAGCCAGTGGACCGGCTTTCGGCCGGCCACCCTTACCACCAGCACCGCCAGAAGGGCCAGCACCGGCATGGCCGCCAGCGAGTGTGTCAGGTGCCGATGGTAGTGCAGGTAGTTGAGCGACCCTCCCGCCGCGCTCAGGACGTCGATATCGGGGGCGTTGGCCGCCAGCAGCAGAATCGGCAGGGCTCGCGGGGTCCAGCGTCCCAGTCCAACCCTGCTCAAAAACAGGCCGGCCGCCGTGTGGGTAAGAATATCCATGACGTGGTGCCGGACTATCTATTGTAAGAGGAAACGGCACCCCGATGGCTGCGGCCCGCCGGAAATAACCGGCTATGCGGATAACGGCAGCTCCACCCGCGCCACGGGGCACGGGTGGAGAGGCACTGCCAGTAAAGAACTGTCCGGTTCCTTGCGGATCATGCCGCCAAAGTATTCATTCAGCGGGAACAGCGGGTACGGCTGGAGTTCAGCGAAGATGCGTCCCAGTCTCTGCTCGATGCGGTAGACGGCATGAAAGAAGTCCCCGCGATCCATGTTCAATTGGCGGCAGCAGAGCCTCCAGTCCGCCCCTAGGAGGAAATGAAATCGGAAAAGTCTATGGTCGTAATCGTCCAGCACTCGGTGGCTGACGAGGCAAAAGTCGGCCAGGTATTCTTCCCGCTTGCGCGAATAGGTCCGCCGGCCATCGCGGCCGCGGCAGAACTCCAGGGAAACCGTGCCGGTGTGCGCCCCTTCAGCGACGAACTGCCGAAAACGGTTGAAACAGGTGCGAAAGACCGTCCGAAACACACAATCGCAAGGCGCTTCCTTTCCGTCACGGACAAGGCGCGTACCGAGACCCTGGCAGTGAGTGCATGACGCCTTTGCCAGCCCTATCGAGTTCGATCTGCTCCACTGCATGTTGAGAATGTCCTCCTGTGGCGCCAGCTCTTGTGAATGGGGCCAGCGCCAACAGCTTGTTCAAATTTAGCGCCGCATAAGAAAACGTCAAGCATTTATATTAGGGTTTATTTGAAATGCTAAGACAAAGCTTATGTACAAATCTCGTATCACCTTGTTTCCAGGAGGGGTATACGAAATAGACCTGGGATAATTCAAACCAGGCAGTCACTGAATTCTAATTTTGGTACACTAGGCTCTAGTACTCCCCTATTTCCCGTGGGAATAGGTTTAGGAGGAGTGGTGTGAACTTTAGCGAATTGCAGCGGCGGCTCATCGCCCACCTTCACGTGCTGGTTCGTAGTGGGGACGCCACCGAGCGGGGTCTCGCCCGCCTGACCCGTGTTTCGCAGCCTCACATGCACAATGTGCTCAAAGGCAAGCGGCTGCTCTCACTGGAAATGGCGGACCAAGTTCTCGCCCAACTGCATATCGACCTGCTGGATTTCATCGAACCAGGGGAACTGCTGGAATGGCAGCGCCGCCGTTGAGTTTTTCAACGGGGCAGACGCCGGTGGCAAGGGGGTGCCCTCTCGGCCCGGCGCCACGGGGGCCGATTACCAATCGGCCGCAGATTGCCAATCCAATGCCACATACTTTTTGATTCCGGTGACCATTCCGCACAAATCGTGGGGCAGCCAATCCTGGCTGCAGCCGGCTTTCAGCCGGCGACCGCGGCTCCGAAGACTCGCGCACCGCGCGAAGAAGCCGCCTAAGAGGCGGCTGCGGGCAAGATTGCCCGCCCCACAACAAATGCAGAATGCCGCAATCGGGAATTGACAATCTGCCCCACCACTCCGGCAGTATGCTGGAATAGAGGACGGGAGGCGTCGGGATTGAGACGGTTGGGAAGTCGGGAGCAGGTCCGGGACGCTCGGTTCAAGCGGCTGGCGCAGAGCATCGATGCGCTGGCGGAGAAGGACCAGAGCTTTCTGCGGCGCACCCGAGAAATAGCCGCGCTTCGCAGGGCCGCGGCGGCCAGCCTGTATGCCGTCTGCTCCGGTTTTGTGGACTCTCTCAACCGCTTGCTTTCCCGCTCGGAGATGGCGCTCGATCCGCCGGAGTTTCCCCCGGACGCCTTTCAGGAAGATGCGAAGAACCTGTTCCAGATCAACGTCCAGGGGAGAATTCTTCAAGTCGAGTTTGAGGCCTCACCAGAGCTCATCTCGACCGAGGACTTGCGCATTCCATACACCCTCCAGGGAGTCGTCCGCGCGTTCAACCAGGAACTGCTGGATCGGAGCCTCATCGAAGAGCAGCTCCTCTTCTATACCCTGGAAAAGGATAAGAAGATGTGGCGCTTCTTCGATGCGCGCACCTACCGCTCCGGCCCATTCGACCAGGAATACCTCATTTCGCTGATGGAACAGTTGATTTGATGCCCCTGCACTGTTGACTCGGTTGGGCCTTCTGGGACATCCTATAAAGCATCAGGTACGCACGAAAGGAAGGTGTGTGTGAGTTCAAGGAAAGATCACGCCGGGTTCTCCCGGCGCGGGTTCATCAGCGGCATTGGCCTGGGCGGCGGCGCGGTGGGAACGGGCCTGCTGGAAAGAGAGGCGGCCGCAGCGCCGGCCCCAGCCAATGTGGCTGGACCCGGGCCGGCGCCGATCACGCTTACGATCAACGGAAAACCCGTCAATGTGACGGTCGAGCCGCGCGTGACGCTGCTCGACGCCATGCGCAACTATCTGGACCTGACCGGCGCGAAGAGAGCCTGCGACCGCGGCGTCTGCGGATCCTGCACCGTCATCATGGGGGGCAAGACCGTGTACAGTTGCAGCGTCCTGGCCATCGATGCGCAGGGCAAGAATATCGAAACCATCGAAGGTCTGGCCGCCGGAAACAATCTGCATCCGGTTTCCGCGGCCTTCGTCAACCATGACGCGCAGCAATGCGGATACTGCACCTCCGGATTCGTGATGGCGGCCAAGGGCTTCATCGACAAGCATCCCAACCCCACCATGGAAGACGTGAAGCGCGGGCTGGGCGGCAACCTGTGCCGCTGCGGCACCTACATGGGGATTCGCCAGGCGGTGCTCGAGGCCGCCAAGGAAATGAAGGGAGGAAAGAATGGCTAACACTCCGGACTACAACTGGCCGCCGATGGAGAAACGCCGTATCATCGGCAAGCCCTATAAGCGCGTAGACGGGCCGCAGAAAGCCAGCGGCCGCGCCAAGTACTCCTCGGATCTCAGGCCCAAGGACCTGCTGTTCGGGGTGTACCTGACCTGCCCGCACGCCCATGCGCGCGTCACCAGCATCGACACCAGCGGGGCGGAGAAGACCGCCGGCGTAAAAGCGGTGCACGTGGTTTCCCCCGCGGGGACCGAGATCCAGTGGGCGGGGACGGAAATTGCGGCGGTGGCGGCCACCACCGAAGAGATCGCCCGCGACGCCGTGCGCAAAATCAAGGTGGATTATGAAGTGCTGCCGCACATGGTCAAGGAGGACGACCTAGGCAAGGCCGGGGCGCGCGCCAAAGCAGCGGGCGAGAGTGTGAAGGGCGATCCGGACAAGGCCTTCCAGGAGGCCGAGGCAGTCTCCGAGGGGCAGTACGGCATTCCAGTCGTCACCCACTGCTGCCTGGAGACGCATGGTATGGTCATCCAGTGGCAAGGCGACCAGGTCAGCTTATTCCCCTCGACGCAGGATGTCACGCACTATGCGGGCTCGCTGGCGCCGAACATCAAGGTGCCGATTGCCAACATCCACGTCAAGCAGGACCACATTGGCGGCGGATTCGGCAGCAAGTTCGGGCCGGAGTCCTGGGACCAGGTGGGCGCCGATCTTTCCAAGAAGGCCGGCGGCCGTCCGGTGAAATTGTTCCTCGACCGCGCCACCGAACAGGCCATCGCGGGCAACCGTCCTTCGGCATTCGCCAAGATCAGGATCGCGGGCAAGAAGGATGGCACCGTCACGGGTTGGCAGTCGGAATCGTGGGCCACTGGCGGTTTTACCGGCGGCGGCTCGCCGCCCCTCCCGTATATCATCGACACCATTCCCAACCAGCGTCTCCACCACACGTCCGTGTCGGTGAACGCCGGGTCTTCCCGCGCGTGGCGAGCGCCGAACAACCAGCAAGCCAGCTACCTGACGTGCAGCGCGCTGGAGGACTTCGCGGCCAAGATCGGGATGGACCCGATGGAAGTGTTTGACAAGAATGTCGCCTACGCGCCCAAAGCGCGCGTGGAGACCTACCGGTACCAGTTGCAGAAGGCCGCCGAGATCGCGGACTGGAAGAAGCTGTGGCATCCTCGCGGGCAGGGCGGCACCGGCGTGGTGAAGCGCGGACTCGGCCTGGGCTTTGGCACCTGGGGCGGCGGAGGACACCAGAGCCAGTGCCGCACCACCATCCACCCGGATGGCTCGGTGCTGGTGGAGATTGGCACCCAGGACCTGGGCACCGGGACGCGCACCATCATCGTGCAAGTGGCAGCCGAGACCCTGGGGCTTCCGCTGGGCGCGATCAAGCTGGCAATCGGGACCAACGACCTGCCGCCGGACAGCGCCTCGGGCGGGTCCACGACTGTGGGCGGCGTCTCCTCTTCCACACGCAAATCGAGTATGAACGCGCTGGCCAAGCTGTTCGAAGCGGCCGCGCCGGCGCTAGGCGCGCAGCCCGAACAGTTGGAGGCGGTGGACGGCCACATCCGTGTGAAGGACAATCCCAGCAAGAGCCTCACGTGGCAGGCCGCGTGCCGCAAGCTGGGGGTCACCAAAATCTCCGAGATGGGCGAGAACCAGCAGCGCAATCCCATGGGCCTCAACACCTCGGGCGTCGCGGGCATTCAGATTGCCGACGTCTCGGTGGATACGGAGACGGGGCTGGTGAAGATCAACCGCTATGTGGCGGTGCAGGATTGCGGCATGGTCATCAACCCGCGGCTGGCGGAGAGCGTGTGCTACGGCGCCATCATCATGGGGATCGGCACCGCTTTGTTCGAAGAGCGCGTCATGGACGAGCAGACCGGCCGCATGCTGAATCCCGACATGGAGTTCTACAAGCTGGCCGGCATCAACGATATCGGCGAGATCGTCGTGCATCTCGACATCCGGCCGGAAAACGACAAGCGCGGCGTCGTCGGCCTGGGTGAGCCGCCGGCCATCGCCATCTGCGCGGCGGTTGGAAATGCGGTGGCCAACGCGATTGGAGTGCGGGTCCCCAACATCCCCATGACTCCGGATCGCGTGCTGGCCGCGCTGGAAGGGAGGAACGCATAATGCAGTCCTTTGAATTTGCCAATCCGGCGACCGTCCAGGAAGCCGTGGGCCTGCTCGCCCCCCGCTGGGGACAGGCCGACGTACTGGCCGGCGGCACGGACCTCCTCAGCCTCATGAAAGATTACCTCCACACGCCCAAGCGCGTGGTGAACATCAAGAACATCAAGGAACTCGAAGGCATCCAGAAGACCGGCGCCGGGCTGCGCATCGGCGCGCTGGTCACCATGGAAGAGCTGGCCACGAATGCCGATGTCCGCGCCGGGTACAAATCGCTGGCCGACGCGGCGGCGGGCATTCCCAGCCCGCAGATCCGCAACATGGGCACGGTGGGCGGCGACTTGTGCCAGCGCCCCCGCTGCTGGTATTTCCGGCAGGGCTTCGGGCTGCTGGCGATGAAGGACGGCAAGCCGCTGGCGCCGGATGGCGAGAACAAGTACCACGCCATCTTCGGCGGCGGCCCCGCTTATTTCGTGAGCCCGTCGAGCCTCGGGCCGGCGCTGGTGGCGCTGGGCGCGAAGGTGAAACTGGTCTCGGCGAAGGGCAGCCGTGAGGTTGCGGTGGCCAAGTTCTTCGTCGCGCCCAAGGACGAAAACACGCGCGAGATCGCTCTTCTTCCGAACGAGATTCTCACCGAGATCCTGGTTCCGGCCGGCGCCGTGCGCAGCGCCACTTACGAGGTGCGGCAGAAAGAGGCGCTGGACTGGCCTCTGGCCACCGCATCGGTGGTTCTGCACATGCGCGGCAATACGGTGGCCTCGGCCAAGGTGGTGCTGGGGCACGTGGCGCCCACGCCTTGGGAAGCTCTCGAAGCCGAAAAGGCGCTGGCGGGCAAGACCATTACGGCGGAGTCCGCCGAAGAGGCCGGAAAGGCCGCCGTCTCAGGCGCCCAGCCGCTCAGCCAGAACGCCTACAAGGTGCAACTGGCGAAAGTGGCGGTGAAGCGGGCGCTGCTCGAAGCCGCAAAGGTGAAGGCATAACCATGATGGAACGTTCCGGTTTGACCAACATTGAAACGAACCGCTGCGAGAAGCTGCGCTGGAAGGGCATGTACATCGAAGCCGAGTGGGATCCGACCATCCAGCACAGCAACGATGGCGCCTTCTGGTGCCAGCACACGTTCAAATGCCTGGGTCCGGACGGCAAGGCAGTCGACGAGTTCGAGTGCAATCCGGGCCGGGAGTGCTACGAAGAGTTGTAAGCCGGTGAGGCGGGGCCATGGCCTGCCGCGGGCGGCGAACCGCAATCCGTCATAAGCGCAAAGATTTTCCGGCGCGGGGCGCGCAGAGGATTCCGAGTTTTTCGGGGCTCTTGGCCTGTGGACGGCTGTGCCTGATGAGTGCAAGGGCGAGGACGCAGAGACAGCCGGCGGACGCAGGCAGTGCCGCAGGTTAAGATATTTTATTTCAATGCCTTGCCGCATACGAACCTAAGCGGCGCGTGTGGTGGGGTGTAGGGCGGCGCACCCTCAATCAGCCAGCTTCTTCAGGATGTGCTTGGCGGCGATTTCGTTCACTTCCTTGTGCCGGGGCACTGGCTGGGACACTCCGGTCTTCGGGTTGCGATCCCAATCGTGCCTCCCACCGTGGCGGATGAGCAAGCACCCTGATGCTTCGAGCTTGCGAATCAGGTCGGCCCGCTTTATCCAGCTTCGAGCTCGGCGATCCTGCGGATGCCTGGAATCTCGCCGCTCGTCAGGTCCCGATAGAGATCGAGGAGATTCTCCTCCAATTCCGCCAGCGTCTCGCCTTGGGTCAGGTAATCGGGGAATTCCACGAAATATCCGAGCCACATGCCTTCATTCCGCCAGTGGACGTAACGAGCCGTGCCCATAACATCATTCTATTTCTTGCCGGGTTCCAGGTGTCGCCCATCAGGTAACCCAGCGCGGAAACAATCGCCAGCCGCCCAAAAGGGACGAGAGTCCGCGGACGAGGCCGGCCCGCCGGAAGGCCGCCAGTTGATCGGGCGCCGACATGTTGGAGAATAGATGGAAAATGCGTCTGACCCCTTTTCCGGGATAAATTGATCGAAAGATAGTCCCGACGGAGGCGAGTTGGCGTATATTGGATGGTGGCCAGGAAACGAAAGTGGAGATCCTGGTCTACACCCTTTCGCCGAGGCCGTGGTATCGCCGGTTCCTCACTTCCGCGGCCGCCCCGGCATCAGCGAGGGAAGGAGGACGTATGAGATCCAAGTGGCTGCATACGCTGGTTCTCTTGACAGTAGCTGGGTGTCTCCTGGGCCAGCAACCGAAATCGCAACCGAAGCCGGTCACGACCGCGAACGGCGTGTTTCTTGGCAAGAGCGGGAAGCCCATGGCCGGTGCGCGTCTGATACTCTGCCAGGCGTTCGAGGACCAAGCAAAAATCAAGCTCCTGCCGAATGTGCCGACCGCCACCGCGGACCAATCGGGGCGGTTCAGTCTCCGCGGTTTCGATAAGGGCAGGTGGACCATCATCTATCTGCCAGCGGGGATCAATGCTGCGATACCGAATGAAATCAACATCTCGGCGCTGGAGGCAGTTGACAAGTCTCTGGTGCCGCTGTTGGTCAATTATGAAGTGGGCAGGGACAAACCCTACGAACCTCGGCCGTGGGGCCCGCAGTTCACCCTTCTCAAAGGCCACACCTTCTGGTCGACGGGTCCGCAGATGAAAGTCTGGAACGCCACGGTGCGACGCGGCCCACAGGGACCTTTTCTGGAGCTCCGCCGCGGCGCCGTCTGGCTACAGAACTTCGACGACAAGAGCGAGATCAAGTTCGAGGCGTGGAGCTTTTGAGGGCCAGAGGGACCGATTCGCGCCGTGGTTCCTGATTTCTTTGCCCTGGATCCGGCGCCTTGTCTGATATTTGAGAGAAGCCGGGTGGAGGTCTGCAACCAGGATGTTCATCTGACGACGCGGTACGTCGATCGAATCGCTTTGAGGTTGTCCGTGCAGGTGGGCTGGTAAGGGCTCTTGATGGCGATGCACTGCTCGAAGAACTTGACGGCGTCCGCAAGGTTCTTGAGGTGGGAGTTGGCGATCCCGAGATTAAAGAGAGCCCCGGCCTTGTTCTCGTCGTTGCCCTCGAGCAGGGGCAAAGCTACCCTCAGCGCCTTGTCGGCCTCGCCGAATTTGCCCTGAGAGCAGTACAACACGCCGGCTATCCACTGCCCCAACCCAAGGAAATAGTCCTTGCTCTTCTGCCAGTCGGCGTCGCCGACCCCCTCCGGCCTCGGCTTGGTGTTGACCAACTCGATCAGCTTGGAGGAGTAGTCGAGGACCTTCTGCGGCTCCCGGTTCTGGCGCAGGTAGAAGTCGGCGGCAGTCGCCAGCATCAGTTCGTTGGCTTGGCCCTTGGCGATGCGCTTCTCCGCCACGGCAACCGCGGCTGGCGTGTCGCCGCTCTGGACTAAGGCCAGGAAGTAGAGTCCATATCCTTGGGCCAGATAGGCGCTTTCCGGAGCCCGCTGCTCGAGCGTCCTGAGCAGCTCGACTTTCTTGGCCGCGTCCGGAGCCTGCAACGCCGAGTTGAACAGCGCGGACTCCGTGTAGGCGTCCACTTGTTTGGCATAATCGACGCGCTGCTTGAATGCATCGTCGTCTTCGTCCCCGGCTTTGGGCGCCTGGGCGGCCTTGCGCGCAAGGTCCGAGGACTGGACGGCCCACTTGCGCACCGCATCGGGGTCCTTCTTCGCCGCGGCCGCTGTCACGGCCGCAGCGGCGGTTTCCAGATCGGCTGGATCTTGGGCCAGCGCCTTCTCGGCGGCAGCCATGGCCTTGTCGAACTGGCCGAGCTTCGCGCAACTGGCCACCATCTGGGAGTAAACCCAGACGGCTCCCTCGTCCTTGGGGTATTGCGCCAGGAATTGTTCCATCAACGCCACCTTCTTGGCGTCGTCGGACTCCTCTTTGACTTGCTGGAGCAACCGCCCTTCGGGTGTTGTGACATTGATCGTGAGCTTCTGGCGTTGCGCGCTGAGGGATGCCGCCATCAACGACAGGAACAGGACAAGGACCAGAGAACGCGTTCGCATCTTCGCCTCCTATGCCTCCATGGCAAGCTATCATCCGGGACTTACATTTTTACTTCGTGGCCACCATCCAATATACGCCCAATCGCCTCCGTCGGGACTGTTTTCCGGCCCGTTTGTCCCGAGCGACTCCGGTGCTCACCAAGGAGCGCTACCTGCGCTCATAACTGAATTGAGGGAGAAGACTGGGATGCTCAAACTCTTGGGTATGGCGGCCGTCGTGCCGGCGGCGCCGGGCTTTCCGCCCGCGGCGTTTCCGGAAACTACATGGAAGCCCGCACCGCGGCGGATTCGTTCCAGGGCGATGGCTTGGGCGAAACCTGGAGCAACGGTCCCCGCCGCAGCGGTCTTCTGGGGACGTTCCACGTGCCGTCGAAGTAGACAGGCTCAGTCCTTTATCACAGGGGGCTCTGGGCTGTGGCGCAGCCACTCCTGGCTAGTGCCACTTAGTTTTGGTGAAATCGACATTCTGCATAGATTGTGGGGCGGGCAATCCTGCCCGCAAGCCGGCCTTCCGGCCGGCTGGACCCGCTGGAAAGCGGGTCCGCAGGCTGAAAAGCCTGCCCCACAAGGAAAACTAAGTGGCAAATCGATCCCGACCCTGTGCCCGATCGAGATACCGATCCATGCAGACGAAAGCTGCTCCCGGCGAGAGCTTGCCGGGAGGAGGGCACATGGCCTGTGGGAGACTGCCGTGAAGATGCCACGTGACGAAGAGCCACGCGCGGCAGCCAAGAGTGGCTGCGCCACGAGCTACGGCAGGTCGCCGAAATCGTAGTACTGGTGCGTCACGCCGGCCGCCGAGACGGTCACGATTCGGAGGCCCGATCGCGCGGGGGGCACGGGCTTGCCAACCGGGCCGGTGGTGATCATCTCCAGGTCGCCGTCGCGCGCTTCGGACGTGCTGTGGTAGTGGCCCGCGAATACCTGCTTTATGCCGTACTCGTGAAGTATCTTCAGATAGCGCTGGCGGGTTTCGCGCGGGATATTCTCGTATCGGTCCGCCTCGTTCGCATCCTGAAGGAAGAACGGAATGTGTTGGAACACGATAACGTGTTTGTCCCGCCGCGCTTTGGCCAGCTCGGTCCGGAACCACGCCTCCATTTTGGCGGCTTCCTCGGGAACGTTCCGCGCGCCCTTCTCCAGGTTCGAATTGAGCGCGATTCCGGTAATGTCACCCACGCGGAAGGTGTAGTAGTCCGGCCCGAATTGCTCGCGGTAATTCGCCAGCGATTCCTTGGTCGGCTCGTTTCCCAGGTCGTGATTTCCGGGCATCAGGAACAGGCGGATGCTGGGGTCCAACCTGCCGGCCACGCGCTTGAATTCCGCGATTTGCGCCGCGTCGCCCGCCGCGTTGACCAAGTCGCCCGTCACCACCACGAACGCGGGCTTCAGGCGGTTGGCCGTGGCCACGGCAAACTCGAAGTTGGCGGTCTCTTGCGCGAACCCTCTGTTTTCGGCGTACATGCCGAACTGCGGGTCGGTCATCTGGATAAACGTCTGCGCCGCGAGCGTCGCGGCGAACGCCAGGGCCAATAGGATTCTCATCCTACGATGTTCTCTCCCCCATCCACGTGTATGGTGTTGCCGGTCAGCCAGTAAGTCGCCGGGTGGCACAGCGCCACGATCGACCGCGCCACGTCTTCCGGCGCGGTGAGCCGCTGGTGCGGATTGCGCTCGCGCGCGATCTCCATCAGCTTCCGGTAGCCGGGAATCGCGCGCGCCGCGGGGGTGTCAGTCACGCCCGCCAGTATGGCGTTGGCCGTGATGCCGGCCGGCGCCAGCTCCAGCGCGAGTTGCCGGATGTGCGCCTCGATGATAGCCTTGGCCGCGCTCACCGGCCCGTAATTCGGAATGGCTCTGGTGCTGCCGCTCGAGGTCATGGCGAAAATGCGCGCGCCCCCCTCGAAAAAACCCGCCCGCAGGCAGTCCTGCACCCAGTAGACCAGCGAGTGGCCCATGGTGTCGGCGGTGATTTCGAGCTGCTTCCTGGAGACCACCTGCTCCGCGCCGGCCAGCGGCTTCAGCGCGCCGAAGGCGAGCGAATGCATCAGCACCCGCAGCGTGCCCGGCGGATCGGCCAGCCGCGGGCGCATCTGCTCCACCACGTCCTGGCGCATCTCGTCGTCGGAAGCGTTGCAGTTGAAGAACTGCTCCTCGCGCCCCAGCGCGCGGATGCGCTCCTGGATTTCTTCGACGTGCGGCAGCTTGTCGCGCCGGTCCAGGTGGACGCCGAAGATGTTCATGCCGGCGCGCGCTAGCTCCAGCGCGGTGGCCTCGCCGAACCCGCTGCTCGCGCCCAGAATCAGGGCCCAGGGTTGTTTGCTCATAAGCTTTGCGTGACTTCGATTTCCCTTTCGTCGTTGCCCACCGCGCGGATGCGGATCTCGGTCCGCTCGGCCGGCAGGAACCGCGGAAAGCGCTCGCCCCATTCGATCAGCACCACGGCATCCCGCTCGAACAACTCCTCGAGGCCCAAGGTCGCCAATTCCCGCGGCTCTTCCAGGCGGTAGAGATCGACATGGTAGACGCGGCCGTTTCCATATTCGTGGATCAGGGTGAAGGTGGGGCTGGAAACCTCCTCGGCCGGGGCCGCCCCCAGCCCGCTCACGATTCCCTTGGCCAGCATGGTCTTGCCCGCGCCCAGGTTGCCGGTCAGCAGCACCACCCCGTGCGGCGGCAGCGCACGCGCCAGCCGCTCTCCCAGCGCCACGGTCTCTTCCTCAGACGCCGTCCGATACGTCGGCACACTCCTCCATGGCGTCCGGAAGGTACCGCAAAATGTCGGTGGCGATGAGGCACTTCTCCCCCAGCGCCCGCGCGCCGATCTCGCCCGCCAGCCCGTGCAGGTAAACGGCGGCGGCCACGGCCTGGTCCGGCTGGCCGGGGAACTGCGCCAGGAAGCCGGCGATCATCCCGGTAAGCACGTCGCCGCTTCCGCCGGTGCCCAGCGCGGGGGTGCCCGTGGGATTGATCCACACGCGGTCGTCGGGGAAGGCAATCACCGTGCGCTGGCCTTTGAGGACCAGGGTAACGTGGCGCTCCGTGGCGAATGCGCGGGCGGCGCCGACACGGTCGTTCTGGATTTCGGCGGTGGTCTTGCCGGTGAGACGGGCCATCTCGCCGGGATGGGGGGTCAGGACTCGCACGCGTGTGGGCAAGCTAAAGGCATGCCCCACCAAGGCATCGGCGTCGAGGACGACGGGCTGCTCGAACTTCTCGAGGGTGCGCGCGACGAGGGATGCGCTGTGAGCAGTGCGTCCCAACCCCGGACCCATGGCGACGACCGTCTTGCCTTCCAGGATGCGGCCCAACGCCGCCCCCAGCGGCGCGGTCATCAGCTCCGGGGCGTGCGACGCGATTACAGGAATGGCGCTCGACTCCGAAGCCACCGTCACCAGCCCCGCCCCGGCGCGCAAGGCGCCCAGGCCGGTCAGCGCGGCGGCGCCGGTCTTCCCAGGGCCGCCCGCCACCACCAGCACGTGACCGAATGTTCCCTTATGCCCGCCTGGAAGTCGCGGCTCGAGCAGTTCCTCGAACATCTCGGGCTCGATGAGCGAAAGCCAGACATCTTCGTACAGCTCCGGCGGGCTGCCGATCGGCCCCACCACCAGCTCGCCTACATGGTCGCAATTCGGCGGCAGCACCTGGCCCGCTTTGGGCGCGGTGAACGTCACGGTGAAAGCCGCGCGCGCGAACTCGCCCACCGGCTGGCCCGAATCGCTCGGCATCCCCGATGGAATATCCACCGCCACCGCCCGGGCCAGCGGGAAGCCGCTGTTGATTTCGCGGATGCCCTCCAGCATGGCGCCCGTGGCCGGGCCGCTGACGCCGGTTCCCAGCAGCGCATCCACCACCAGGGTGGCCAGGCGCGCCTCGGCCGGAATCTCGCGCCAAACCGGACAGCCGCAGGCCGCCAGCATCCGATAGTTCGCCGCCGCGTCGCCCTTCAGCTCCTCCGGAGCGGCCAGCAGGACCACGTGGAGCGCTTGCGGGTTGAAGCGCGTGTGAAGCTGCCGCGCGACCACCATGCCGTCGCCGCCGTTGTTCCCCTTGCCGCACAGCACCACGATGCGCTGGGCGGGGAGCGGCGCGAAACGTTCCGCCAGGAATTCCACCACGCGATGCCCGGCGTTTTCCATCAGGACGATGCCGGGAATTCCCATCGCGGCCGTCCGCCGGTCCACTTCGCGCATTTGGGCCGCGGTCAGGATTTTCATATGCGCCGCGCCACCACCATGGTCATGTCGTCCTGCAACTCGGAAGAGCCGGTCCAATGGACCACGGCTTCCATTGTGCGCGCGATGAGTTCCGACGAATCCGCGCGCGCGTGCTTGAGTAAGAGGTCTTTCAAGCGATCTTCTCCGAACACTTCTCCGTAGACGTTTTCCGGCTCCACGATGCCGTCGGTATAGGCCAATAGTATATCGCCGTGCTCCAGCGGCACGGTCTTCTCTTCGTAGGTGGCGAAGGGAAATGCGCCCACCACCGTGCCGGTGGAATCCATAGTCTGAATGTCGCTGCCGCGCAAGAGCATGGGCGGCACATGGCCGGCGTTGGTATACGTCAGCGCATGCGTCGATTCGTTGTACAGGGCGAAATAAAAGGTGGCGTACTTTTCGAGCGACGTGGTGGCAAAAAGCTGCTGGTTCAGGTTCGACACCATGGTCGCCGTCGAAAGGCGATGCAATCCGCTTCCCTTCGCTGTGCTCAACTGCGACCGCATGGCGGATTGGATGGTGGCCATCAGCAGCGCCGCCGAAATGCCTTTGCCGGCCACGTCGCCGATGGCGAAGGCCAGCGCGCCGTCGGAAACCGCCATGAAGTCGTAATAATCGCCCGAAACCACGCGTGCCGGGCTGCACACGCCTTTCAGCTCCAGGGTCTTGACGTAGGGAACGTCCTTCGGGAAAAGCTGGCTCTGCACCTCGCGGGCGATTTCCAGCTCCGACTCGAGGCGCTCTTTTTCCTTGGCCACCACAATGAGCTGCCCCAGGTTCCCGGTCATGGTGTTGAACGAAGCGCTCAGTTCGGCAAGCTGATCGTTGCCCTTCACCGGAATGCGGTACGAGAAATCGCCTTCCTTGACGTGCCGGGTGCCCTCATAAAGCTCGTGCACCGCGCCCGTCATCGAGCGGCTGAGCTGGATGCCGGCCACCAGCGAGACCATTTCCACGATGAGGAACAGGATGGCCACTGCCACGAAAAAGTCGAGAATCCGCTCGCCAAGTTCCAGCTTCTGCCCGAAAACCATGCTCAGCACCGCCGAAACCCGGGAGTTCACCAGCAAGACGGCGTCGGTGGGGTGTTGCGGTGAATCCCAGGAAGCCACCTCTAGGGGGACGAAGCCCGTCACCTCGAAATCGAGCGCGTTGACCTTTTCAGGAACGCGGTTCTCCCCGCCCCACTTGGTGAAGGGCGCCGCCAGGTTGGCATCGCCCAGTTGTGGAATGAGACCCGCCAGCAGGTTGTGAGTGACCGGCGCCAGGATGGTGACCTCGTTTCCGTTGGCCACTTCGTGGGCCCACGCATACAGGCGATCTTCATTCCCCTCCTTCTTCAGGATCAGGCCGCTGGCGCGCTTCCACGCCGGCGGGGGCGGCTCGAGCCGCGACTCCGGCGGATAGCGCAGGTCCTCGTGGCCGCTGATCCGCAGCTCGAATTGAGGGAAGCCGTTCCGGATCATGGGCACGAAGCGATTGATGGTCGCCTCGGGATCTCCGATGGGCACGCGCGCCAGCGCCTCGGCGGGGCGGAGAAGACCGTTCACGCGGTGCGAAAGCTCGGTGCTTACCAGGTAGACCGCCATTTGCCCGATCACCGCGTAGCCGGCGATTCCCGCCAGCGCCACGATCAGGATGATGGGCACCACCGCGATAAACAGGTAGGCCGCGATCAGCCGGTTGCGCAGCCGCCAGATGGCCTTGCGCATGCCGCGCCGCGCCAGCTTGAAGAGCGCCAGCAGCCCGAGAATGATGGCTCCCAGCGCCGCCAGCGCTTGCAGGGCGGGCGCCACGCGCGTGAAGTACAGCAGCGCGTAAACCGCCGCGAAAACGAGAAAGGCTTTCTCGATCCAGCCGAGCCGCCGCATAGCTACCCCTACAGACTAGCGCACCGGAATCCGAGAAGGTAGAATCACACTATGCAAAGACGAATCTTCCTGGCCTGCGCCGTCCTGATGACGGTTCTGGCCGGCGCGGCTCTGGCCGCCGACATTACGGGCAACTGGACGGGTTCTTCGGACCAGTTCTCCCTTACTTTTGCTTTCAAGCAGGACGGCGAAAAGCTGACGGGCACCGTGACGGGGCCGCAAGGCGACCCGCTACCCATCAGCGACGGCAAGGTGCAAGGCGACAAGCTTTCCTTCACCGTGAAGATCGATATGGGCGGCAACAACATGACGATCCACCACGAGGGCGCCATCAAGGGCGACGAGATTACGCTGACCACCAAGGTGGAAGGCGGCCAGGATTTCGGCGGCGGCCCGATGACGCTCAAGCGGCAGAAGTAAGCGGTCGGGGCGGCGGGGCGCCCCAGCAAGAAGAACGAAGGAGTGTGCTCGGGGCTTAGACTCGTGATCTAAGAAACGGTCGCAGCCGACCGGCTACGCCTCTCCTGGGCTCCGGTGGCAGAGCCCCGGCGTCGGAAATCGGAGTGCAAACGCATGGCGTATTTCATAGACCTGTTCTCACCGGAAACGTACGAGGCGTTCACCCGGTCGCAACGAGGGACCTCGGGGTTTCGTCTCCGCCACAAGAACATGGCAGAGCGAATCAAACCCGGTGATGTTTTCGTCTGCTACCTCACCCGCTTGTCTCGCTGGTGTGGGTTACTCGAAGTCATCGAGGGCCCTTTCATCGATGACAAGCCGATTTTCGTTCCCGAGAACGATCCCTTCGTGGTGCGGTTCCGGGTGCGGCCTACCGTGTGGCTCGATATTGACAAGGCTCTTCCTATTCACGACCACGCGATCTGGACCGGTCTATCGTTTACGCGCGGGCTAGAAAGAGGCTCACTTAGCTGGACAGGCAAAGTCCGAGGGAGTCTGGTGCGGCTAGAGGATCGGGATGGGACGTTCCTAGCAGAAGCGCTGACCGCCCAAACGGCCACTGGCAAAGCCTATCCACTCAGTGAACAAGACGCCGGCAAGCTTACTACGCATACGGTGACCCGGCTGGATAAGGTCGTCACGGTCTCCGTTCCCGAGGACACCGGCGTTACCGGAACGGCTGAGGTTGCCCCTGAGGCCGAAACCCGCGAATCCATTCGCATCCAGGCGCTGATCGCGACAATCGGGGCCCGAATGGGGATGTCCATTTGGATTCCGCGTGCCGACCGCGGTGGCGTCCTGAAGGAGTGGAAGAATGAAGAAAACAGCCTTCTCGACCGCCTCCCCCTCAACTACGACGACACAACACTCCGAACCATCGAGCAGATCGACGTCTTGTGGCTTCGAGGTCGGTCCATTGTCCGCGCCTTTGAGGTCGAGCACACGACTTCGGTCTACTCCGGAATTCTGCGAATGGCCGATCTATTGGCACTTCAGCCCAATATGGACATCAAGCTTCATATCGTTGCTCCGGATGCCAAGCGCGACAAGGTCTTTCAGGAAATTCGGCGGCCTGTGTTTTCTCTGCTTGAAAAGGGACCCCTCGCAGAGAGCTGTACTTACCTCTCATACGACAGCCTTCGTGAACTTGCCTCGCAGAAGCACCTAGCGCACCTGTCAGACACAGTCCTTGATGAGTATGCGGAGGAAGCGCAGTGAGCCTCTGTGCCCTCCATTCCCATCTCCGGTTGCGGCGGACGCGCTATCGTCAGCCAGACAGCCATGCTGGCCCGGGGGCGCTAAGATGGGTGTCGCAGGCATGAATCCTTCGCAGCGTGCCAATACAACCGATGTAGATTCCTTGCTCGCGTCGGTCGAGTCTACCCGTCGCGAGGCGGCGCGCCGATTGGACCCCCGGCGCCGCGTCCTCATGGGCCAGTTCCTGACACCTGCCTCCGTGGCGACATTCATGGCCGGGATGATCGAGTGCCGCAAACCGGTGGTTCGCGTGCTGGACCCAGGCGCCGGCGTGGGGTCGCTTTCCGCCGCCTTCGTCGCCGCGATGTGCCGCGGGCCACGGCGGCCGGATGCCATCGCCGTGACTGCTTACGAGATTGATCCGATGCTCACCGGCTATCTCCAGGCCACACTCGATCTGTGCCGGACGGTGAGTGAGGACGCGGGCATCCGATTCGAGGGGAGGATCATCCCCGAGGACTTTTTGGAAGCCGGCGCCAGCACCTTGGCCGGCGATCTCTTTTCCGCTGGGGAGGAGGGACGATTCGACTGCGCTATCCTCAACCCGCCGTATCGGAAGATCCGGACGGAATCCCGCGAGCGGAAGGTGCTCCGCGAGATCGGAGTTGAGACCAGCAACCTGTACGCCGGCTTCCTGGCGGTGACGGCAAAGCTCCTCGTTTCCGGTGGCGAGATGGTCGCGATTACCCCTCGGAGCTTCTGCAACGGGCCCTATTTCGAGCCCTTTCGCCGTTTTTTTTTGCGGCAGATGCGCTTTCGCCGGGTCCACGTGTTTGACAGGCGGGACAACGCCTTCGCCGAAGACGAGGTCTTGCAGGAGAACGTCGTATTCCGTGCGGAAAAGACCACGGATCATACGGACACCAATGTCGTCGTCTCGTCGAGCCTCGATCCCGGCGGATCGAACCTCCGGATTCGAACCATTCAGCATGACGATCTTGTACATTTAGGCGATCCCCACGTCTTCATCCACATCGTTCCCGACGGCGATGGGGACCCGGTCCGTCATCAAATAGCGGGCTTGGAGGCGAGCCTGGCGGATCTCGGCCTGACTGTCTCCACCGGACGAGTCGTGGACTTCCGGGCGAAGGATCTACTGCGCGCTCACCCAGGGCGAAACACGGTTCCTCTAATCTATCCGTGCCACCTCGAGGGCGGCTTCGTGGAGTGGCCGAGCGCCCGCACGCAGAAGCCGAACGCGATCGATCCCGGCTCCCGAAGCGACGACCTGCTGGTTCCGGCGGGGCACTACGTGCTCGTGAAGAGGTTTTCAGCCAAGGAGGATCCGCGCCGGGTTGTGGCCGCCGTCTGCGATCCTGCCCACGTCCCAGGCGACCGGGTCGCATTCGAGAACCACTTGAACTACTACCACGTTCAGGGTTCGGGGCTGCCGGCGACCGTGGCGAGAGGGCTGGCCGCCTTCCTGAACTCGACGCTTGTCGATTCCTACTTCCGCCAGTTCAGCGGACACACTCAAGTCAACGCCGCCGACCTCCGCTCCCTGCGGTACCCGGCCTGGAACAAACTCATTGCGCTTGGCCGGCGGTTTGAGAAGAGTTTTCCCGCGCAGGAGGAACTGGATCGCCTCGTGGACGAGGTGGTGCCTCATGGCTAAGGGGACGCCCAAGAGACAGACCCAAGGCGCGCGGCGCTTGACCGAAGCCCTCGCTATCCTGAAGGCTTTGAGCGTGCCGCGGGAGCAGCAAAACGAGCGTTCCGCTTTGGCCCTTCTGACGTTGCTCGGGATGACGCCGGGCAAACGGTGGAGCGAAGCAGAAGCTCCCCTGCTGGGGATCACCGAAATGATCAACGTCTTTCGGGACCAATTCGGCAAGAAGTACGCGCCGAATACGCGGGAGACCGTGCGCCGATTCACCGTGCACCAGTTCGTCCAACTGGGGCTTGTTGTGGCCAATCCCGACGACCCCCGCCGGCCCGTGAACAGCCCGGACAACCGCTACCAGGCGGCCCCGGCGCTGCTGAAACTCGCCCGCACATACGGTTCGCCCCCGTGGATGAACGACCTGAGGGGTTTCCTGAAGAGCGCGGAGGGCCTTGGCCGGCTTCGCCCTCGGGCGCGCGAGATGGTGCTGATTCCCGTAAGGCTCCCCAACAGCACGGAGTTGAAGATTACGGCGGGTGGCCAGAACGTACTGGTGAAAAAGATAGTCGAAGACTTCTGCCCGCGCTTTACTCCGGGCGGAGTGGTGGTCTACGTGGGCGACACCGGTGACAAGCAGCGTCACATCGAGCCCGGCTACTTTGAGCAGCTCGGCGTGAGGATGGACGAGCAGGGCAAGATCCCCGATGTTGTGGTTCACCTCCCGGAAAAGAATTGGCTCGTCCTGATCGAAGCAGTCACCAGCCACGGCCCCATCGGTCTGAAGAGGCACAACGAGTTGAAGGACCTCTTCGAAGGGGCGAGGGCCGGTCTGGTGTTCGTGACTTCGTTTCTCACGCGACGGGCCATGACTAAGCACCTCGCGGACATCGCATGGGAAACGGAGGTTTGGGTGGCTGAGGCGCCCAGCCACATCATTCACTTCAACGGCGAGCGATTCCTCGGGCCGTATGCGTAAACAACCTCTCGGTCTTCTACCCGAAATCGATCCGCGCAATCACCAGTTGCGGCATCAAAGGCGACGAGATCACGCTGACCACGAAGGTAGAGGGCGGCGGAGATTTCGGCGGCGGCCCGATGACGCTGAAGCGGCAGAAGTAGAGGCTCGGGGCGGTGGGCAGGAGAGCTAAGTGGCACGTCAATATCTAGCTTTTGACATTGAAACCGCCAAGGACGTTCCGGGTGAAGATTTCAACTGGCGTCCGCATCGGCCGCTTGGCATTTCCTGCGCTGCTACGCTGGCGAGTGATACGGACCAGCCGCTCCTTTGGTACGGCAGGACACTGGATGAGTTGCCTGAAGAACGAATGAGCCGGGGGGACGCTCAGGGATTGGTCCAGTACTTGTCGAAGATGGCGGCCGATGGTTTCAGGATCTTCACCTGGAATGGACTCGGTTTTGATTTTGACATTCTCGCGGAAGAGTCCGGCGACGCTGCGAGTTGCAGGGAATGCGCGCTCGGCCATGTGGACATGATGTTTCACGTGTTTTGCTCTTTGGGCTACCCGGTGGCTCTGGAAAAAGCCGCACAGGGTATGGGTTTACCGGGTAAGCCGCCCGGCATGAGTGGCTCCAAGGCTCCCAAGCTTTGGGCGCAAGGCCACTTCAAAGAGGTTCTCGAGTATGTCGCGCAGGACGTGCGAATGGCGATGCAGATCGCGCAGACTTGCGAGCAGCGTCGGAGATTCGAGTGGATCACGCGCAAAGGCACAAAGAGTTCCATGCCCCTGGCGAATGGCTGGCTTACGGTGCGGGAATCGTTGAGACTTCCAGAACCAGATACCTCCTGGATGTCTGCTCCGCTGTCGCGCCGGGACTTCACGGCCTGGTTGTCGGTCATCTGATTGCACCTGGCAAAGCGCCGCGGATTTCGTTCCAGGGCTGAAGCGCGTCGGCTGGTAGAAGGCACACTAACCGATATGAGGGATTAACCCGAATCCGGCCCGCGTTTCACGCTGCTACATTGCGATTAGCCGGTGATTGCGATGAACGCGCGTGCGGGACTCCTGTTGGTAGTGTTGCCCGGACTTGTAGCTGCTCAAGCTGCCGTTCAATACGCTACCGGAGTGGGCCGGGCAGCTACGACCGCCATTCCTGCTCGGAAAGCCGGCAAAGTAATCGTGGGGGGACCTTTCACCAATCTGACCCGCGCTCTCCAGAATTCGGACAAGTCGAAGCCCGCCGCGCGACGTGCGATTACACCCTCGAAGCCCGCCGCGCGACGTGCGATTACACCGCAGAGCCGCCGCCCACAAAAACCAGTGAAATCCCTAACCCTAACCTTTAAGCCGCAATTCGGCCCAGGCGCAACTCAACCGAAAGCGGACCCCTGGTTGGAAGATCCCTCCGGCATCCAGGAGGCCATGGAATATGGCGAGATTCTCCACCGATTTGGACCGCCGTCATTGAAGTTGACGACCGGCCCGGGCGAAGAGACCCTCAGCTATGCGAGGAAGGACCTGATGGTGAGCGCCATGCTGCGAAACGGGAAGGTCGCCACTGTTCAGAAGACAGACGGAGCCGATCAGTTGGTCGCAAAAGTGCCGTAGGGGTGGAAGTTCCTACCCGAAGTCGATCCGCGCAATCACCAGTTGCGGCATCATCTGGTTCCAGCTTTCCGGGATGTTGTCGAATGGCAGGCGGAACGCCTTGGCGTCGCCCGGACCGACGCCGCCGGTCTTCTTGCTCACGATCGGCACCCGCTCGCGCAGCACCACTTGCCCGTACGCGTCGTAGAACACGCACGTGATCTCCACCAGATCCAGCTTTCGGCCGCCCGCATTCTCGATGTTGCCGGTGATCTCCACCACCGACTGCTTCAGATAGCTCTCGTGCGCCTTCATCTGCACGTCGCTGAGCTTCAGATACCGCACGTAAACCCTGGCCTCGGCCGTTAACGGCGGGGGCGGGGGAGGGGGGCGCTTCGCGGCCCGATCCAGATACAGAAATCCCGCCAGGCCCGCCGCCAGCACGAGGACGATCACAATCGCCCACGGCGGTATCGAGACCTGCTTCTTCTTGGGCTTTGCCGCTTTATTTGCCGCCAACGGTCATCTCTCCAATCTTCAATGTGGGGGCCGCTACCGACCCGCGGAACTCCAGGTCCGAGCCTACCGCTTCCATGCCCAGCAGCATGTCCTTCAAGTTCCCGGCGATGGTGACCTCCGATACCGCGAACGCCAGCTCGCCGTTGCGAATCCACAACCCGGCCGCGCCGCGCGAATAATCCCCGGTTACGATGTTCACGCCGAAGCCCATCAGCTCGGTCACATAGAACCCGTTGGGAATTCCCGCAATGATCTGCTCCGGCGTTTGGACGCCCGGTTCCATGTAGAAGTTCCCGCGGCCGATCCCGGCATTGCCGGTCAGACCCCGCGCTGCGTTGCCGGTGGTCTTCATCCCTAGTTTGCGCGCCGCGTAGGTATTCAGCAAGTAGTTCTTCAGCACGCCGCGCTCGATGACGACGGTTCGCCGCGAGGGAACGCCTTCGTCGTCGAATGGCGAAGTTCCGAAGAGGCCCGGAACCGTGCCGTCGTCGGCCACCGTCACGCTCTCGCTGGCCACCTTCTCGCCCAGTTTCCCGGTGAGAAACGACTCGTGGCGGTAGATGGACATCCCATGCACGGCTTCGAAGAGGTTATCGAGCAGCGTGCGGGCGGTGCGCGGCTCGAACACCACCGGCACTTTCTGGGTGTCTACCTTCACCGCGTGGAGCCGCCGCAGGGCGCGCTCGGCGGCCGTGCGTCCCACTTCTTCGGGCGACTCCAGGGCGGCGAAACCGCGCGCTATGGTGTACCAGTAGTCGCGCTCCATGGAATCGCCTTCTCGAGCCACGGGTATGGCGCTGAGCGAGCAGTAAGTCGCCCGGTACTCGCCCGCGAAGCCCCGCGAATTGGCGAAGATATGGCGGCCCACGTGGGTGTCGAAGGAAGCGCCTTCGGAGTTCGAAATGCGCGGGTCGGCCGAGAGCGCGGCTTCTTCGGCGCGCCTGGCGGTCTCAATTTTGAGGGCCGTCTCCAATTGCTCGACGTCAGGGGAATAAAGCTGGAGGTCGCCCGCGAGGGCGCCCAGCTCTTCGGCCTCGGGCAGGCCGGCGTGCGGGTCCTCGGTGGTGATATCCGCCAGCTCGATGGCCGATTTCACCAGGTGCTCGATGCCTTCCACCGAGAGATCGGAAGTGTAAGACGCCCCGGTCTTCCTGCCGATCAGAATGCGCAGGCCCGCGCCGCGCGAGCCGGCTTCCTTGAGATTCTCCAGCTCGCGCATGCGCACGCTGGCCGAGAACTCGTCGCCCTCGGAAATGGTGCATTCGGCGTCGCTGGCCCCGGCATTCAGCGCGCGTTTCACTACATCGCCCGCCAGCTCGGAAAGATAGTTCTCGCTCACCCCGTGCCCCCCACGGTCATACGGTCGATCTTGATGGTCGGGATGCCCACCCCCACCGGCACGCTCTGGCCTTCTTTGCCGCATACGCCCATGCCTTCGTCGAGCCGCAGGTCGTTCCCCACCATGCTGACGTGCTTGAGCGCCTCCGGGCCGTTGCCGATCAGCGTGGCGTGGCGCACCGGCCGCGTCAGCCTGCCGTCTTCGATGAGGTAGCTCTCCGAGGCCGAGAAGACGAAGTTGCCGCTGGTGATATCGACCTGCCCGCCGCCGAAATTCGCGCAGTACAATCCCTTGGGAACCGACCGGATGATGTCTTCCGGCTGGCTCTCGCCCGCCAGCATGAAGGTGTTGGTCATGCGCGGCATGGGAATGTGGGCGTAGCTCTCGCGCCGGCCGCTGCCGGTGGGCGCGGAGCGCATCAGCCTGCTCGACAGCTTGTCGTGCAGATACCCGCGCAGCACGCCTTTCTCGATGAGCACGTTGCGCTGGGTCACGTGGCCTTCATCGTCCACGTTGAGCGACCCGCGCCGGCTGCCGATGGCGCCGTCGTCGATTACGGTGCACAACTCGCTGGCCACCTTCTGCCCCATGCGCCCGCTGAAGGCCGACACTCCCTTGCGGTTGAAATCCGCTTCCAGGCCGTGCCCCACGGCTTCGTGCAGCAGAATGCCCGGCCAGCCGGGCCCCAGCACCACGGTCATTTCGCCGGCCGGCGCCTCCACCGCATCCAGCATGACCACGGCCTCGCGCGCGGCTTCGGCGGCGAAGTGCTCGGGGGTCTTCTCTTTGAGGAAAAAGTCCAGCGCCACGCGCCCGCCCCCGCCGGCTTGCCCGCGCTGCGGCTCGCCGCCATCCTGCCGCGCCAGCGCCGCCACGTTCAGGCGCGCCTGCGGCTGCCGGT
>Ga0187865_1001300_pt1 | contig 29312 bp, 29 predicted proteins | sample June2016WEW_11_1_2_FD_132989 | JGI IMG/M metagenome (GOLD analysis project Ga0187865, IMG submission 132989) | Peatland microbial communities from SPRUCE experiment site at the Marcell Experimental Forest, Minnesota, USA - June2016WEW_11_100 | ecosystem: Environmental > Terrestrial > Soil >...
AACGCCAGATAAATCTTGTGCCGGGTTTCGCGCTGCTCGCGGAAGATCAGACTCTTGAATTCTTTGGAGCGCACCAGGGCGCTCGACAAGGCTGCAGCCACGCCCAGCTTGATCAGGAGGTTGACGAGTATCAGCCGCGGTTCCAGCATCGAATGAATTCTTCCCGAGAGATAGCGCGTGCGCTCGGGATCAGGCTCCGATTGTAACCGCTGCCTCGCGCAAAAGCTGCTCAACATTGACATTGCAGCCCGCCGGAACTCCGCCCTGGGCGAAATCGCGGCTGCCGCCGCCGCGGCCTCCGACGGACGACAACACTTGCTTGAGCAACGCCCCCATGTCGGCGGTCGAGCCGGGCGGGCCACCGGAAGCCTGCGCGGGAGTTTGCGCGAATACCAGACCCGGCGGATCCACCGTGCTCGCCACCAGCGCGATGGCCGGCGTCGCGGCGCGCGTCACTTTCTGCGCAAACAGTTTGGCGAAGTTGATGTCGCGATCGGAAAACGCGCGCACGACGATCTTCCGCCTGTTCGTCTCCGGTTGAGCCCCGAGGGCGGCCAAAGCCATAAGCTCGGCGAGTTCATCGAGGACATCGTCCTTTTGCTTGCGCACGAGCTTGCTCTCTTCAACATTCTTGCGAATCTGGTCCGGTACGTCCCAGAGCTGCGCCGAGAATAGCGCCGCCGCCTCACTGAGGGCACTGTAGTCACGCCGCGCCATGCGCACTGCGCGGTCGCCGCAAACAAACTCCACTCGTGTTCCCTGCCGCACCTTCTCGGTTTTCCGCAGCAGGATCGAACCGATCTGGCCGCTGGCGCTGACGTGAGTTCCACCACACGCCGACAGATCGAAATCCGCGACCTCGACCAGACGCAGCTCGCCGCGCTCCGCCGGAGGCAGTTTACGCAGGCCAAGCTTCTCCGCTTCCGCGCGCGAAACATAGCGAATCCGCACGGGACGGTTCTCAAACACAACCTGATTGGCCCGCTTTTCGGCTCCGGCAATCTGCTCGGAACTTACTGACGGCGTCGCCAGATCAATCGAGCAATAGTCTGCGCCCATGTGGAACGAGACGGTCGGCATCTGGTAAAGCTCGACAAAAGCTGCCGAGAGAACATGCTGTCCGGAATGTTGCTGCATGTGGTCGCGGCGGCGCTCGGGGTCGATGCTGCCATGTACCGCGGCGCCTGCAAGCGGCAGCCTCGCCGGCGCTTCCAGGTAGTGGACGATCCTGCCGTCTTCCGCATCCGCAACTTCCGTTACGCGCAAGCGCTCGGCCCCGTCGAGCGTGAGCCATCCGGTGTCGTGGACCTGACCGCCGCTAGTGGGATAGAACGCGGTTTCCCGCAGGATGACGGCCGGGCGCGATTGCTCGGGCGAGAGAGGCGCGACTTCCTCGACCACCGAATCGAATTCGTGCATTTCAGAACTGTCGTAGTAGAGACGTTTGGTCATGATGAAAGAAGTCGCGGCAAAAACTTGCTAGTGGAGAGCCGGGCGTCCCCGCCCGGCTGGACGGGCGAGACGCCCGTCCCTCCACCGTCAAACTCATCACCCGTGACGGCACTAGAGGCAGCGCGCAGCGGGCAAACAAAAGTCAGGCACCGGCGAACCACTGCACACGAAAGAGCCCGTTACCGTTGCTTCCTTCCGGACCTGGCGGGGTTGGCGGGAAAACGTCGCGCGGAACCGATGCCTGACTCTTCATATTAGCAAGAGATCGCAGAAAACAGGAATGGGCCGCGATTCATCAACCACAAAGGACACGAAGTCACACGAAGGTGTGAATCCCCTCAGGTTTTCCTTCGTGCTCCTTTGTGCCCTTTGTGGTTAATTAAGGCACAACCCAGATTCCAGCAAGGCCCCGGCGACACTGGAGCTTTTCAAGTATCATCAAGCCACGCTAGTCAGATCTTTTAAGTGAATCAAAACATCTATGGCTGAGTCAGAATGCGCCGCCTACAAAGAGCTAAAAAATCGCGAGAACCGTGCACACGCGGCATGGACTTCTTTTCTGTACCGCAATGAAAACAAACCAAAGCTCTCCGAGCGCGCGAAGCGGAAGCAGCAGAAAGAAAAAATGGAAGCTTATGAGCAGGCTCACAAAGCCCGCCTGTCTCACGCGAAGAAATGTCCGGTCTGCATGCCCAACATGTAAATTTATCTGTGATCTCTGCGCCCGCTGTGGTTAAATCTCTTTTTCTCAAGTTCATGAAAATCGTTCACCTGGCGCTGCTTTTCGCCACGGCACTCACGGCCGTGGCGCAATCGAAACCCCACTATGAGGTTTACGCGATCCGTTACGCGACCATACCCGACTTTCCCGTTTCAGAATTGGTGGCGGGCGCTGAAGCGGCGCGCAAGCTCGACATCGCCATGATGATCTGGCTGGTCCGGGGTAATGGCCGCAATATCCTTGTCGACTCCGGGTTCTACCACGATCGCTTTTTCAAAGACTGGCATGTGAATGACTTCACCAAGCCTTCCGATACGCTAAAGCGAGTTGGGCTGAAGCCCGAGGACATCACTGACGTCATCATTACGCACATGCACTGGGACCACGCCGACGGCATGGATCTGTTTCCCAACGCCCGCATCTGGATTCAGAAAGATGAGCTGCAGTACTACGCCGGAGAAGCGTGGCAGTCGAAGGACACTCATGGCGGTATTGATGAAGAGGACGTGCTCACTCTAGTGAAACTGAATATGCAGGGGCGGGTGGATCTGGTGAATGGCGATGCCCAGGAGATTATTCCCGGAGTAACCTGCTACACCGGCGGCAAACATACTTATCAATCGCAATACGTAGGCGTGCAAACGACCGCAGGAACCGTGGTGCTGGCCAGCGATAATATGTACCTGTATGAGAATCTGGAACGGCATGCGCCGATCGCGACCACCGTCGATGCCGCATCGAATCTGCGGGCGCAAGATCGTATGAAACAAATCGCTGCCCGCCCCGGGCTCATCGTTCCCGGGCACGATCCGGAGGTTTTCGTGAAGTTCCCCAATCCCGTGCCTGGAGTAGCCGACATCCACTGACCTTCGCACCGCCCAGCTGCGACCGACGGTCTTTGGTTTGCATCCAGGGATTGTCTGATTAAGTCTTCGCTGGCGAGACGGGATGCTTTGAGAGGGCGACCCTCAGCGGCTAAAGCCGCTTGTGTAGCGGGTTCTGACGGCATGGCTGAAGCCATGCCCTTTCAAAGCTATCCGTGAACCGACTTAATCAGAGTATCCCCAGATGGAACCATGGAATTGCTCGTCTACTCTGCCTTTTGGCGCCCCGACTGCCGCGAAGCCAAACGCTTCCTGCAGCGGCATAACATTCCCTACAAGGAAATCCACACTGAAGCAGGACGCGAATGGTCCGTAAAGCGATCAGCGCCTGCTGATATTCAGGGGTGGGTGAAGAAAAACCTCAGCGCACAACCAGCACTTCGCGGATGGCATCGCGGGCCAGGAAAAACTTGATCGAAGCGAAATCCCGGAAGAGGTTTTCAATGTGCCGGTTGTTGAACACGCGCTGCAGGCGCGGGGATTGCTTATCGGACGCGGGACGGCCGGGCAGCGCGAACTTCACCTCTTGCATCTCCAGCATGTCGGTGTCAGTCACGTGATAGCGATAGCAGGTCGAGTCCGGGCCCGCGTCGCGAGTGTGAAAGAACGCCAGCAGCAATCCGCCCGGCTTCATCACCGACCACAAACGGTCGATGGTCGGCTTCACCAGGCTCTCTTCCAGGTAATCCGGCAGATTCCAGCACAGCACCACATCGAACTGAGCGTTCGCATACACCAGGTTCTCGTCCAGGAACTTCTTGCTGTCCACAACAGAGTTTCCCGCGCTTTCTTGAATGCGCAGCGCAGGGTCGAGGGACGACCGCAACAAATCTTCGCTGTAATTTTTGTGTCCCTTGCCAGTGAAAAAGCGAATGTTGTTGGCGGAGGTCGAGCCCAGGTCGAGCACGCACAGCGACTCCTGCGAATTCAGCAGCCGGGAAATCTCCCCCATGCCACTCGACCGGCGGGTTAACCTCTGCGGGACTGCGGCACCCGCAGTCTGGTTCGAAGAGCTCCGAAAGAATTTCATTACGTTGTCAGAAACAGATGCCATAGAACAGTGACCAGTGCGCCCGGTCGCGCGTCCGAGCCCGCCATTGCTTACGAAGACGCGAGCCCCGCCGCTTTTCCGGCCTCTTTCTGAATATCCACCTTCCCTTTCAGGAACGCGCCCTCTTCAATGGCGATGCGCTGCGTGGTCAAGTCGCCAGTCACCACCGCCGACTTTCGCAACTCCACGCGATCGGAGGCGTTCACGGTCCCATCCAACTTACCCTGAATCACCACGGCCTTGGCGCTGACGTCGGCCTTGACGTTTCCGTTCGGCCCGACCGTCAGGCTGTGGTTACGCAGCTCAATTTTGCCTTCGACGTTGCCATCCACGTACAAGTCTTCGGAGCCCGAGAGCTCTCCCTTGATTACGACCGACTTGCCGATGTGGGCGAACTCTCCGGTCTGCGGAGCATCCATGCTTTGGCCTCCATCTCCTCGCGCTCTGTTCGCCGCGAATGAACCGATTGTAAATCATCCGCCGTTTTGCGGCTCGTCTGGGCAGCCGGAAATCATTCTCCATCAGGAACTTACAGCAGCGGCCGGAAGCGCGGTTTCACCCCGATGCAACCTCCAGTTTGCTACCATGGTGCAAACGGGATGCAAGTGCCTACTCCCGGCATCATCATGGCGATCGTCAACTCTATCGCGCGCAAGTCCCTCGCTCACTCCATCGCCCACGCCGGCGCTTGGATTCTGCTGTTCACCGCGTCCAGTTTTGCCGGGCGGCAAGCGGTAGTTTCTTCGTATCAGGATCCGGCGGATCTGGTGCACAAAACAGTTCAGAACGAAATTAAGGCGGCCAATGACGACACCGCCCACTTCCTGTTTCGCGGCACCAAGACCACGCCCAAGGGATCCACCACAAGACTTTATGTCGAGACCAGGGAGGCTACTGCCGGCTTGGTGGTCGCCTACAACGGCAAACCTCTGACTCCCGAACAACGCCAGGCGGAAGAGGCGCGCGTCGAACGTTTCGTCAGCCATCCCGAAGAACTGAAAAAGAAACGCGAGCAGGAACGCGAGGACGCCGAGCGCACTCTGCGCATCGTGCGCGCACTTCCCGATGCCTTCCTCTTTGAGTACGCAGGAGAAGAACAGGGCTCGGAAGGCATTGGCCGGGCCGGCGACCCGCTGGTCAAGTTGAAGTTCTGGCCCAATCCCCGTTACCGACCGCCGTCGCGCGTGGAAGAGGTCTTGACCGGCATGGAGGGCTACGTGCTGGTGGACGCCGCCCGTTACCGCATTGCCAGCATTGACGGCACGCTCTTCAAGCAAGTCAACTTCGGGTGGGGAATTCTCGGACACCTCGATCGCGGCGGCCACTTCCTGGTTCAGCAGCAGGAGGTTGGCGACAATTTCTGGGAAATTTCAGGCATGACCTTGAGCTTCACCGGCAAGATCCTGCTGGTGAAAAATCTCTCCATCATCTCGACGGAGATTTTCAGCGGCTTCAAACAGGTCCCCTCGGACCTGACGTTCACCCAGGCTCTGGAACTGCTGAAGAAGGAAGAATCCTCCGTGGCCGACACATTCTGCTGCCAGCAAGCACGTGCACAAGCGATGGAAGCTTCCGCCTGTAGAGACGGGGCTTGCCGCGTCTCTACGGGAAATCGGAAGCCCCTTCCAGCGGCTGCGCATCGACAATCGGCCTTTTCTCCAGCTTCCTAAGCTTTCCCGGCGCGAAACGTTTCTTCCCGCACGGTGAACTTCCGCACCAGGTCTTCGCGCACCTGGTAGCCGGTTCCGGGCTCGTCGCTGACGACGATCATTCCGTCGGCGCGGACTTCCACTTCGGGTTCGATGATGTCCTCTTTCCAATAACGCTTCGATGCCGACACATCTCCCGGCAAGCGGAAATTTTCGAGCGTGGACAAAGCGATATTGTGCCCTCGTCCCACTCCCGATTCCAGCATCCCGCCGCACCACACAGGAACGTTATGTCGCTGCGCGACGTCGTGTATCTTCTTCGCCTCGCTGAAGCCGCCCACGCGGCCCACCTTAATGTTGAGGATCCGGCAGGCGCCGATCTCGAGCGCAAAATCGGCGTCTCGCGCATTAAGAATCGATTCGTCCAGACAAATCGCCGTCTGGATGGCTTTCTGCAGCCGCGCGTGAAGATAGATTTCGTCGTTCCACAATGGCTGCTCGATCATGAGCAGGTTGAAGGCATCGAACTTGCGCAGGTGCTCGATCTGGTCGAGGGTGTAGGCTGAATTCGCATCCACACTGAGAACAATGTCCGCCCAGCGGGCGCGGATCTTCTCCAGCACATTCAGATCCCATCCCGGCTTCACCTTGATCTTGATCCGCCGGTATCCCGCCGCCAACTCAGTTTCGATCTTCCGCAGAAGTTGTTCCGGCGTGTCCTGAATGCCGATCGAAACGCCGCAGGCGATCTCGCGCCGCGTTCCTCCCAGCAACTTCCAGAGCGGCTGTTGTTTCTGCCGCGCCTCCGCGTCCCACACCGCGTTTTCGAGCGCGGCTTTGGACATGCGGTGGCCACGGACTCTGGCAAAGCGCGCTGCACAATCCCGGCCGGAATCCAACTCGCTCTGCAGCAGCAGCGGCGCCAGGTAATGCTTGATTGTGGGCCACGCGGTTTCGGTCCATTCCGGGCTGTAATACGGATCTTCTCCGGCGACACACTCGCCCCACCCGCGCACTCCATCGGCCTCGAGACTCACCAGCAGGATGCGGCGGCTGTAAACGCGGCCAAAGCTCGTTTCAAAAAAATGCACGAGCGGCATGTGAAGTTCACGGAGAGTTACGGATTCGATTTTCATGACTTAGTTATCGATGAGCCCAGACTTACCCTTCCGCAGGCAACCAGGAGTAAGACCCGCAAGTATAGAAGGGCGCAACCGGCAAGAGCAAGCGTGTGTGCTGTAGAGACGGGGCTTGCCCCGTCTTCTTTGGACGCGGCGGGAGACGCGGCAAGCCGCGTCTCTACTCCGCAGCCGGCTAATACCGCCAGGCTTCGTCCCAGTTTCCCAGCAGGAACCGGCCATTCCCGCGTTCGTCGCGTTCATAGCCGAGCACACTCAGTCCTTCGGCAAACGCCCGGTTGAACCGCTCACGATTACCTTCCTGCAATGCAAGGGCCTGCGCACGCGTCGTCGCCTCGGCCTTCCATCCGTAGATCTCCGCCGGCACATCGATGCGCGCGCGGCATTCGAACTTCGCGCGCGGAGCATCCGCCAGCACCGCTTCGACCCGCTTTGACTTCATCCACCACTCCGCCACCAGGCGGTCGGTGGGCAAACCACCCTGTAACGGCGACGATGTGATCCCATACTGGTTCACGTTGTAGCGTCGCGCGATCGCACCCAGCTTCTCGATATTCAAATATGCGTTCTTGATCTCCAACGGATCGAACGTCCATTCCATCAGCTCGAAACCCCGCGCCAGAGCGTCTTCACGCTGATAGAGCTTCATCCGCCGCCCCAGTCCGCCATTGCGATATTGCTGGCGGACGGCCAGCATGTGCGAGTGCAGGTAGCAGTGCCCGTTCCGCATTCCCGGAATCGCGAGCGCGAAGCCGACGAGTTCCTTTTCGCCGTCCCTTTCGTCGTCCCTTTTAACGAAAGCCCCAATCACCTGGCCGCCGATCTTCGAAGCCACAACGAACATCCGCACCGGAACCAGGTCCGCATCCGAGAACTTCCATACTTCTTTCTGCAGCGCAAAGCAGGCCCGCATCTCCGCAAGCGCTTCACACTTGCGGATGGTCACTTCGCCGGTGGTTTTTCCGGCCGTAGTTCCGGTTGATGTTCCGGTGGTCGCTCCGGTCACGCGTGTTTTTCCCGCTGCTTCGCCTGTTGCCATAGTGTTTCCAGTTCGTCCATCGACGCCTGCTGCGGCGCTCGCCCGCTGGCGCGCAGACGTTCCTCCATCCATTGAAATCGGCGCTTGAATTTGCGATTCGTCTTCCGCAACGCCGACTCCGGATCGAGCGACAGATAGCGCGCAATGTTCACCAGCACGAAGAACAGATCTCCAACTTCATCTTCCAGGCGCTCGCGCAGTTCGGGCGGAACCTGCGGCTTTCCCGATCCGGCAATCCCCGTCCCAGCCGATTGACCTTTGAAGGGAAGCATCGGCACAGCCTTCAGCTCCTCCCGCAACTCCACCGTCTCTTCTTCGAGCTTGGCAAAGAGCCCTTCAATCTCGGGCCAGTCAAATCCCACGTGGGCCGCGCGCGAGCTGAGTTTATAAGCCTCCATCAGCGCCGGCATTTTCGACGACACGCCCGCCAGCACTGATTGCGCATCGTCAGCCTGATCAGGGACCACCTGCGCGGGGTGCCCCGCTCCTTGCGCTTTTTGGGTGACGGCATCGTTAGGCTGCGCCGCCTTCTTGCCTCCGCGCGCCGCCAGCCGTTTCTTTTTTTCCTCCGCCTTCAGCGCCTCCCAGTTGCGCAGAACTTCGGCAGGTGTGTCCGCCTTCACCTCGCCAAACACATGCGGATGCCGGTCCACCAATTTGTTGGAAAGCCGGTCCAGCACATCATCCACCGAGAAGTGGCCTTCCTCGCTTGCCATCTGCGAATAGAACAGCACCTGCAACAGCAGGTCGCCCAATTCGCCGGTCAACTCCGGCCAGTCGCGATTGTCGATGGCTTCCAGGACTTCGTAAGCCTCTTCCAGCGTGAAGGGCTTGATGGTGTCGAAGGTCTGTTCGCGATCCCACGGGCATCCACCCGGAGCCCGCAACCGCGCCATGATCTGAACCGCTCGCTCGAATCGTTCGCCTGTGGTGGACATCGTGTTCAATGTAAATGAGACGAATTGCAGGAGCAATGGCGGTGGTGCCCGTGGAGGGACGGGCGTCTCACCCGTCCAGCCGGGCGGGGACGCCCGGCGCTCCATCGTCAGATTTTCTCGCGCCTACCGCAGCGAGCGCACCAGCAATTCCGTTTCATCCAAGATGATCGCATCCACGCCCCACGCTTCGAACTCACGCATGCGCTCGGCGCGATTCACCGTCCATACCATGATTCTTTTTCCTGCCGCATGAACCAGTTTGACCAATTCCTCATCTACCAGTTTGAATTGCGGAATCACCCACTCCGCCGACGTTTGCCGCCAACCTCGAAGCTGATCCTCGGTCTCGCAAAGAAATCCCAACGGAATCGCCGGGTCGAGATCGTGGATTGCCGTGAGGACTTCCGGCAGAAACGACGAAACCACGTACCCCTTTTGCGGCGTATGCTTGCGCAACTCCGCGAGCGTTTGCGCCTCCAGCCCCGCAACCTTTAACTCGATGTCGAGAAACGCCCGCTGCGCAAATTGCCGCAGAACAGCTTCCAGTGTGGGCAGCGGCAGGCTTTTCGACGCCGTGTTCTCAATCTTCATTCCGCCGATGGTCGCGTCGTGGCAGATCACCGCCTGCCCGTCGGCGGAACGGCGCACGTCGAATTCGAACCCGTCGCAGCCGTGATGCAAACAGCGCTGGAACGATGCCAGCGTATTTTCAGGAATTTCACGGGATGCTCGTGCCCCGCGATGCCCGAGGAGAAAAGGTCGTGTCATTCAAGTCCCGGAAAGAGGAGGAAAAGGACAACAAGAATTGTTTTTCTCTGCGTACTCCGCGATCTCTGCGGTAAAAGAGTCTCAGTCGAGATCGAAATCCCGGATCGGCCTTCCCGTGTCCGGCGTTTCTTTGGCCTTCTTCACCGCCTCCTGGAATTTTTTCTCCAGCAGTTCCGAGGCATGCTTTTGCGCTTCCATCGATTGGCGGAAGATCGAGTCGCGCCGGCTGTCCTGTTCTTTCATGGCGCGAGCCGCTTCTTCCATGTCGTTGAAGGTTTTCGGCTTGACCGGCGCAGTGTGCGCGATGATGCTGCGCGTTGCGGCGTCGATTTTCATGACCGCGCCGCAGCAGGGGCAAGTCACGTCAAAATTGGATTCGCGTTTCACCACACCGCGATCATACCGCAATCCGGGTCAGCGCGGCGTAAGGCGAATCGGCAGAATGTGGAACAGATACAGCATCTCCCAACCCAGCAGAACGATCGCCACCACGACGACCAGTATCGCCAGAATCTCACCAAAGCTCAGGCCAGCCTTATCCTGCTCGAAATGGCGCGCCCCGAGGCTCAAAATATTCAGCGTGGCAAAGCCGAACACCAGCGCCCAGAGAATGTTGTAAATTTCCTCGCGAGTCGATCGCAGAAGGAACATGGCGGGCAGAACCCCGACCGCCAGCGCGTGCAGCGCGCGGCCAGACAACTCTGCCCAGCCGTGGGCCTGCCCCATCGCAAGAAATAACGATGCGCAGCTCCGGGGTGCGGCGGTGAAGGGCCGAGGCAGTCTCATGCGGAAATTTGATAGTACCGTGTTTGCCTTCCCAAAGTCAGCCCGGCCACAAAAAAGGCTCCTCACAGGTCACCGCGGTTGATTTTCTCAGGCCTGTCACAGAGGATAGTACGCAATGATCGTGAACTTCGCGGAGCGGGCGCACAACCACAACTGGGAACTGGACCCGGTTACCAGGTCCTTGCTCGACACCGATTTCTACAAACTGCTGATGCTCCAGTTCATCTGGAAGCATTACCCGAAAACCCGCGTGTCGTTTTCTCTGTTGAACCGCTCCACTTCCGTGCGCCTCGCGGAGATGTTCCCGCGCGAGGAGCTTATCCATCAGATGGAGCACGCTCGCCGCCTCCGGTTTCGAAGATCGGAACTGGTCTGGCTCGCCGGCAACACCTTCTACGGCCGCCGTGGAATCTTTGAACCCGCCTTTCTGGAATGGCTGGAGCGCGACTTCCGATTGTCGGACTATGAACTATCGGTCAAGGACGGACAGTTCCATCTCTCTTTCGACGGCCTTTGGACCGAGACAATGATGTGGGAACTCTATGCGCTTTCCATCCTTGACGAGCTCAAGAGCCGAGCCGGTTTTAAAAAACTGCGCGAGTTCGGTCTCGACATCCTCTATGCCCGGGCGAAAACAAAACTCTGGGGCAAGATTGAGCGGCTGCGCGGCGTCCCCGGGCTGGCCGTCGCCGACTTCGGAACGCGCCGCCGCCACAGCTTCCTCTGGCAGGAATACGTGGTCAACGCCATGGCAGCGAATCTCGGCAGCGCCTTTACCGGAACCTCGAACGCCTTCCTCGCCCACAAGCACGATCTCGAAGCCATCGGCACCAACGCGCATGAGATCCCCATGGTCCTCGCCGCACTCGCGCCCGATGACGATGCCCTGAAAGCTTCTCAGTACCGCGTCCTCGAGTTGTGGCAGGCCACCTACCATGGCGCTCTCCGCATCATGCTGCCGGATACTTTTGGAACCTCGCAATTTCTCGACAACGCCCCCGCCTGGACGGCCGATTGGACGGGCCAGCGCATCGACAGCAAGAATCCCTACGTCGCGGGCGACGAGTATATCGAGTGGCTCAAGGGGCGCGGTCAAGACCCGCATGACAAGCTCATCATCGCCTCCGACGCCCTCGACGTCGATGACATCCTCGGCCTGCACGCCTATTTTGGAGGAGCGCTCGCGAGCGGCGTGACCATCAACGACTTCCGCACCGCCGCCGATTTCCACGATCCCAAGAAGTGGACCCCTGGCCGCCGCATTCGTTTCAGCGCAGGCTGGGGAACTCTGCTGACCAACGATTTCCGCGGCTGCAATCCCGCCGACGGCAACGACTTTGACCCCATCAGCCTGATCTGTAAGGTATCCACTGTCGAAGGCAAGCCCGCAGTAAAGCTCTCCGACAACTACGCGAAGGCGCTCGGCACGCCGGAAGAAATCGAACGCTATCGCCGCCTGTTCGGCACCAAAGGAATGAGCAACATTCCCGTGATCACGTGAGGCCGCATCTACTTCGCCTGCGCGACTGCCTCGCGTTCGCCAACCTGCTGCCGCCACATCGCGTAGTACAGACCCTTCTGATCAAGCAACTCGGAGTGCCGTCCAAATTCAACGATGCGCCCACGCTCCAGCACATAGATTCGGTCGGCGTGCATCACCGTCGACAGCCGGTGCGCAATCAGAATCGTGATCGCCTCCTGATTCGTCGCAACTTCGCGAATCGTGCGGCTGATTTCCTCTTCCGTCAGAGAATCCAGCGAAGACGTGGCCTCGTCGAAAACCAGCAACTGCGGATGCCGCAACAGCGCGCGAGCGATCGAAAGCCGCTGCTTCTCGCCTCCCGAAACCTTCACGCCACCTTCGCCGATCAGCGTGTCCAATCCGCGGTCCGCGCGTGAAAGCAAGCTGTGCGCGGCCGCCTGCTGCAACACCTCCATGCATTCCTCGTCCGTCGCCTCCGGATTCACGAACAGCAGGTTCTCGCGAATCGAGCCCGAAAACAGCTGCGTGTCCTGCGTAACGAACCCAATCTTTTCCCGCAGCAGATCCAGATCCACGCGATTCGATGGAATTCCGTTGTAAAGAATCTCCCCCGCTTTCGGAGCGTACAAACCCACCAGAAGCTTCACCAGCGTTGACTTCCCTGCCCCCGACGGCCCCACAAACGCAACCGTATCTCCCCGAGCCGCGCTGAAACCGATCTCGTCCAATGCCAGAGCCGAAGAACTCTGATGCTGAAAACCGACCCGCTCAAACTGCAGCGTCATGAGCTCGTCAACCGGTTCCGGATCGGCCGGCTTCGGGTCGCGAGGGGTGTCGAGGATCTGTTGAAAGTTCTGCAGCGAGACTTCCGTTTCGCGATAAATATTGATGACGTTCCCCAACTCCTGCAACGGCGTGAAGATGAAGAAGGAATAAATCATCAGCGAGAAAAATTGCCCAATCGTGATCTCCTGACGAAAAATCAAATAGAGCATCAAAAATAAAATGCTGGTGCGCAGCGCGTTGACCGCCGTCCCCTGGATGAAACTCAGGCTGCGCAGATACTTCACTTTCTTGAGTTCGAGCTTCAGAATCTTTCCCGTGATCCCGTTGAGCCGCCCCACTTCCTGTTGCGCCAGTCCGAGGCTCTTCACCAACTCAATATTGCGCAGCGACTCCGTCGTCGAACCCGCCAGCGCCGTGGTTTCGGCAACAATGGTCTTCTGCATCTTCTTGATCCGCTTGCTCAGCACCGAACTGATAATTCCCAGCAGTGGAACCGTGATCAGAAACGCCGGAGCAATGGCCCAATGGACCCGGAAGGCGTAGATCATCACAAAAACGATGCCCACGAGCGAAATGAAAAGCACATTGATGGCAGCGGTAATAAACCGCTCCACGTCGCTGCGGACTTTTTGCAACTTGCCCAGCGTCTCGCCGCTGCGCTGGTCTTCGAACACCTGGTAGGGCAAATCCAGCGAATGCCGGATCCCGTCGGAGTACATCTTCGCGCCCAGACGCTGCACGATCACGTTCACGAAATAGTCCTGGAAATTCTTCGCCACTCGCGACACAAACGCCACCCCCACCGCCGCCAGCAGCAAAAGCCCCGCCCCGCGCACAAACTGCGCTTGCGTGTACTGGTGATACTTGGTGGCGTAGCTGTCGATTACATAACGAAAAATCAGTGGGTCGAGAAGCGAAAAAATCTGATTGGTCGCGGCCAGCAAAAGAGCAGCCACAAACAGTTTCCAGTACTGCTTGGAATACCGGTAAAGAAGATCCATAGGCGTCAGCGCAAGACTACGCGAGCAATGCGGTTTAGATGGTGCGTCGGCGTTTTCGATTCAGGAAACCGCCCAGCCCGAAAGGCCCACGGCGGCAGTGCTCAGAATGGTTTTCCCTGCGTCTATCCGACCCTCAGGCCGTCCCGGTGTTAGCCAGCGCTTCCACCGCTTCCCACGTCGTGCCAAACGTCACGAAGAAATCGTTCACCTTGGTAATCTTCATAATCTTGCGCACTCGCGGCTTCATCCCCGTCAACACCAGATATCGTCCCGCTTTCTGATGCGATACGTACGCCGCTACCAGCGACCCCAATCCCACTGAATCAATGTATGGAACATCCGACAAGTCCAGAATCATCGTCTCCGCGTTCTCGTGGCGCACCGCGCGCTCGAATTGCGCCGCGGTTTCCATCGTGATCGGCCCGCGCAGCAACAAAATCCGCTGATCGTCCGCCACTCCTTCGTAGCGCTCGACGGTGAGTTCCTGCAATCGCATGGCAGCCGATTGTAGGCCACCCGGCTTGCCCTGTCACCCCCCACAAACGCATTTTCCGACCCCACTTCCCGCGCCCGGCGCCTTTACGGCGGTTTCTTCTCGTCCCCGTGATTGTCATATACCGAGTACTGCCCGCCCGGACGCTTCAGCTTCACCGTAATCTCCATCTCCGCCTTGTTGATCTCGTAGTCTTCCCCAAAAGTCTGGAAATGCGGCGCCAGCACCTGCACCCGCAGCGGACCATACGGAATCCCGTCAACGTTCGCCTTCCCGTCTGCGTCCGTTTTCAGTTCCACCTCTCCCTTAGCCTGCTTCCCCTTGCGTTTCACCGGATGCAGCACCACCTCCGCATTCCTCACTGGCTTACCATCGGAGTCGCGCACCACCACAAACCGCAAACTCGACGTCGGCCCCTCGTCATCCTGAGCCCAAGTCAACCCAATCATGCCCACCCCAAGCACGATCGCCACCACCATCACCATCGACAACTTTCTTTTCATGGAAAATCTCACTCCGAAGAACCCTCCTGTAGAGGCGGGGCTTGCCCCGTCTCCGGTAGCGCGGCACTGCCGAGACGCGGCAAGCCGCGTCTCTACGGGAAATCAGGTGCCCCCTTCAGCGGCTGGGCCCCGATGCCATCGCGCCACTAATCACTATCCACTGCCCACTAGCCACTGACTACTGCGGTTTCTGCTCCGGCGGTTTCTTGTCGTCAGCCTTCTTCGCATCCCCATGATTCTCGTACACCGAGTACTGACCCCCCGGACGCTTCAGCTTCACCGTGATCTCCAACTCCGGCTTGTCGATCTGGTAGTCTTCCCCAAAAGTCTGGAACCCCGGCGCCAGCACCTGCACCCGCAGCGGGCCATACGGAATCCCGTCAATACTGGTCCGCCCCTCCCCGTCCGTCTTCAACTCCAACCCGCCGCGCGCCTGCTTTCCCTTGCGATTCACCGGATGCAGCACCACCGCCGCATTCCTCACCGGCTTGCCGTTGTAGTCGCGCACCACCACAAATCGCAAATCCGACATCGGCCCCTCATCATCCTGAGCCCCCGCTGGCCCAACCAAGCCCAACCCAAGCACGATCACCACCGCAGTCACGATCAAGAAACTCTTCTTCATAGCATCCATTCTAGTGTGGCGCGGGCGCTCCCGCCCGCGTCCACCTTATTACTTCATCCCGCTAGTTTCGTGCCGGAAGTGAGTGCCCTCTGAAGCTGTGGATTATATCGGACTCGATGGTGAGCCGTTACGGCTCGAGTCGCCGGAAAATCGGGGACTGGCGCACTGCAAACTTCGCCATCACTTCGCTCGCGGATGGGTCCGATCGTAAACGTTCATCACGTGCTTGACCGAGAGCTGCGTGTAGCGTTGCGTGGTCGCCAGCCGCTCGTGCCCGAGCAGTTCCTGGATGGCACGCAGATCCGCTCCCTCCTCCAGCATGTGCGTGCCGAAGGCGTGACGCAGAGTATGCGGATGAACCTCGGGCGATAGTCCCTTGGCAACCGCGATGCGCTTGACGATGCGGCCCACGCTGCGCGTGGTAAGCCGTCCGCCGCGCTGGTTGACGAGCAGCGCGGGCGTGCCTTTCCCGGGCATCGTCTTCTTCGGTGTGTTATTCAACGTGATGAGCAGTTGTTGCCGCCACGGCAAATAGACGGCAAGCGCCGCCAGCGCCGACCCTCCGAACGGGACGTAGCGTTCCTTCTTCCCTTTGCCGCGAATCAGAATGGCTTCGTTGCTACGGCTGATGTCGTCGAGATTAATGCCAACCAGCTCCGAGTTGCGAATGCCGCAGCCGTAGAGCAATTCAAACATCAGACGATCGCGCTCGGGAAACGATGCGACCTCCGGCATTTTGCCATCGAGCACAAAATTCATTTCCTCAATCGTCGGAACGCGCGGCAGTTTCTTCGGCAGCCGTGGCGTGGAAACCAGCTTCGCCGGATTCTGCTCGACCACGCCTTCCTGCGCCAGCCAGCGATAAAGCGATCGCACCGCGGCCAGCGCCCGAGCGACGGAAGTCTTGCTCAATCCTTTGTCATACAGGCGCGACAGAAAGCCGCGGATCGCGATGTGGTCGATCGTCTTCCAACCGCGCGAACCGATGTAAGCGGCAAAGCTGTCGAGATCTCCGCTGTAAGCCTTGATCGTGTGCGCCGAGGCATTGCGCTCCCGCAAGTAGCGCAGGAAGTCGTCGGTAGCGCGCTCGACGATGGTGCACTGATGCTCTTCTCCGTCAGTCGTCATATCAGATCTGAATCCACCACAGAGTCACAGAGACACAGAGGAATACGAATTCATGTTTTCTTCCGGTGCCTGAGACTTCCCTACTGGCCATTTAACAAACAAGAAAAGCTCTTCTCTGTGTCTCTGTGTCTCTGTGACTCTGTGGTGAATTCATGCCTTAGCCTTCGCCCGCGGATGATGCCTCGCGTACACGCTCTTCAGCCGGTCGAGCGCGACATGCGTATAAATCTGCGTGGTCGAAATGTCGGCGTGGCCGAGAATGGTCTGCACCGTGCGCAGGTCGGCCCCGTTTTCCACCATATGCGTCGCGCAGGAGTGCCGGAGCATGTGCGGACTGGCGTGGCGTCCCGCAGCGAGACCCGCTTTCCCGACCAACTGCCAGACGCGCTGACGTGTCAGGCGGCGGCCTCCCGTGCCTAAGAATAGGAGCGGCGAACTTCTTTTCTTGGAAACCACTTCCCTGCCGTTTTTCAAGTATCGCTGTAACGCCTGCTGGGCGGGCACTCCGAGCGGCACCATGCGCTCTTTGTCGCCCTTGCCGCGCACCAGGATGTATCCCATTTCAAGCTTCAGGTCTTCCAGACGCGCATCGGCGACTTCGGAAACGCGCACGCCTCCGGCATAGAGAAGTTCCAGCATGGCGTGATCGCGGAGCGCCAGCGCCTGCCCGCGCGCCGTATCATTTCGCGGCTGCGTTTCGGCCAGCATGGCTCCGACTTCGTCGCGGCTCAGCGCCTTGGGCAGCACCTTCCACTGCTTCGGCAAGTCGATGTTCAGAGTCGGGTCCTTGTCGATCTTTCCATCCAGCAGCAAATGCCGGTAAAGATGCCGGATGGCCGAAAGCTTCCTTCCCACCGAGCGCGCGTCGAGTTGCTTCGAAAATAATTCCTGGATGTATTCGCGCACGTCTTCGCGCCGCGCGCCGCTCAGAACCACGTGGCGCTTCTCCAGAAACTCCGCGAACTGCGCCAGGTCGCTGGTGTAAGCGGCAATCGTCAACTTCGCTGACCCGCGCTCCACTCGCAGGTAGTCGAGGAACGAGCCAAGCGTGCGGGAATTCGCATCCGAGGCCATGAGATGAGTATGGGATGTCAGGGAGAACCGGAAAAGTAACGAGGAGGATGCGGGATGGATTCAGCAGTTCGCGATGACTATAGCGAATCCAGAGTTGGTGTGACCACAGGCAGCTGCCGAGCTGCGCTCGGCTTGGACGGGCGAGGGCGCCCGTCCCCACACGAGCGGGGTACAGCAGCGCTGAATCCGCTCTAGATCGAGAGATCGGTTCTAGCAGGTCGCCTCGACGCCCGCTCGCAGCACATCGACCGCGTACAGCGCGCCCTCGGGCGTCTCTTCGTGCTTGAAGTAGGCGAACACATCGCGGCCGCTGGCGAGATGCTCCCGAATGCGACCGCTCATCCTCTTGCGTTCTTCGGCGGTGTAGCTGGGTTTGCGGTAGCGGTAGTAGGAAAAATCGGCGGTGACTACGTCGGGAGTGTCGCGCTCTTCCGTTTCGGCGACACAGAGCGCGATGTTCCGCTCGCGCAGTGTGTCCCAGGTGGCGTCGGTGAACCAGGATTCGTGGCGGAACTCAAATGCCGCGCGCACACTTCGCGGCAAGCTTTTCAGAAACTCGGAAAGCAGTGCCTGGTCCGCTTTGAAATTCGGCGGCAACTGAAAGAGCAACGGGCCCAGCCGCCCGGCGCGCTCTAATGCTTTCAGCGTGGCGAGAAAGCGCTTCAGTAATTCTTCCGCGCTCTTCAACCGCTTGATATGCGTAAGCGCCTGGTGCGCCTTGATGGTGAAGCGAAAATGCTCGGGCGTTTCGGCGATCCAGTTCTGGACGGTCGTCTCTTTTACCAACTGGCGGAAGGTGTAGTTGACTTCGACGGCATTCAGTTTCGAAGCGTAGAAGTTCAGAAATTTCTTCTGCGCAAGTTTCTCCGGATAGAAAGCGGGCTTCCATGTCGGATAGGCCCATCCGGATGTGCCAACGTAGAGATGCGCCATATGGTTTGGTAGCGCCCGGCCCCGGGAGATCCGCGCTACGAGCTGCGACTTCAGAACGGATTCCAGTATAGTTGGTGCGCGAACAATTGGGCGATGCCCAGCCCCTAAAGGGGCGTCTGATTGTGAACAACTTACGGTAGCGCTGAAGCGATACCCTGATACGAAACCTGAGTTTTCCGGCAGCCTACCGGACCGGCCGCGCTTGAGACAGCGGCCTGGGAAGGGCTCTTGAAATTATCTATATTTCTAGTATTATCGAAACATGGTCAGCGCTGCCGGCAAGGTTCGAACGAACAGTGAGCGGGTCGCGCGCTACGCCGACATGTTTTCCGCCATGGGCACCGAGCCGCGACTGCGCATCATGCAATTGCTGCTCTCCGCGCACCCGGAGGGCCTGGTGGTCAGCGAGATTCAAGGCGATCTCGAGATTCCCGGCTCCACGCTTTCTCACCATCTCGACAAGCTCAAGAATGAAGACCTGGTGCAAGTCGAGCGCAAGGGCACGTTTCTGCGTTACACCGCCAACACGGAAGCGCTGCGCGAAATTCTGCAATTTCTCTACGCCGAGTGCTGCACCCGGAACAAGGCGCTCAAGCCGCAGGACCTCGTCCAATTCTGTAAATAGGAGAAGCCACGATGCCCGATAGCAATGTCGATATTAAAGAAGTCGTAAAAGAAAAATACGGACAAGCTGCGTTGCGCGTTACGAACAAGAGCGGCGGCAGCAGTTGCTGCGGAGCGACGCCGGCCAGGGAATTCTGCGATCCGATCACAGCGAATCTTTACGACGAGTCGCAGGCCCAGCAGATTCCAGAAGAAGCGATGCTGGCTTCGCTCGGATGCGGCAACCCCACCGCCCTCGCGAAGCTGAGCCCCGGCGAAACTGTGCTTGATCTAGGCTCGGGCGGCGGCATCGATGTGTTGCTCTCCGCGCGGCGCGTTGGCCCAACCGGCAAAGCTTACGGCCTCGACATGACGGACGAGATGCTGGCGCTGGCAAACGAGAACAAGCGCAAGGCCGGCGCGGAGAACGTCGAATTCCTGAAAGGCGAGATCGAAAACATTCCCCTGCCCGACAACACGGTCGATGTGATCATTTCAAACTGCGTGATCAATCTTTCCGCCGACAAGGATCGCGTGCTGCGCGAGGCATTCCGCGTGCTCAAACCGGGCGGACGGTTCGCTGTCTCCGACGTGGTCACGCGCGGCGAGATTGCCCCCGAGGTCCGCCAGAGTGTGCTGTTGTGGGTCGGTTGCATTGCCGGCGCTCTGGAAGAAACCGAATATCGCGGCAAGCTCGCCGCCGCCGGCTTTGAGCAGATCGAGATTGAGCCTACGCGAATCTATCGCGTCGAGGATGCGCGTGAGTTTCTTTCCTCCTCCGGGATTGACGTGGACGCCATCGCGGCGCAGGTCGATGAAAAGTTCATGAGCGCCTTTGTGCGCGCGGTGAAACCGAAGCGAGCGGAGGAGGCGTGCTGTGGTCCGACATGCTGCAACTGAGACGCGGCAAGCCGCGTCTCTACGGATAGCTCGCTGAAGACGAACTGGAGACTAACCGTGGAAACTCGCTACAACGTTCTGTTCCTGTGCACGGGAAACTCGGCGCGTTCGATCATGGCCGAAGCGATCCTCAACCACAAAGGAAAGCCCGTCTTCACCGCCTACAGCGCCGGAAGTCATGCCTCGGGGACGGTTCGTCCCGAAGCTCTGAAGCAGCTCGAGATGGCTCGCATCTCCACAACCGGCCTGCGCAGTAAAAGCTGGGACGAATTCGGGCGACCTGGCGCTCCCGAGATGCACTTCGTCTTCACGGTTTGCGACAACACCGCCAAGGAAACCTGCCCGCTGTGGCCGGGGCAGCCGATGACCGCGCACTGGGGAGTTCCCGATCCTGCCGCGGTTCACGGAGACGCCGCCGAAATCGAACGCGCCTTCCGCGACGCGTTTTTTATTCTCGACCGGCGCATCAGTCTTTTTCTCGCGCTCCCTCTGGCGGCACTCGATCGCCTCGCGCTGAAAAAAGAAGTGGATCGCATTGGGGGGCAATGACAATCGCTAAGGATCAAGAGGCTGCGGAAAAAATAATCGGGGGCGCAAGAAGCTCACCTCAGGCGCTAAAGCGCGAGCACATTTCAACTACTTATGGCACGACTGAAGTCGTGCCCTTCCCTTTTCATAAAGGAAGTTTGATTTTTTTCCTCAGCCTATGAAGCCATCCCGCCGACTCAGCTTTTTTGACCGTTATCTCACCGCGTGGATCTTCGCCGCCATGGTCACCGGGGTCGGCTTGGGGTGGCGACTGCCGGGAATCGTGCCGTTCCTGAATCGCTTCAGCATCGGTACAACGTCGATTCCGATTGCGGTGGGACTCATCGTGATGATGTATCCGCCCTTCACCAAGGTGCGGTACGAGCAACTGCACGAGGTTTTCCGCAACAGCCGTGTACTTGGTCTATCCCTCATCCAGAACTGGGTGGTCGGCCCGATCCTGATGTTCGTCCTGGCCGTGGTGTTTTTGCGCGGTTACCCCGAATACATGGCTGGACTCATCATGATCGGCCTGGCTCGCTGCATTGCGATGGTCATCGTCTGGAACGAACTGGCGAGCGGCGATACCGAATATGCCGCCGGCCTGGTTGCCTTCAATTCGCTGTTCCAGGTGTTCTTCTACTCGCCGTACGCCTGGCTGTTCATCACGGTTCTGCCCGCAAAACTCGGCCTCCAGGGCGCTATCGTCCATGTCTCCATCGGGGAAATCGCAAAGAGCGTTTTTATTTATCTTGGCATTCCTTTTCTTGCCGGGTTCCTAACTCGCACGCTGCTGCTGCGGATTCGAGGGCGCGAGTGGTATGAGCGCACTTTCGTTCCTCGCGTAAGCCCGCTCACGCCGATCGCTCTGCTGTTCACGATTGTGGTGATGTTCTCGCTCAAGGGCGCTTACATCGTCCGGCTCCCGCTCGATGTGCTGCGGATCGCGGTGCCGCTGCTGATCTACTTCGTGGTGATGTTCCTGGTGTCGTTTTACATGGGGAAGAAACTCGGCGCCAACTATTCGAAGACCGCCACGCTCTCGTTCACCGCAGCCTCGAACAACTTCGAACTCGCGATTGCCGTCGCGGTTTCCGTTTTCGGCATCAACTCGGGGGCCGCATTCGCTGCCGTCATCGGCCCCCTGGTCGAAGTGCCGGTAATGATTATGCTGGTCAACGTAGCGCTTTACTTTCAGCGGCGCTATTTTCCCGACGCCGCTCGTTTGACAACCTTCCCTGCCTCCACGTAACTTCGAATTTTTGGGACTGGTCTCGTAAATGATTCTTAGGGCGTGATGTCCGGCCCTCAGGGGCTAAAGCCCGCATCTATTGTGGCCCTGAGCGGCACGGCTGAAGCCGTGCCCTTCCCCGAACGATCTACGAGAAAAGCTCTAGTGTTGCGTCGTGGAGGCAGGATGAAATTCCGCATAACTTCTGTACAAACAATTGTCGTCTGTTTCGTGCTGTGCTCGATTGCTCTCGGGCAGGATCTGGCTTCTTTCGAGAAGCGCACCACGGTCAAGAAGCTCGCCAATGGTCTCACCATCATTATCTGCGAGCGTCCCGAGGCGCCGGTGTTTTCGTTCTTCACGCACGTGGACGCGGGATCGGTGCAGGACCCCATGGGCAAGACCGGCCTGGCGCACATGTTCGAGCACATGGCCTTCAAGGGAACGGACACGATTGGGACGCGCGACTATGCCGGCGAAAAAGTTGCGCTGGTGAAAGTTGAAGATGCGTATGCCGCCTACATTGCCGAGCGCGACAAGCCCGTGGGCGGCGACGAAGCGAAGCTCAAGCAGCTTGAGCAAAGTTGGAAGGACGCGATTGCGGCGGCCGACAAGTTCTCCGCGCCTTATAACAACGAGTTCGGCAAGATCGTCGAAGGCGAAGGCGGCGAGGGCATGAACGCCTTCACCAGCCTCGATGAAACCGGGTACTTTTACTCGTTCCCCATCAACCGGCTGGAGTTGTGGGCCTATCTCGAATCGGAGCGCTTTCTGCATCCCGTGATGCGGCAATTTTATAAAGAGCGCAACGTGGTGATCGAAGAGCGCCGCATGAGTGTCGACAGCAACCCCTTCGGGCGACTGCGTGAGCAATTTGCGGAAGAGGCATTCGCGGCCCATCCTTATCACCGCCCGACGATCGGCTGGATCTCGGACTTGAATTCTTTTTCGGCGGCCGACGCGCAGAAGTTTTTTGATAAGTACTATGTGCCTTCGAATATGGTGGTCGCCGTGGTTGGAGACTTGAAAGCTTCGGAAGCGATGCCGATCGTCGAGAAATATTTTTCGCGGATTCCAGCGCGTCCCAAACCCGACACGGCGACCACCACCGAGCCGCCGCAGAATTCCGAACGCAGCGTCGTGCTGCACGAGCAGACGCAGCCGGTCTATCTCGAAGGCTATCACCGCCCCGACTACCGCAGCCCGGACGACCAGGTCTATGACGCCATCGCCGACCTGATGTCGAATGGACGCACTTCGCGGCTCTATCGGGCGCTGGTCCGCGACAAACAAATCGCATCGGACTCGGCTGGATTTACCGGGTATCCGGGCAATAAATATCCGCACCTGTTCGCGTTTTACGCACTCCCGATCCCGGGCCATAAGCCGCAGGAAATAGCCGATGCTATTCACGCGGAGATTGAACGGCTGAAGAAAGAAGACATCTCGGATGAAGAACTGAAGATGATCAAGACGCGGGCCAAGGCAAACCTGATCCGCTCGCTGGGATCGAATGAGGGGCTGGCGTCCGAGCTCGGGCTGTATCAGGCGCGCTATGACGACTGGCGGGAGCTGTTCCGCTCGGTCGACCGGATCGAAAAAGTTACCAAGGCGGACATACGGCGGGTCGCGAATCAGACGTTTGTGCCCGATAACCGGACGGTGGGGATTATTGAGTTTGCGGGTGGGCCTCCTCCGGGAACTGGTGCAGGACCGCAAGGAGGTGGCCAGTGAAGCGCGGACTTTTTTTCTTCTTCGTGTTCGCCGTGTTCGTCGGATTCTTCACCAACGTGCAGCTTCGGGCGCAGACGCAGCCCTGGCAGCAGATACCGGTTCCGAAGTTGCCGGCGTTTCATCCGCAGCAGCCGAAGCGCATTGAGTTGCCGAATGGCATGGTGGTTTTTCTTCAGGAAGACCACGAACTGCCGACCATTGACGGCACGGCGCGCATTCGCGGCGGCGAGCGCTCGGTTCCCGCGAACAAGACGGGGCTGACCGATATTTATGGCGAAGTGTGGCGCACCGGCGGCACCAAAACCCAGACCGGCGATCAACTGGACGACTATCTGGAGCAGCGCGCCGCCAAGGTCGAGACCGGTGGAGGCGGTGACTCGACAACCGTGAGCTGGTCGTGTCTGAAAGAAGATTTCGACGACGTCTTTCGCGTGTTCGCGGACCTGCTGAAGAATCCGGAGTTCCGCGCCGACAAAATTGAAATTGCGCAGAAGGGGTTGTACGACGGCATCTCGCGGCGCAATGACGAGCCCGGGCAGATTGCGGGACGGGAAGCGGCGAAGCTGGTGTACGGCGCAACGAATCCGTATGCGCGAGTTGCCGAGTATCGAACGGTAGCGTCGATCACGCGTCAGGATCTGGTCGAATGGCACAACGACCACGTTCATCCGAACAACATCATCCTCGGCGTGGTGGGCGACTTCGACTCGGCGAAGATGGAAGCTCGTCTGCGCGAGGCCTTCGCATCGTGGCCCAAGGGACAAGCGGCGAACGATCCAGAGATCAAGCCGGATCCCGCGAAACCGGGATATTACCAGGTCGAAAAAACCGACGTGAATCAAAGCAACATTCAAATTGTGGCGTTGGGTACCACGCGCAAGAATCCCGACTACTTCGCGATCTCGGTGTTCAATGAGGCCTTCGGCGGAGGATTTTCGTCGCGCTTGTTTGGCGACATTCGAACCACCAAAGGACTTGCTTACGCGGTAGGCGGTGGAGTGGGCACGGGCTGGGATCATCCCGGCATGCTGCGGCTGATGATGAGCACTAAGAGCAAGACCACGATCGAATCCATTCAGGCGCTCGATGAGGAAATCGCCGGCCTCGCCAAGCGCCCCATTGGCGATGAGGAAATCCAGCTCGCCAAGGACGCCATTCTGAATTCTTTTGTCTTCCGTTTCGATTCCCCAGCGAAGGTTTTGCAGGAAAAAATGGCGTATGAGTTTTACGGCTATCCGCTGGATTTTATGGAGAAGTTTCAGAAAGGGATCGAAGGAGTTACGAAAGCAGACGTAGCGCGGGTCGCGGCGAAGTACATCCACCGCGAGCAGATGGCGGTGCTGGTGGTGGGCAACGTGAGCGAATTCGACAAGCCCTTGTCATCGCTTGGGACGGTGAACAAACTGGATATCGCGATTCCGGCGCCGCCGCCGGGGCTGGTGCCGGAACAGGGCGAGCACCCGTAAGCCGCGCTCTATAATGATTGCTCCGCCATGGCCTCCCCTGAGCACAGTGTTCCCCCACGATCCCGATTCAAGGACGATGCCCGGCAGTTCTGGCATCGGGTGACCGAGGGACTGGCTGTGAACCAGCTCTGGTCGCAGTTTGAAAAAGACGCGCGGTCGAGCTACCGGCTCTACTCGGCGGGTCTGGACAATCTACAGGCGGAACCGTCGCGATTCCGGCGGGGCTGGCAAATCACGAAAGCGCTGTTCTGGGCGATCCTTGAAAAGCTGACCCCGGCGCGCCGCGTGCTGGTGCTGCTGGCGCTGATTCTCCTGTTCTTTCCTTCCGGCGGATTTTCTTACACCGACCGCGCGGGACACGTCGAGATCCATGAACTCGACTTGCACGTGTGGGGCGGGCTGCTGATGTTCGTCGTCCTGCTGCTGGAGCTGGCGGATCGCGTGGTGATGAAGCGCGACCTGGAGATCGCCAAGGACATTCAGGCATGGTTGTTGCCGGGCGCACCGCTGCAGATTCCGGGATACCAGATTGCTTACGCGACGCGTCCGGCAAACACGGTGGCGGGCGATTACTACGATGTGATCCTCCGGCCGGGCGGCAGGTTGAGCGAGGACCGCATTCTGTTTGTGGTGGCCGATGTGGCGGGAAAGAGTATTCCGGCGGCGATGTTGATGGCAACCTTCCAGGCGAGTCTCCGCACGTTGTCGACGAGCGGCGTCGCGCTGGCGGAACTGGTCGCCGGCGTGAATCACTATGCCTGCTCAAACAGCATGGGCGGAGTTCGCTTTACGACCGCCTTCCTCGCCGAAATGGATCCGGCAACCGGCGACGTGGCTTATATCAACGCGGGGCACAACGTTCCGATTCTGCGAAAGAAATCGGGCGCGGTGGAGCGACTGGAGACGGGAGGCCTCCCGGTTGGGATTTTTGCGGAGTCGGCCTACCAGGTGGGCACGACTCGACTCGAGAGCGGAGACTGGCTGGTGATTTTTACCGATGGGGTGGTGGAAGCGGTCAATCGGAAGGATGAGGAATACGGCGAACCGGAATTGATCAGGCTGGTGGATCGCGAGTCGGGGTCCGCTCCCGCGGAACTGCTGCGCACCCTGCTGGCGGATTTGGACCGGCACGTGGGGAACACTCCGCAGCACGACGACATAACATGCCTGCTGCTGAAGCGAACCTGAGTTCTACCGCCGAGACGCCGAGGGCGCCGAGAAGAGGCGAGGAAGGTCAAAACCTTCACCACAGGGGACACAGAGGTACACAGGGTAAATCGAAACCTTGAACCCCCGGGCGCTATCGCCAGCGCGAGAGAGGGGGGAATTTTAGGTTCCGATCCCAAGTCAAGATTTGGTTCCTTGCAGCCTGTCGTTTCCCCCAGCTTTTTCTCGGCGCGCTCGGCGTCTCGGCGGTGGAACTTTCCTACGGCCGCGCTTTCACAGCGGCTTTAGGCCGGCAAAGGAGAGTAACTGTTCAGCCGCGATTTGCGCCTGGCCTAAGTCCGAGGAAATCTTCTGGACTTGCGCGGAAGCGGAATCGGCCTCTGCAGGACGACCGGCGCGGCGCAGAGCTTGCGCGAGGAGAAGGACATTGACATCGCTGGGATCGACTTTCACCGCGTGTGTTAGCTGAGTGACCGCCACGTCGGGCTGTCCCTGACGCAGCGCGAGGAGGCCCGCACCAACCAGCGCCATTGCATTCTCCGGATTCAGGCGCAGAGCGTTCTGGTAGCTCTCGGCGGCCTGATCGTAGTGGCGCAACTGCAAGTGAGCTTGACCAAGCTCGCTCCACGCGGCGGCCTGAACCTGCGGATCGGCGGAAGCGCGCAGCACCGAATCGCATTCCTCGATCGCTTCCTGGGGATGCCCGGCACGCAATTCGTAGAGGGCGAGCGCGAGAATTTGCCCGGGCGGATACTTGTGCAGGGCCTTAGCGGCGCGGAATTCGACAACGGCTTCATCCGACCGTCCCGCCTTCGCCAGAGCGAGCGCCAGATTGTTGTGCGCCATGTAATTCCCTTCGGTGACACTCAACGTATAGCGCCAGAGGGTTTCATCGTCGCGCCAGTAGGCGATCTGGCGATAGGTAAGGCATCCCAGAATGAAAACCACAAGAACGGCGGCACCGGCGCGCCACACGCTGGGGATTCGATGCTCGGAAGCCACCGCGTCCAGGGTCCACACGACGGCGACAAACAAACCGATAAAGGGGAGGTACGCGTAGCGGTCGGCCATCGACTGCTCACCGACCGTGATGATCCCGATCATCGGGACTAAAGTCCCGAGAAACCACAACCACCCTACGAGCAAGTAGCGCCGTTCGCGCCAGCGCAACACGAGTCCGGAGAGCAGAAGCAGCAGCACCGCAGCTCCCACCACTTCCCAGCCGGGCAGCGAATTCCCTGGGCGCGGATACATGGGAGCGAGCCGGGATGGCCATAATATCTTTCCGATATAGCGCACGTAGGAGACAAAGACGTTCTCCAGCCGCGCCGACACCGAGACTTCCGTAACAGTCCGTACCGCGTTCCCTGCGCGCTGCGCAATCACGGTAACTACCGAATCCGCCGCGGCAAGAACGAAAAGGGGTAATTTTTCCATGACCAGATAGGTGAACGAGCGTGGGGTGGAAGCCGCAGGTAAGCCGTCAGCCGGGGATCCCGCGCCTATTCGCTGGAGTGGCCAGTAATCCCAAAGCAGCAGCACGAAAGGCAGAGTGACGATCTGCGGCTTCGCCATCAGGCCAAGAGCAAAAAAAATGGTTACCAACAGATAGAGATAACGTCGGCCCGTCCGCGCATATCGGTCGTAAGCATGCAGGGCGAGCAAGAAGAACAACATGCTAAGTAGATTCTTGCGCTCAGCGGCCCAGGCAACGGATTCAACATTGCCCGGGTGCAGCGCAAACAACGCGCCCACCACCAGACTAGGCCAGGCAAGTCCGGTCGCCTGCCGCAACAGAAGAAACAGGAGCACGGCGTTGGCCGCGTGCAGCAAAAGATTTGTGTAGTGATGGCCAGCGGGATTGAGGTGAAAGACCTGGCAGTCCAAGGCATGCGACAGCCAGGTCAGCGGATGCCAGTTTCCTTCGCGAAAAGTCGTGAACGACCACTTCACCGTGTTCCAAGTCAGGCCGCCTTGAACCTGAACATTCTTCAGGATGTAGGACGAGTCATCCAAGTTGATGAACTGGTTATGGATGATGGGATTGTAGAAAGCAAGAGTGGCCGCCACCAACAGGAGACAGAAGATGACAACGCGCATTTCGCGGGACGCGGACATGTCGGTAGTCGGAGACGGCTTCGTTGGCCGAAGGTTCGCTCCTCCTCGACGATATCGCGCCCGTCCCTGCTGAAGCCGATTCTAGCGCGATCCGTGCTGACTTAGTCGATTCTGTGTTGCTCGGGACAAAACCGCGGTAACCAGCTCTCACGACACTACCTATGCCGGCATGAGCTCACGGTACATCTGGCGGAAGGCGTGGACGCCTTTTTCCTGCTTCACGCTGTAGCGGCCGCTGTGGTAGCTGCGGGAGTGGAGATTGTTCTGCACGATCTCGCAGATGCCGGCGTCTTCGGCCTGAATCTCGTCGCTGAAGGCTAAAGCTTTGCGGGCGGATTCGCTCTCCAGATCTTTTCTTTCTCCGGCAAATACCATTCAAAAATTGCCCGCGCGCGCTCGGGCCCGAGCGTCCGGGGCGGAGCGCACCCGGTTCTTACCGCCGAGACGCAGAGGACGCCGAGAAAAGGCGAGGAAAATCAGGACCTTAGAGCCCGCAGGGACAATGAGCGACAACGGGGGAATCAAAACGTTGAACTTTTGAGAACGCTGCGAAAACAAGAAAGTCAAGATTGGAGGCTGCGGTTTTTCCTTGATTTATCTCGGCGTGCTCGGCGTCTCGGCGGTGGAAGTTTCTTCTGCCGCAAGAAAAGCAGAGGCGAGCGTTCCCAGGATGGGAGTTGCGGCCTCTGACGGGCGGTTTGAAGTGAAGATGGAGACGAGGGGAAATTGTCAAAATTTGTCAATCTGGGTCTTTGAAAGTGTCATACTGCTGGTATGGACGGTGACTGAGGAGGTGACTATCCCGCAGAAGGGCGCTGAAAACACTGAGTTTTCATCCAGAAGGACATCTGACTTCCGTCACTTGGGCCTCTGGCCCTTAGAGTGCGATAGTACAAGCGAGTTGGTCATCCAACCAAAACAGTCAAACGGAGACGAGGACAATTTAAATGCGGAAACAAAAGGGCTTCTCACTGATCGAATTGCTGATTGTGGTGGCGATCATCCTGATCATCGCCGCGATTGCTATCCCGAACCTGCTGCGCGCGCGCATTGCGGCCAATGAGTCGTCCGCGGTGGCGTCGATTCGCACCCTGAACACAGCGCAGATTTCA
>Ga0187865_1001308_pt1 | contig 29213 bp, 26 predicted proteins | sample June2016WEW_11_1_2_FD_132989 | JGI IMG/M metagenome (GOLD analysis project Ga0187865, IMG submission 132989) | Peatland microbial communities from SPRUCE experiment site at the Marcell Experimental Forest, Minnesota, USA - June2016WEW_11_100 | ecosystem: Environmental > Terrestrial > Soil >...
AGCCAGCTCGCGAAGCACGAGGGCATGTATCGCAAGCGCTTGGAATCCCGTCTGTATGCTCAGGCCCGGGCGCTCGGATTCCAACTGGTGCCTGCCGCCGGGCAGTCAGTTTCTTAGAAGAAGTTGTCTGGGCCGAGTGGTGCGGTCCCCTACTTCACCTCGAAGAATTTCTCCTTAGGGGCGCCGCACACCGGGCACCGGTCCGGGGCGCCGCCGGTGACGGTGTGACCGCAGACCGGACACACGTAGATCGAAGCCGTCGGCAGATCCTTGCCCGCTTTCAGCCTGGCCAGGGCGTCCGAGTATAGCTTGTAGTGGGTCTCCTCAACGGCCAGGGCATTCTTGAAGGTGACGATTGCGGGCTGGTTCTTCTCCGCCTCGGCAGCCTTGAGGAAATCGGGGTACATCTTCTGATACTCGTACCCTTCCCCGGCGATCGCAGCTTCGAGATTCTCGACGGTGCTACCGACCCCTTTCATGACGCGGAAATGGGCATGCGCGTGCACCGTCTCGGCCTCGGCGGCGGCGCGGAAGAGCTTGGCGATCTGAGGATACCCATCAGCTTCGGCTTTCTTGGCGAAGGCCAGGTACTTGCGGTTGGCTTGGCTTTCCCCGGCAAAGGCCTCCTTCAAATTGTCCGCGGTCGCCATCGGTGTCCCTCCTTTCCCCCCTGGTGCTTTCCTAGCTCTATTCGCAAGGCAATGCAAGCAGATGTGGGCGCCCCGCCCCGGCGTGGCACAAGAACCGAACAACCGTTCCTCGAACCTCGGGAAGGCGGATGTAAGGAAGGCGGCGCGCCCTGGAGCGGGTCAAGGCAGACGACAAGGGATGCTGTGAAATCGGCCGAGGGGGTTCACGGGACGGTCACAAGACGCCCGTCGTCTCACGCCGCGAACGCCGTCTCGGAGAAGGCGTAACGCAGCTTCATGCGGTCCACGATCATCCGGGCCTCCGTCTCGCCGATTGCGGCCCCGAAGCGGATGGTCTTGCCCTCGTGCTCGAAGGCGATCGGGCCCCCGGCGAGGCCCGAGAATCTGAGGACGGCCCCCGTGTCCCGCGGCCCGCTCGGCTGGGGGGCTACGCGGAGGTTCCGGATCTTGTACAATGCGTAGGTCTGCGTCCGCCCAACCCCCAGCACGTCACGCTTCACGTAAAGCATGCTGGTGCCCATCAGGATGCGTTCCTTGCCCACCAGCATCCAGAGCCAGAGGTAGGCAGCCAAGCCCCCGCCCAGCGTCCAGAATATCAGCCAGATCAGGAGGAAGGCGGCGGGTCCGGCGGGGCGGCGAGAGAAGAGCTGCGCGGTCACGGTCATCTCGCCCATGAGCCAGCCGACCAGCCACACGCCCAGGAACAGCAGCACCAGGAGATGGCGGCGGGCCGGGATGACGATCTCCAGGCCCTCTGACCCGCCCGTGATCGTCGCCCGCGTGCGCGGGTCCGTGATTTGACGCGGGGTGCTTCTATCGCTAATCAACGAGTCGCCTCGCGCGCAGGAGGTAGCGCTCGTCGCCATCCAATGCCTCGCCCTGGATGCGGCCTGCAGCCACGCGTAGGGTGAAGGAGAGCGGCCCCGATCCAGGCATCCACGGCGACCGCTCGAGACGGAGGGACAGGCTGTCGCCATGAATACGGCCGCTCCCCGCCAGGGTGAAGCCCCGAAGCCGCACATCGGCCGACGCGGCCTGGAAGCGCTGAACGAACTCGATCACCACCGGCTCCTCGCCATGTGGACCTGCCAGCGTGCCGCGCCAGTGGCCCGCGATGCGCGCAGGCACGATCCAGAGATAAACCGTGCTCTCCTCCATGGGCCAGACCGTCTTTCCAGGCGTTTGGATCACCAGGCGGCGGTCGGGTTCCCAATCCCCCAAGTCCCAATCGTGCGACACGACGCGCGTGCCTGGCCGCAGCTCTGACAGGATCCGTGGCCGGAGCTTGAGATTCACTTCCGGCAACAGGTACATCGTCAGGACCGTGGCGCCGCGAAAGTCCGAGGCGAAAATGTCCTGGTGGAGGAACTTGACCTTGTTCGACACCCCTTCGCGCGCGGCGTTGGCACGACTCTGCGCGATCAGCGTCTGGTCGTAATCGATGCCCAGGCCGCGCGCCTGGTACCGTTTGGCCGCCGCGATGACGATGCGGCCGTCGCCCGAGCCGAGGTCGATCACGTAGTCCCGGGGCCCCACATTGGCGATCGACAGCATGGCGTCAACCACGTTGGCCGGCGTCGGCACGTAGGGAACTTCGTCGGCGTGCGCCGCTGGCCACACGCCGACGGCGATCCCGGCCGCCAGCAGGCCCAGGACAGCGACGATGCGTTGCCTCACCCTTCGCCCCTTCCGGTTCCTATGCGAGCGCGAAGCCCTGCCGCTTGAGGATGTCCCGCAGCTCCGTCCTGGCGGCTTGCGACACCCGTCGCGCCGAGTGCTCCAGCCAGCCGTAGTCTTCCACCTGGCCCGGCTTGCCCGGCACGGGCACCTGCCGCCCCTCGTAGATGCCCGTAGCGATCATGGTCCGGTCGAACTCGTGCAGCGCCGCGTCCCGGGGCTGCGGATCGTACCTCTCCCAATACACGATCGCCGAGGTCGGGAGGCGCGGCCGGATGGTCGGCGGGGCGGCGGGCCAACCCACCGTCATGCCGACCACGGGGAACACCAGGCGCGGGAGCGCGAGCAGGTCGATCACCCCCTGGGCGTTGTTGCGGACACTCCCCAGGTAGCAGATCCCGAGGCCGAGCGACTCGGCGGCGAGCGCCCCATTCTGCGCCGCGATGCCGATGTCCACCACGCATGCGAGGAAGTTCTCGACGTAGTCCGACACCTGCGTGTAGCCGCGCAGCTCGCAGGCCCGGTCGAGGCGCTTGAGATCCGCGCACCACACCAGCACGACCGGCGCCCGGGCGACATGCTCCTGCCCGCAGATCTCCGCCAGGCGCGCGCGCGCCGCCGCCTTCGTCACGGCGACGACGCTCACCACTTGGAGGTTGGACGAGGTGGAGGCGCGCTGGGCCGCGTGGACGATCGTCTCGATCAGCTCCAGCGGGACGGGTTCAGCCGTGTGCTTCCGAACGGAACCGTGGCGGCAGATGAGTTCAATCGTCGGCGTAATCATGCCCGCTCCTCTCTAGTGTCCCGTGTCCGAAGTTCGTTGAAGAATTACACTCGACCCCAGGGGCATTCCTCGGGAGGCCTAGCCTCGTCGACACCCAACCTGCGGTTGGGTACCCGGGCGCCGCCGCCCGCCTCCATGGATCTCGGTTCCCCTGGTGGCCGGCCGATCTTGTATTCGACCGAAGTCCGAAGTCAACACGAATCCTCCCCTTGTGTGACGGAGCGTCCGTCCATGCATGCTCCCCTGACCGCGGCGCCCGCCCCCGGGGGCGGGACGCGACGCATGGGCAGAGCTGTCAATGAACTCGGATTCGTTACAGCTTAACTTGGCGGCGATGCCGCCAAATCTGCTACGGTCCCCCGGTCCTCGGGACCAGAAGGGCTCACGCCTTGTCCCACCAGATCAGGGCCGAGCGCATGTTGTCGGGCCAACGATAAGCCCCATCCACGAATTGGAGGCGGCGGGAGAGGAGGTCGCGGATTTCCGCGTCGTGGCTGGCATCCTCGAGGTGAAGGTGGCGCTTGGCCCGCGCCAGGGCCTCGTCCAGGTTGGCGTCTGTCAAGTAGCGCGCCGGCCTCGGCTCCATCAGCACGTTGGCGTAAAAGCCCGCCGAGAGGAGCAGATTGTAGCCCACGATGAAGTTGGGGCTGTCCAGCCAGCGCCCCCGGATCCTTTCGGACAGTTCCCCGATGATCCCGTCGTGGGCCGGAACCCGCAGCGCCAGGTAACAGGCGCGGCGGGCGGTCGCGTCCATCTTGCGGACGAAGCGGAGCAGGTCCATCGTCGTGTAAGTGGCATGGGCGGCGATGACCACATCGTGCGGCGCCACCTCGGCCTCCAGCCAGGGGACCTTCACCACTTCCAGGTTGGTGATCCCGTGGGATGTCGCCCGCTCGACCAGCACCTGGCGCATCCCCGCCAGTGGCTCCACGGCGGTGACGTGACGCACCCTCTTGGCGATGGGAAGCGCCCAGCGGCCGATGCCCGCCCCGATGTCCAGCACCGTCATCTCCGGCGTGAGTCTTCCCAGGATGTAGTCCAGCAGCACATCCGGGAGGTTTCTCTCCCCGGCGTCGAGTTGGCGGGCCACCCGGCGCCAGCGCTCGATCATCTTCGCTTCGCCTTCGAAGTTAGCCTGGATGTCACTGGAGGCGAGTTCACGCCAGAGTTCGGCCCAGCCGGTCGGGGTCACGATCACCACCTCAACTCGGACAACTGCATGCCGCGAGCAGGACGAACCGCATTCCGGAACGTTCGCTTCCTACTCCATGAGCTTCCGGCCCGCATCCCAGGCCTTGCCGGCTTTGTCCCCGATCTTCCAGTAGGTGTTGTCCGGCATCGTGAGAGTGAAGGGCTGCATCTTCGTAATATCCGGGCTGCCCACGGTGAGCGCGCTCTCCTCGGCATACGCCTCTACGATCTCGCCGATGAAGAGGTCGTTCGAGGGGAGAGACACCACCTCCACGAGGGTGCAGGCCAGGGATAGCGGGCACTCCCGGATCAGCGGGGCGCTCCGCAGCCTCCCGTAGAAGACGTCGAAGAGCTTTGACTTGTCCGCCTCCTTGCCGGAGACGAGCCCGCAGTAGTCCACCTTTTCCAGGAGATCCACCCCCGGGATGTTGACGCTGAACTCCTTGTGCTCGCGGATGCCGCCGTTCGTGTAGTGCGTCTTGTTGAGCGCCATGGCGAGCATCGGCGGCCGGGAATTCGCGCGCGAGATCCAGCCCACCGCCAGGAAGTTCACCCGGCCGTTCACCACGGCTCCTGCCAGCACCACCGGCATCGGATAGATGGACACATTGTTGTCGATTCGCATCATGCCCATGTCGTGTCACCCTTGCCCCCCGACCCCCCTGCTCCCCTGCCCCCGTGCCTCCATGCTCTCGCCCCCTGATCGTCAACCATTCCGCATTCCGCATTCGGCATTGATGTCCTCGCCTCCCGCCTTCTGTCCTCTGCCTTCTGCTTTCTGCCTCCCGGCTCTCGGCTCTTCGAGCTAGGACTTCTTCCGCGGGACGGAGAGCGATTGCCAGTGCTGCCATTCCATGTGCTTGGCCAGAAAGACGATCTGGCCGACGTGGGAGGCGTAGTGCGAGAACTGCCGCAGGATGGCATCCATGGCGGTCAGTTCCTTTCCCGCAATCCGGACCGTCTGCTGCAGGTTGGCGGGCGTGAGCGCCCCCAGGGCATTGAAGAGGCACGCCCAGGCCTTCTCCCAGATCGCCATGAGGTCGGCGCGCGTGAGGCTCGACGCCGGCTCGAACTCCGCGTTCCGGTTCCGGGTCGGCTTCTCCCCGTCCGTGGTGAGGAAGTCGGTCCACCGCGACACCATGTTTCCCGCCAGATGCCGCGCGATGATGTCAATGCTGTTCGACTCCTCGTCCAGCCTTAGGTGCAGCTTCCAATCGTCGCTCACCTGCGCGAGCGCCTTGTCCCCCTGCGCCTTCAGCTTGCGCAGCTCCCCCGTGACGATCTGCAGAAAATCCCTTCCGATCTCAGCCCCGATATCGGGCATCGTTCATCCCCCTTGTCATGAGCTGTGATGAGGCGTCCAAATGACGGGCCCCCGCGGACCGCACTTTCCGGACCGCGTCTCATCCTACGCGGTCAAGAATAGCCAATAGCCCGGGAAACGACAAGTGGAGCTCATTGCCGACGTCCCTTACGCCCTCGCGGCCCCGGGAGCAGACGCCGTCACCTTGGACGGCTGGGTGGCGGGCTCTTTCGCGGATCAGCGCTCCAGGGTGAGGGAGGTGACCTGCCGCGACGCCATGATTCGACCCTGAAGGAAGCGGTCGTGGTTCGCCTCGATCGCCCCCGGCTCGTAGACGTAGTTCACCATCATGCCGAGGGACTGCTGCAGGCCGCGCTTGGACAGGTCCGCCGCCCAGTTGATCCGCTGGAGCCGCGCGCCGTTGTTCAGGTGGAAGCGCGCCACCGGATCCTGGATCGCCTCCCCCTCTGTTGCCGGACTGAGTAGATAGGTGGCGCACAGCGCCGTGAGGGGGCGCTTGAGGGGCTCCAGGCGCTCTCGCGCCGCGGATGGGTCGGTCGCCAAGCGGGAGAGGTCCCGTCCGAGGTCCCGGGCCACCGCATGCAACGCCTCACTCAGGGGCTGCGGTCGGGTGCCGACCTGTTTCCGGAGATGGGCGCCAAGCCACGCGCTGAAGTTCGGAATCGGGGAAAGGGTGCAGATCCGCCGGACCCGGGGAAGCTCCGCGGTGAGAAGGTCCGCCACCTGCTTGACCAGGAAGTTGCCAAGGGACACGCCCCGGAGCCCCGGCTGACAGTTGTTGATGGAATAGAGCACCGCGACCGTCGCCCGCTTGGGGTCGCTTTGCCCCGCCGGGGCATCCAGGAGGGAGCCGATGGCGTCCGGCATCTCGTTGAGCAGGGCCACCTCAACGAAAATCAGCGGCTCGTCGGGGAGCGCCGGATGAAAAAAGGAAAAGCAGCGACGATCGAATTCCAGGCGCCGCCGCAAATCGTCCCAACCCTGGATCTCGTGGACTGCCTCATGGGCGATGATCCGCTCCAGGAGGTAGGCCGGCGTGCGCCAGTCCACGCGGACGACCTGCAGGAATCCCGGGTTGAACCAGGATGACAGGAGGTGGCGGAAATCGGCGTCCACCATGGCCAGCTCGGGATGTTCGCGCACGATGGCCAGCAGCTGCTCGCGCATGTGCAGGATCGCCGCCGTGCCCCCCGAAGCGCGGTTGAGGCGCCGAAGCAACTCCTGCCTCGGCGACTCGACCAGTTTGTTCAGTGCCTCGAGGGTTTCGGCGGAGGGCTTGGCCGCATACCCCTCGGCCGCCGCTAGGACCTGCTTTGGATCCGGCGAGAGTTCGTTCAGGAGCGCCAAAAAGAACGCGACCTGCTCCGGGCGATTCAGCTCACCGTACAAATCCAGTGTTTCCCGGGCGAGCGACAGGCCCACGGCCCGGCCACGCTCGGTCAGCAGCTTCGCGCCGTGGCTCAGCAACCGCGCCACCCTAACTCCACCTGCGGTCCTGGACACCGTCCTCCCCTTCATGAATCCCAGCATATTCCCCCTCCCCACAGTGGGGTCGGGTTTTGCGATGGCCCCCTTCCCCTCTCAGGCCTTCCCCGAAACTCGCCAACCGGCTACAGGGTACGAGGTAGGGGCGCGTACTAACTCGAGACTCAAAAGCTACCATCATGCCGCATGGAGTCAAGGGGAATGATCATCGGCGGTGCAGACGAGGGGTTGTGGAATGGGAGGTCGAAGGCGATTGGCCCCCAGCTACGATATGACTGACCGCAGCCACACCGCGGTGTCGTGGAAGGCGGCGCCGCCGAAGGGCGGGATCGGATCGTCGCCGGTGAGGGCGTTGATGCCGACGCCGCCCTCGAAGTCACGGTTCAGCCACAGGCCCTCGACGACGACGGTGCCCTGCTGGAGGCCATCGAACCGGCGGACGTGGACAGCGACGGTCCCCCGCTCGTTGCCGATCATGACCCGATCGCCTTCGGCGAGACCCAACCGCTCGGCGTCATCCGGATGGATCAAAGCGGTCGGCCGCTTCTCGCGCCTGCGGGAGCCCGGCGTCGGCGTGAACGTGGTGTTAAGAAGCTGGCGTGCGGGCGAGGTCATCAGGCGGAACGGCTTGTCCTCGGTTGCCGCCTCGATGGTGTCGATCTGATCGGGCAGGCGGGGCATCCGCTTCCAGTCCGCGCCCACCTTCGACCAGTCGGGGGCGAAGTGGAACTTCTTATCGGGCGTGCCGAATCCATCCAGGAAGTGCGCCTCCCGAAACGGCAGCGCGGCATCAACCCAGCGCCCCTCCATCACGCTCCTGGCGTCCGGCCAGCCGGACGCCTTGAGCGTCCAGTCCACCAGTTCCATCGCGGTCATCTCGAAACCGGGATGCGTCGCCCCAAGCCGGTGGGCGAGACCCTGCAAGACCTCGTGGTTCGACCGGCATTCGCCCGGCGGTTCGATCAGCTTCGGGCCGATCTGGATGTGACTGTGCCCGCCGGCCTGGTAGAGGTCGTCGTGCTCCATGAACATCGTGGCGGGCAGCACCACGTCGGCGTACCGGGCCGTGTCGGTCAGGAACTGCTCGTGGACGGCGAGGAACAGATCCTCGCGCGAGAGCCCCTGGCACACCCGGTTCGAATCGGGCGCCACGACAGCCGGATTGGTGTTCTGGATGAGCATGGCTGCGATCGGCGGCCCGCCTTTGAGCGGGTCGGCATCCCCCAGGAGCGCGGCGCCGATGCGGCACATGTCGATCTCGCGCGTGCTCTTGTCGAGGGCGTCGAGGCCTTCGATCATCGTCTTGTTCCAGTGGTAAAGCTCGCGGTTGCTCCAGAAGGCGCCGCCACCCTCGTGCGCCCACGCCCCCGTGACCGCGGGGAGGCACGTGACCGCGTGCATCGCGGCCGAGCCGTTCCGCGACCGGGTGAAGCCGTACCCCAGCCGGATGTAGGCCCGCTTCGTCGTGTTGTAGAGCCGGGCGAACGTCTCGATCTCTTCAACCGGGAGGCCGGTGATGGCAGCCGCCCAGGCCGGCCCTCGAACGGCGAGGTGGGCTTCCAGGTCGGCCGGAAGATCGGTGTAGGTTTGGAGGTATGTCCGGTCGGCAAGACCATCCCGGAAGGCACAATGCATCACGGCGCAGGCGAGCGCCGCGTCGGTCCCCGGCCGCAGGCACAGGTGCACGTCCGCGACCTCGGCCGTGCCGCTCCGATACGGGTCCACGACGACCAGCTTCGCCCCGCGCCCCTTCCGCGCCCGGCTGATGTGGCTCATCACGTTGACCTGGGTCGCGACCGGGTTGCCGCCCCAGACGACGATCAGGGCGGCCTTCGCCATCTCGCGCGGATCGGGGCCGACGAACCGCCCGGTGCCGGCGATCCAGCCGGCCTCGGCCGAGGCGGTGCAGATCGTCTTCTTCTGGCGCGAGTAGCGCATGACGTGGCGCAACCGATTGATGCCGTCGCGCATCACCAGGCCCATGGTGCCGGCATAGTAGTACGGCCAGACGGCCTCGGACCCGAAGCGGGCCGCCGCCGCGAGGAAGCGTTCGGCGATCCGGTCGAGGGCCTCCTCCCAGCGGATCTCCCGAAACTGTCCGGACCCCTTCTGTCCGACGCGCAGGAGGGGGCGAGTGAGACGGTCCGGATGGTGGATGCGCTCGGCGTACCGCCCGACCTTGGCGCAGATTACCCCGGCCGTGTAGGTGTTCGCCTTGGCCCCGTGCACCCGGCCGATGCGGGCGCCATCCAGCACCTCGACCTCCAGCGCGCAGGTCGAGGGGCAGTCGTGCGGGCAGACGGAGCAGCGGACCGCGGTAGGCATAGTCCTAGGTCACAACTTCAAGGTTTCGGGGGAAAGTGTCTCGGCTCTCTTTCCCGAGGCTCGGCTCTCGGCAGTCGGCTCTGGGCCCTCGCCTACCCTTTCACCGCCCCCGCCGTCAGGCCCGAGACGTAGTACTTTACGAAAAAAGAGTAAAGGAAAGCGACGGGGACCGACCCCAGGACGGCCGCGGCCATGAGCGACCCCCAGAACAGGACGTCGGCCTTGATGAGGTCGCTCACGACGCCTACCGGGATGGTCTTCATGGGCCCGGAGGACATGAAGATGAGGGCGTACAGGAACTCGTTCCAGCAGAGGGTGAAGCAGAAGATGCCGGCCGAGAGGAGGCCGGGCACCGACAAAGGCAGAACTATCCGCACCAGAATCTGTATCCGCGAGCAGCCATCCGCCATGGCGCTCTCCTCGATCTCCTTGGGGATTGTCCGGAAGTAGCCCATGAGAAGCCAGGAGGCAAAGGGCACGAGCTGCGTCGGATAGGTGAGGATGAGCGCCCAGTAGGTATTGTACAGGTCCAGCTCGGCGATGACCTGCGCCAGCGGCAGGAAGAGGAGCGTCGGCGGCACCAGGTAGACCAGGAAGATCCCCACGCCAAGGAAATTGCTGCCGGGAAACCGCAGGCGGGCCAGAGCGTAGCCGGCGAAGACGCTGCACACGAGCGACAGCACGGTAGAGACCACCGAGACGATCAGCGTGTTCTTGACCCATTCGGGGAAGGCTGTGTTCTCGAAGAGGTACCGGTAGTTCTCCAGCGTGAACTTCTGGATCCAGAAGGGATTATACTTCATCTCGAACAAGTCGTTGGTTGGCTTGAACGAGACGATGGTCATCCAGTAGAAGGGAAAGAGCAGGAAGACGAGGTAGAACACCAGCGGCAGATAGATGTTCAGCAGCCGGTTGCTCAGCCGCTCACTCCCGACCATCCCCTACTCCTCCCTCCGCAGGTACACCAAGAGGATCACGGCGAACACGGTCAGGATCGGGAACATATAGAGGGCGATGGCCGCCCCCATGCCGATTTCGGTGGCCGCAAGGCCGATCTGATAAGCGTACGTCCCGAAGATGTGAGTCTCGTTGGCCGGCCCGCCCTTGGTGAGGACGTAGATCAACTGGAAATCGGCGAACGTCCAGATGATGGAGAGCAGCGTGGCGATCAGCACGACGCCCTTGATGTGCGGCACCGTCACGTGGAGGAACCGGTGCCACATGCCCGCGCCGTCAATAGCCGCTGCCTCCTGCAGCTCATGGGGGACAGCCTGCAAACCGGCGAGGATGGTGATGCCGAAGAACGGTGTACCGCGCCAGATATTGGCGAGGCACACCGAGGAGATCGCCAGATTGGGGTCGCCGAGGAAGTTGATGTTCTTGCTGATCAGCCCGAAGTGCCTCAGCAGCCACGAGATCGGGCTGAACACCGGGTCTAAGATCATGAACCACCCGAGGGTGGAAAGCGCCGTGGGCACGATATAGGGCATCATCACTGCCGCCCGGACAGGATTGCTGAGCCGCATGCGGCTGTTCAGGACCAGAGCCAGGCCGAGCCCCAGGGCGCACTTGAAGGGCACCGTTACCATGGCGTAGATGAGCGTGTTCCTTGCGGTCTGGTGAAAGATGGTATCGGTCAGGAGGTCCTTGAAGTTCCTCAGTCCGATGTAATGGCCCATCTGGCCGATCATGCTGTCGGTGATGGACAGCCAGATGCCCAGAAAGAAGGGATAGGCCATGAAGACCATGAGCAGGAGCGCACCGGGCAGCATGAGGATGATGCCCAGGCTTGACTCGCGCTCCAGCAGCGACCCGGTGGTGACGGCGCCGCTGCGCATCTTTCCCGTGCGTAAAATCGCCTGGGAAACGCTCAAGGTCCCCTCCAGACCGGCGGGCGCCGCGACCCTCGCGACCGCCCTTGTCCACCGAACCGCACGCCGACGCGGACAACCAGGCGGCGTGACCACTCACGGGCCACGCCGCCTGGAACCGCGGCCGTCAGGCTCCCAGACCTACAGGCCGTAGGTCCGCTTGAGCTGCTCGGCGCCCCACTCCACCGCCGCCTTGGCGTCGCCCGACTGGATCGCCTTGACGTAGGTGTCCACAATGATGTACTTCGACCAGGCAAGCGCCGCCTTCTCGTTCGGAGGCCCGGCATAGCCCGCGTTTATGCCGTACTTGGGCTGTTGCCGGAAGGGCGCCATCTTCGGGTCCTTGAACCACATCGGGTCGTCTGCCAGCTTCTTGACGGGCTGCAGGTGGTAGCCCTCCTGCAGTCGCCACCACGCAAGGTACTGCTCGTCCTGGAACCACCACTTCAAGAACTCCTTCGCCCCCGCGATGTTCTTGGAGTTCTTGAGGATGGCCATGGTCCGCGTCTCCAGCCAGTAGAACCGGCCAGCCGGGCCTTTCGGGGTGAGCATGTGGTGCATGTCTTGGGCGATCTCCGGCTTGTCCTTCTTGGCGGCGAAGTAAATGCTCGAGCCGTTGAAGGTCGACGCGATCTGCCCGGCCAGGAAGGCCCGGTTGTTGCTGCTGTCGTCCCAGGACGTGCCGGTCTCGTCGTAGCCGTCCTTCCACGCCTGGATGAACTTCCGCATGGCATCCACGAACTCGGGCTTGTTGAACGCGATGGACTTCTGGTCCTTGGAGACCTCCATGGCGCCGTGGGCCCACATGTAGGGATAGGCGAAACTCGGTGGGTCGCCGGTGCTGTGCCCGAAGGCCTGGCCGAACGGATGGCCGGCCGCCTTGCACTTCTTGGCAATAGCATGGTACTCATCCCACGTCAGATCGATCTTGTTGCCGTCTTCCGCGTTGGGGCACCCGGCTTCTTTCAACCAGCTGATCCGATAGTTGACGGAGTCGTTGCTGTAGCCGTTGGGGATGCCCAGCCATCGGCCGCCCACCTTGCCGGACTTCAGAACGTAATCCTCGAAGCCGCCACCACGCTTGCCGAACTCCTCCGCCTCCCTGGTGAGGTCCACCAGGCTGTTCCTGTACAAGAAGTTCCAGGTCGGCCACAGGTCACAGACGTCCACACCGCCGGCCTGGACAGCCGCCGCGATCTTCGGCTGGAGGTCCGGCCAGTTCAGGAAGTCCACGGCGGTCGTTACACCGGCCATCTTGCCCCAGTCCTCGACTTGCTTGCGGAACAGGTCCTGCGCGGGGGCGATGAAGTAGGTGGCCTGCAGGACCGACAGCTTGGTCCCCTTGATGACTGCGGGCGCCGCACCGAACACCTTGCCGGGCAGCGACCCCAGGGCGGCCACGCCTAGGCCGGCGGCACCCGTCTTGATGAACGCTCGCCGACTCAACTTCTGCTTGGTCCTCTGCTCGTCCATCAATACCCTCCTTTCGAGACTCTATCAGCCCTTCCCTTGCTCACCGGCTCCTCGACACCAATACCTCCTTTCCTCTCACGGTGGAACACGACTCCCGCCAGCGTGATCACGCTGGCGGCATCAGATTGGACGGAATGGCACCTGGATAATTCGGGACGTCGCAACGATGCGTGACGCCCTGTGCCGGGGAGGCGGGACAGAATGGGTCAGCGTGCCGCATTCCAGAGTTGAGCGTTCCGTATCCGGAGTTCCCGCAGGCCTCATGGGGGATTCTACCACCCGGAGGGCCATCCGCGCACGTATCCCGCCCCCACTTGCCGACACTTCCGCCCCCCGCCAGATCACCGACCGGGAGACCCTCCAGATACAAACACGCTACTCCGCCCCCGGGGGCGAAGTCAAGGCAAAAACAGGCAGTTGACCAGTGAGTCATGCTCTCGCGACCGGCGAGGCGATGAGGATGTTGCCTCGGGAAATGCGCTCGCCGCAAGACGGCAGCTACAGCTTCTTCCGGAACAGCTCGGCATAGCCGGTCATCTCCACGTAGCCCCGCCCACGGGCGGGGCGACCTTGAATCGTGCCCTCGGCGAACGCCGCTCCTTCCCAATAGACCACCCGGGTGCTTTTCGCCGTGTCCAGCTCCTGGTCGGGAAAGGCGGGCGTGACCAGGAGGTCCAACCCGATCGGCGGCACCTGGAGCCGCCACTTCATCGGGTAGATCCCTTTCCCCCGGGGACTCTTCCAACGATCCAGAGCTTCCACGGTGAAGTCCGCCTGCCTGAGCCGCACCGTGCGTCCCTGCGCTTCGACAAAGGTCCCGGCCGAATACGGGTCCGGCCGCCCGGTCGCTTTCCGGATGATGTACAGCATCAATTCGGTTCCATCCTCGAACTGCAGGCTGAACCAGTCCCATCCGACCTGGTCAGGGTAAAGCTGGGTGGAGCCGAACTCGTGATCCATCCAGCTCAGGCCCGAAACAGGGAACGTCCTGCCGCGGACCGTCAGCGTCCCCTCGGTCCTGAGGCGCGTCAGCGAATAATAGTGCGAGGCATGACCCCTTCCCTCTCCCTTCCGGCTGATCCCATTCTCGCCGTGGATCACGGGGGGCTTCTGCGAGGCGAGCGTCAGGTCAACGGCGAACTCCCCTTCCTTTGCCCGCAGTCGCTGCGTGGTCCCGTCCCCGGTCGCCTCCCAATCCCCGATCCAGACGTGGAATTCCCCGTCGCTCGCGCCCGCCTGCCCCAGCCCGGCCCGGCTCACCCGCTCGAAATACCTGAAGGTCGCTCGCGGGATATCCGAGATGGCGAAGTGGGCCAGGTAGACATTCTTCGCCGCCCAGCGCGAGGGGTTGGCCCGGGTCTCGGCCACCCCGCTCCGGAAGAACGTCACCTGGTAGCCGTATTCCCCGCCGCCGGCCGCGCGCAGGTGGCCGGTGTAGTACCACCACTCGGTGCGAAAGTCGTCGTGGGAGTAATGATCGCGGGGGAAGGAAAACGTATAACCGGGCTGGGCCTGCCGGAACTCCCCCGCCTCGACGCTCGGGGCCGGCATCAACCGCCAAGGCGCCAAGAGCGCCAAGACCACAAAGGCAAGAACAGAAGCTGGCAATCTCAGTGCCCAGATTCTGCTTGGCGGCCTTGGCGTCATGGCGGTTAGTTGCTCTCCCTGAACGGAGCAGCGTGAAGACGGGAACGCAGATCGAGGAGAAACGCCTCCGGATCCGGCGGGGTGATGACGATGGTGCGGCGTTTCCCCCGCCGCAGGCGCAGCGTGATCCGGCTCCTCAGGTGGAACGAGACCCAGTGCTCGCGAAACAGCGAGCCGCCGCGATCGGCGGACTCGATATCGGCATACGGGATCGTGCGGAAGGGAACCCCCAGCGCAACGACCTCCAGCGCCTGGTCCCCGAGGCGGAACGTCAGTGTCGCGATCCCGTACACGGTGATCGCGCCCACCGCCATGCCCGTCGTAAGGAGCCAAACCCAAAAGTCAGGAATCATGCGCGGCCTCGACGGACTCTCTCACAGGCGTTCGATGGTTCGACCGTTCGCGGTTCGACGGTTCCGGAACCGCCGAACAGCCAAACTCCCGAACAGCCGAACGCTTTTGGTTTCCTATTCATACCGCACCGCCTCGGCGATGGGAAGGCGCGAGGCGCGCCAGGCGGGGAAGCACCCCGCCGCCAGGCTGACCGCGAGCGTCAGGACCGCGTATTCCGCGATCAGACGGGCGGGGAACGCGAACTGGATCGTCCAGCCGAAGGATTGCTTGTTGATGACGTAGATCAGGATCAGCGACAGGGCCACCCCGGACAGGGCCCCCAGGACATTGGCCAGCGTTCCCATGAAGGCGGCCTCGCACAGGATGGCGCGCTGGACGCCCCCCCGGGTGAACCCCACCGAGCGAAGAATGCCGATCTCCCGGGTTCGCTCCAGGACCGACGCGATGAGCGTGTTGAGGATGCCCAGGGCCGCGACCACCAGGGCCACCACCTCTAGGGCGTAGGTGATGGCGAAGGTCTGATCAAAGATCTGCAGGATGCGCGCCTTGAGTTCCCGGTTGGACAGCACCACAAGCTCTTCGTGCGGGGGCAGCCGCCGGAGGATTTCCCGGCGGACTGTCTGAGCATCCGACCCGGGGGCAACGTAGACGACGATCGAAGTCAGCCAGGGATCGCGCCAGAGCCGCTGGAAGAGGGACCTGTCCATGACCAGGAGACCGCCCTCCGTCGTGTAGTCGTAGTACACGCCGGCGATGCGCAGGCGAACGGTCTGTCCGGGCGGGTGCAGGGTCACCTCGTCCCCTTCCCTCAGCCGGTACCGCTCGGCGAAAGTCTCGGAGACGATCAGGCGATCCTCGTCCTTGGCCTGACGCAGGATCGTCGCCGAATCGCCGTGGCGAAACAGCAGGCGGCCCCGGCGGGCCATCACGTCGAAGTCCCCCGCCCCCAAAAGAAACCGCCCGCCGTGCCCATCCTCGACCCGGAGCCCCCGGAACCCGTCCACGTCCGCCACGCCCGGGATCCGCCTCACCTCTTCCAGCGTGCCGGCGGGAAGGCGCGTGTCGGCCCCCTTGATCAACCGCGTGGCCCGCGAAAGGTACAGATCGGCGCGGATCGTCTGATGGATCCAGACCTCCACCGTCCTGCGGAAGCTCTGGATCATGGTGGACACGCTCACCAGCATGGCCAACCCGACCACCATGGCGCCGATCGTCACCGCGTTGCGGCGCAGGGCGCGGCCGAGGTTCCCGGTCGCCACCCTCCAGGCGAGAAATCTCGAGCCGCCGAGACTCGCCGCCAGTGCCCGCTGGCACACCAGCAGGAAGGCCGGACAGGTGAGCGCGGTCCCCAGCAGGAGGCAGAGCGCCGCGCCGTAGCCCAGCAGGGGCCGTCCCGCCAGCGGGCCTCCCTGCGCCAGCCCGTACGCGGCGAGGACCAGCGCGAATCCGGCGCACGCCACGAGCCACGGATGGTGCCGGCGCTCCAGCGAGGCCGCCGCTATCGTCTCGCGCGGCGTGGCGGTTGCCGCCTCCAGCGCGGGGAGCAGCGAAGAGATCACGGCGGTCCCGCATCCGAGAAGAACCGCCTGGAAGATCACCGCCGGAGGCAGGCGCAGCTCGCCGGGCCGGACGAAGGCGTACAACGCCGAGACGGTCTGGCTCACGGCCCCGAGGGTCCCTCGGGCCAGAAGCACGCCCAGCGCCACGCCGAGGGCGGAGCCCAGCACCCCGATCAATCCCCCTTCGGCCGCCACGGCAAGCAGGACCTGGCGACGGCTCACCCCCAGGCCCCGGAGAATGCCGATCTGTCGCCGCTGCCGAACCACCGACACGGACATGGTGTTGTAGACGAGGAACACGCCGACGAAAAGGGCAATCAGGCTCAGGACGAACAGGTTCAACTGGAACGAGAGGAGCATCTGCTCCACCTGAGCGTTCCGCGCCTCCGGCCGCTCTACCGTGAGATCGGGCGGCAGGCGCCGGTGGAGCGTCGCCGCGACCCGATCCGGGTCCGCCTGCTCGTCGAGCAACAGGTCCACGCGATCCAGCCGCCCCAGCTTGCCAAAGTGAAGCTGCGCCGCCGCGATGTCCAGGACCGCAAACTGCCCGTCCATGGTCCGCGCCGCCCCCTGGTCCGCCAGGAGCCCGCGGATGACGAACGTCTTCGGCCCCGTGGGCGTGAGCAATCGAATCGAACCGTTGACGGTGAGATCGTGCGCCCGCGCGAACCGCTCCGTCAGGAGGATGGCGTCGGGCTCGGCCAAGAGTTGCAGGGGATCGGCGAGTGCCAGCGTCGGCCCGCGGTAGTCCCGGACGCCCGCATCGGCCAGGACGTCCACGCCCAGGACCAGCAGCACCTGGCCGGGAAGCCCTGCCACCGGCGTCACCGCCTCGACCACGGGGACCGCGTGGGCGACGCCCGGCGTCCCGGCGATGACCGGCAACAGCGTTTCGTCGAATCCCACCTCGCCCGCGCTGACCTGGAGCCGGCTCTTCCCGGCGACGTGGTCCAGGCTGGTCCGGAAGGACTGCAGGACCCCGTCGTTGGCCAGGCGGATGGCGAGCACCACGGCCACGCCTAACGCGACGCCCAGGACGGTGATGAGGCTCCGCAGCCGGTCCCGCGAGATCGCCCGCCAGGCCACCAGGCGGATCAGGTGAAAGAAAGCGCGCATATCAAGATAAGGTCGCTGGGAGGCTAGTGTCCCGAGTCAGAAATCTGCGAACAAATCCAAGGCCTGCGGCGGCACCCCGAGCACGACCGGGCCCGCGGGCCAGCCGGCGGGGCACCCATTGCGCGGTAGCCCTGCAATGGGTCGTCGCCGTGGGGAAAATGGACACAGTTGCCTGCTAGCCCTGCATTCCACGGCGCGACGCGCCCGCACCCAGCGTCTGCGCTGGGTACCCAGGCGGCGGCGCCCGGGTACCCGGCCGCCAGGCTGGGTGCAGGCTGGCCGGTTCTCGACGGAGCCCGGCGCCCGCAGGGGTGCCGCCGCAGGCCACCGAATTATTAAGCGAACTTCCAACTCGGGACACTAGGACGCCTGAAAAGAGATGGTCAGCGCTGCGCCGTCTTGCTGTAGCCTCCGAGCCTTCCCGCTTGCCAGCTTTCCAGCGGGAAGCTTAGTGTTCGACGGACACAGTTCCATCCCTCAGATGGATGATGCGCTGGGCGAATGCAGCGGCCTCCTGGCTGTGAGTCGCCAGGAGGATGGTCACGCCGCGCTCGCTGTTCAAACGTGCCAGGAGTTCCAGCACCTCTCGCCCCGCCTTGGAGTCCAGGTTGCCCGTGGGCTCGTCCGCCAGGAGGACGGGCGGGCCGTTCACCAGCGCCCGGCCGATGGCTACGCGCTGCATCTCGCCGCCCGACAGCTCGTGCGGCCAGTGGTTCTTCCGGTGAAGCATCCCCACCTGGCGGAGCACCTCCTCCGCCCGCTCCCGCACAGCCCGCGCGGGGAGGCCCGCCAGGAGCGCGGGCAGGGCCACGTTCTCCCAGGCGGACATCGTCGGGAGCAGGTTGTAGAACTGGTACACGATCCCCACCCGGTCGCGCCGGAACTGGCTGAGCGTCCGGTCCGAGAGCCGCGCCAGGGCGCAGCCGTCCACCCAGACTTCGCCGGAAGTCGGGAGATCCACCCCGGCCGCCAGATGGAGCAGCGTGCTCTTGCCGCAGCCGCTGGGCCCCATCAGGGCCGCGAACTCCCCGGGGGCGATGGCGAGCGAGACGTTCGCCAGCGCTGTCACCTTTGCCCCCGCCCCGTCGTAGGTCTTGGACACGTTAACCAGTCGGATCATCCTCTGGATCGTCCCCGACCGACCCCGCACCTCGCACATTGAACCGCAGGAACGTTTCCATGTTGCCCCCCGGCCGCAGCAGCGTCAACAGAAATCCCCGTCGGGCTCCGGGCGGACGCGACCCGATCCGGGTTCCTGGCCTGTGGCGATTGAAACGCGGCCCGAAGATCCCCAAGGCCCGACCCGTTGGGAAGGGGCGCGATGGCCCCCGGCGAGGCTGAGGACAGGTTGAAAATACTCGGAGTCCACAAGGCGGGTGCCGGCTTGATATCTCGAATAGGCACACGTACAATGCCCCTGGGATCACGGGAAGCCAGAGGCGGTCAGCAACGGGGTCATCGAGGGTGCTCGCCAGCGGCGGGCAGCGCTACGGTTTTCCTACGAGGAGTGATCAGCCATGAGCGAGGCTCCGCCTGAACTCATCCAATGGGTGCGCGCCTACCTGGAGCAGGACGAGGACATCATCGTCCCCGTCAAGAAGATGTGGAACGAATGGTGCGCCGCGCAGGGGATACCGTTGCTGGCGGAGTTCACGCGGATCGTGCTATCCGACGATCGGATCGAAGAGATGCCGGGCGTGGACCACACCAAGCACATGGAGGGGATGAGCCGCGAAGAACTGGAGGAGTACGAACGGGACATGGAGGAGCACGGCTTCTACTCCGGTCCGCGCGTCAAGCTCAAGTCGAGACAGATCACGCCCGAGCACATCGCCAAGATGCTGAAGAAGCACAACGACCGGATGGAGGCGGCACTGCAACAGGCGCGGGCCGTATTGCCCGAGGACGCCAGCGAGGCAGATGAAGGGAATCTGATTGACGTCATCATGCTCGCCCGGAAGCTCCGCCGGGACCTCCGCGCGGCCGGCCTGGAGCCGCCGGAGGACGAATGGTCCACGCGCCCATCCGGCTAGTCCCCGCCGGCCATCTCCCGGTCGCTCCCGCCTTGCCAAAGGTTACAAGAGCTGCTACGGCTCTCATTGACTCCCACATCCGCGCGACGGAAGGAAATCATAATTTCATGACCGTCCCCCATTTGTGGGAAGCGGCTCACTCCGATCTTGCATGATTTGTCGGAAGCGAGAAAGGATGGCTTTATCGGGTGGCGACGATGGTGTCGCCATGCCATCTCTTCGTGGACTGGCGCGCCGGGGTCTTCTCCTCCTCGCGGATGGGCTCTTGGCTGGGCGTGAGGACGATCTGGTAACGACGCAGGTTCATTCGGTCGGCAACGGAGAGCACCTCATGCGCCGCCACGAGAGCCTTTGCTGCGGCTCCGGGTCCCACCTGGAACTGGATCTGCCGAGGGCCCCACAGCGGTCTTTTCACCACCGGGGAGGCGATCGATCCAAACTGCGCGTAGATCGCGTCGGTGAGTGCGATCTGCTGCATAACCGTCTCCCGGCGGCGCTTCCGCAACCAGTCGACCAGGACCATTGGACCGCCGAACAACGACGCCATGAACAGCGCGACCAGTAGAACCTGCAGCCCCGTCAGGATTGTTCCCATGTGTGCCTCCCTCCCTTGTGCGTTGTACCGGGTTCGACCTTCACCCGGTATGACACCGGAGGGAGGCTAGCGTGAAATCGGGTGGAGGTCCGGCCGGCAGGTCGTGCAGGGGGCGAAGCCCGCCGCCTCGGCGGATTCGCGCGAGGCGAAGCGCGTGAGCGGCGCAGGGCGGTGTGTGCTGAAGGAGGGGCACGTCGGCAGGCAATACTCCTGTTCCCCGGGATAGAGGATGTACATCGCCTGGGGCGTGATGCCCAATACACCGGCTCGCTTTGTGGTGGGAACCCCCTCGAGAGACAGGAGTCTTTGCTTGAGGCCCACCTTGCCGCCGGCGTATCCGGTCAGGGCGCCCGAGGTGCCGATCACTCGGTGGCACGGGATCACGATCGGCAGCGGGTTCCAGCGGAGCGCCTGGGCCACGGCGCGCACGGCCGCCGCCTTGCCGACTTCTTGGGCGATCCCGGCGTAGGGGATCACCGCCCCGTACGGGAGCGCCGCCGTGGCCTGCAGGACCGTCCGCTGGAAGTCGCTCCGCGCCAGGCGCAGATCGAGCGGCCACTCCAGGTGCTTTCGCCGGCCATCAAGGTACTCCAAGAGCTCTCGGGAGGGCGCCTCAAGCTCGCCGCCATCCCCGACTATCTCCACACCAGGCTCGTGGCTCAGGCGTGAGGCCCGCAGGCTCGTCCCCCGTTCCAGGTACTCGACCAGCGAGATCCCGAGCTCGGATCGGGCGATCAGGATATGCCCGAGGGGAGACGGGAAGATGCGATAGGTGAGCAGGCGCCTCCGCAGGTCCGCCAGCCGCGTCTCCAGCCGCTCACGGGCCTGGGCCAGCCGCCCGCTCGGGAGCGGGTCCTCCCGTAGGGTGGTCACCGCGTTGTCCACCGCGCGATACTCCTGGAATTCCCGGCGGCAGGGGGCGCACGCGGCCAGGTGGCGCTCCACGCGCCGCACCGCGCTCGGCGTCGCCTCGCCCATCGCCACAGCCAGGAGGTCATCTTTGATCTGGATGCACACTGCCGGCTTGTCGCTCATGGCTGCGACTCCTCGGGGAGCAGCCCGTGACCATCGAGGCCCTGGCGGATCTTGCGAAGCGCTTGGAACACATGTGCCCGAGCGCTCTCGGCCGAGCACCCCAAGCTTCGCCCGATCGCCTCGTAGTCCAGGCCGTGGATCTTGCGCTGGGTGAACGCCAGTCGCTGCTTGAGCGGGAGACGCCCGACGATCCCCTCCACTAGCGCGCCGGTCTCGCGAGAGACCAGCACGGCCTCCGGGGCGGAATCGACGGCCTCCCGTGTGGAGGCGCGCACCTCGCCGTAGGCCCGCCGCCGGCGAGTCTCCGAGCGGAAGTGGTTCTTGGCCAGATTCGTGGCAATGGAGAACAACCACGCACGGACGTTGGCGTCTCTGGGCAGCGACCTGTACGCTCGATACGCCCGGAGGAACGTCTCCTGAGAGAGATCGTCGGCGTCGTCACCCCGCCCGATCACCCGCCGGAGATACCTGAAGATCTCCGCGTGGTGCGTCGTCACCACCGCCTCGAAGGCTTCCGCGCTCATTACCCTATGTGACACCGCTGCCGCTTCGGCGTGAAATAGAGCCGCCGGTTTTCGAAAAGGGAAACGCTTCCGGGACAGCCGTTTCCCGGGCCTGTCCTCCCCGGTTCCCCCGCGAGTTCATCTTATCATACAGCCTCATCAGGCATGACGAAAGGGTAGAGGTGGCGTGAATTTGCTTTGCTTGCGTGGCGTTGCGGCCCCCCGTCATCCGCGCCGCAAGCATGCCCGGGCGGGAGGTTACTGTGCGGTGCATAAGATAGGCGACAGTCTGCCCGGGACCGCACAGTCCGGGGGAGAGTCCGAGGAGGGGCGGCGGCCCGCCCCTCTCGGTCGGGTACCCGCGACGAAGGAGTGGGTGCGCGGGGAGGGCCGAGCACTTGCGGCGCGCCTTGTGCGAGTGCGAGGGCCTTCCCCGCGAACGAAGCAGCGCGAGCCAATGTGTAGCCAAGATTCCGCGCTGCTGAGTAAAGGCAGCAAAGAGACTAAAGAAGCAACGTCCCCTTAACCGGGGTTTATCGGAGATCACATTTGAGAGTCAAAGAACGGTTCAACAGGTGGAGGCCAAGCGGTGCTGACCCCGCAGTGGCGGTCCGGGTCTTTGCCGATGTTGAGGGAGCCTTAGGCTCAATTATCACCGACGAGGAGGCCCGCCAGTTTGTAGTGAATAGTACGGCCTGGTACGAAGAGAGAACTGGAGGCGGGCAGCTTGATGCAGATCGTCGAAACGATCAACCAGAACGACGAATAGAGTTTCGGGAACCACACACAGTCATCGGGAGCCACACGCTGAAGAGACCGTGCTACATCCCCAGATAGGCTTTCTTTAGGTGCGGATTGGCCAGCAGGTCCGCTCCCTTTCCCTCGAGCGCTATCCTCCCGTTTTCCAGCACGTAGCCCCGATGGGCTAGCCGCAGCGAGTGCTGGACATTCTGCTCCACCAGCAGCACGGTCGTGCCCCGAGCGTTTACATCCCTCACCGTCTCCAGGATCTGTTTGACCATGAGGGGGGCCAGCCCCACGGAGGGCTCGTCCAGCATCAGCAGCCGGGGGAGGGCCATCAGCCCCCGGCCAATGGCTAACATTTGCTGCTCTCCACCGGAGAGGGAGCCCGCCAGTTGGCCCTGCCGATCCTTCAGGATCGGCAGCAGGTCGAAGACCATCTCCAAGCTCTTGACTCTCTGCTGACGCGCCTCCCGTGAATAGGCCCCCAGTTCCAGGTTCTCCAGCACCGTCATGTAGGGGAAGAGCCGTCGGCCCTCGGGCACCTGCACGAGGCCCAGGGCCACAATTTCGTAGGGCGGGAGGTGGTCGATGCGCCGCCCGCGGAACTGGATCGCGCCTCTCCTGGGGCGCATCATCCCGGAGATGGTGTTGATGGTGGTGGTCTTGCCGGCGGCGTTGGCACCAACCAGGGCGACGATCTCCCCCTCCTCTACGGCTAACGACATCCCGTGGAGCACCTCCACGTCGCCATACGCCACATCGATGTCGCTGACTTCAAGCAAGGAGGTACTCCTCTCCCAAGTAGGCGTCGATCACCCGCTTGTCCCCAGCAACTTCTTTGGGGGCGCCCTCGGCGATCTTCTCCCCGTGGTGCAGCACCAGGATCCGCTCGGAGATGGTCATGATGGCCGCCATGATGTGCTCGATCACCAGGAGGGTCACCCCCTGGTCCCGGATCCGCTTGAGGATCTCCAGCATCTGAACCAGCTCCGTAGGGTTCAATCCGGCCATCACCTCGTCGAGGAGCAGTAATCGGGGGCGGGTGGCCAGCGCCCGCGCGACCTCCAGCCGCTTCCGGTCGGAAATGGTCAGGCTCTTTGCCGCTGTGTCCCGGCGGCCCGAAAGCCCTACCAGATCCATCACCTCCAGCGCCCGCTCTCGAGCGAGGCCCGGATCGGCCGTCCGCAGGAAGCTTCCCACCATCACGTTCTGCAGCGCCGTCAAGTTTCCGAAGGGCTTCACAACCTGGAAGGTGCGAACCAGCCCGCTCCGACAAAGCTTGGGGGCCTTCAGGTGGCTGACGGTCTCGCCCGCGAAGACCACCCGGCCCTGGTCGGATCGGAAAAAGCCGGAGATCACGTTGAAGAGAGTGGTCTTGCCCGCCCCGTTGGGACCGATCAGCCCCAGGATCTCTCCCTCTTCTATTCCGAAGCTGACCTCCTTGAGGGCGGCCAGCCCGCCGAAGGCCTTGGTAAGGTTCTCGGCCTGCAGGATCATGAGTCCCCCTTCAATGATGGAGCGGGCCGGGCCTCCCGATGCCCGAACGCCCGCTTCCCCCATCCCGCAAGGGACGGCACGATGCCCTGCGGCAGGAGGATCACCACGACGATCAGGACGGTTCCGTAAACCACCAGGTGGAGCCCCTGCAGTCCTCCTCCCAGCTTGGCCTGCAAGACCTCCTGAAGGGGGGTCACCAGGAAAGCGCCAGCCACCGGACCCCAGACGGTCCCGATCCCGCCGATGATGGCCATCATGGCCAGCAGGATCGAAAAGTCCAGGGAGAAGGTCTGGAACGGCTCGATGTAGAAGATGTACTGGGCGTAGAAGGTGCCGGCCAAGGCGGTGAGAAAGGCGCTGACGAGCACCGCCACCAGCTTGTAGCGCGCCGTGTCGATGCCGAGCGCCTGCGCCGCGTCCTCGTCCTCGCGGAGGGCGGCCAGGTAGTAGCCTAGGCGGGAGCTCTCGATCCAGAGGCTCACCAGGACCGTTATCACCAGGAAGGCCAGCGCCACGTAGGCGTAGACCGAGAACTGGCGGAAGATGAAGTTGCCGACCGCGGGCCGGAAGGGCACGCTGATCCCGATGGAGCCCTTGGTGAAATCGTGGGCGTAGATTGTCAGGATGCGGAGCACCTCGGCGAAGGCAATGGTGACCAGTGTGAAAAAGGGGCCGCGCAGCCGGAAGCTGGGGTAGCCGATGGCGCCCGAGACCAGGGTGGCCAGGGCGGCCCCGATCAGCATCCCGATCCAGGGCGAAATCCCCAGGTCGATGAACAGCAGGGTTGAGGTGTAGGCGCCGATGCCGAAGAAGGCCGCATGTCCCAGGGAGAGCTGCCCCGCGAAGCCCCCAACGATGTTCCAGGCAGAGCTGACGGCCGCATAGAACAGCATCATGATCAGCACATGCAGGTAGAACTTGTCCTTCACCAGGAAGGCCAGCGCCGCGGCCACGACGGCCAGGCCGGCCAGCACGTAGAGAGAGCTGCCGGGAATGAACCGGTATGCGGAGAACATCGCGCCCTTGCCCCGGGTCGCGGTGCTCATTTGAGGCCCACCTCCTCGGCTCCGACGACTCCAAAGAGCCCGGTGGGGCGAATGAGGAGCACGATGATGAACACCACGAAGTACACGGCCTCCTTCAGCTCAGGGACGTAGAAGCCGCTGAACGCTTCCACGAGGCCGATGATGAACCCCCCGAGCAGGGCCCCGGTGAGGTTCCCCAGCCCTCCCAGCACCACCACCACGAACGCGACGAGGACGAAGTAGGCGCCGACCGTCGGAAACACGGGGTAGAGCGGCGTGAGCAGCGCCCCGGCGACGCCCACCAGCGCCGACCCGATGGCGAAGGTGACGAGGTAGACCCGGTCGATGTTGATTCCCATCAGCAGCGCCGCCGTCCGATCCTGGGCCGTGCAGCGGATGGCCTTGCCCAGGTAGGTCCTCTGCAGGAAGAGGAAGAGGAGGCCCGTGATGGCGAGCGCCACCAGGAAGGCCAGCAGTCGAGACACCCCGAGCAGCAAGGGGCCGGCGGACACCACGGCCTTGGAGAGCGGCGTATCCACGGACCGGTAGTTGGCCGTCATCGTCACCAGCGCCAGGTTCTGCAAGAGGATGGAGAGCCCGACGGTTGCGGCGATCTGCATGGAGGCGGAGGCCTTCAGGATCGGCCGGATCACCAGGAACTGGATGATCAGCCCCACCAGGAAGAGGAGGGCCACCACGAAGACCATGGACCCGTAGGGGTCCAGTCCGTACAGGCTGAACAGCCAGAAGGAGGCATACATGGCGATCATGAGAAACTCGCCATGGGCGAAGTTGATGACCCGGAGGACTCCGAAGATGAGGGTGAGGCCGATGCTGATCAGCGCATACACGCCGCCCAAGAGGATGCCGGACACCGCGACCTGAGCCAGGATCACTCCCATGTCGATACCTTTACTGAAAGAAGCTGTGCGTCAACGGTGGGGCGGCGTGACGAGGAAGCTGAGAACTGCCGCGAATAGGCGGAAGGCCATCGGAATCACCTGCACCGAGGAGCCGGTGATTGCGAGAGGGCGGCCCCGCCGGAAAGTTCGCTCGGCAGGAGCCGCCCTCTCATCACCCGCTTCTCACGACGCTCGCTGCGGTGCCCTCCCTCGTCCGCGTTTGGCTCATCCCTTATGCTTCTCCCAACTGGGCCAGGGGATGATGGCCTCGGCCACCGCAGCCGCCTCGGGCCAGACGGTCAGCTGCTTGCCCTTCTGCCACTGATAGATCATCGGGAACGCCCGGATGTCCTGGCCGGCGATCTTGTCGCCGGGAGGGGCGAACTTCACCCCGTAGCCCATCGGCGTCTTCTGATCCGGGATGTCGGTTGCCAGGGCCGCCTTGCGGATCGCCTCCGGGTCGGTGGAGCCGGCCCGGGAGATCACGTCGAACAGCACCTGGGAGCCCATGTAGTTCATCAACGAGTGACCGGAGCGGGGCGGCTCCTTGAAGAGATCCTGGTACGCTTGTGCCGCCTCCTTGGCGCCCGGCGCGAAGCTGGGATTGATCAGGTACTGGGTGTTGTCCACGTTGAACACGCCGGTGGCGTCGTCTCCCATCGCGCTGGCGAACTCCGAGAGGGCATAGCCGGCGCCGGTCCCGATCACCGCCTTGGGCCAGAATCCCAGCTCCCGGGCCTGCTTCCAGAAGATCAGCAGGTCCTGGATGTAGGAGGTGGCGATCAGCACGTCGGGCTGGGCCGCCTTCAGCTTCAGGACGAGGGGAGAGAGATCCGTGGCCCTGGCGCTGTACGGGTCCCTCCCCAGGACGTTCAGGCCGATCTCCTTGGCCCGCATCTCGGCTCCCGTGGCCACGGTCGTGCCGTAGAGCGCGTCTTCGTGGACGATCGACACCTTCAGCTTCTCCGGCGCGATGCCGAACTTGGGCGCGAGCACTTCCTTGCTGTAGTCCGCCGCCTTGGTGCCGTACGCGGAGCCCATGGGGGTGATGCGGAAGAGATACTTGAAGTTGCGCTGGACGATGGGATCCGAAATCCCACCCATTTCCCAATAGATCACCTGGTTCCGCTCCGCAACCTCCGAGGCCGCCATGGCGAGGGGACTCGCGTAGGTGCCGATGAGGATGGGCAGCCGCTCGCTGGAGATCAGCCGGTTGGCCTGCGAGACGGCGGCGTTGGCGTCCGGGGCGTCGCCCCGCACGAACTCGATCTGCTTGCCCAGGACCCCGCCTTTCTTGTTCTGGAGAACGCGCGCGACCTCGGCGCCGCGCCAGCTCTCTTCACCCAGCAGCGCCATGCCGCCGGTGAGCGGGTAGATGGCGCCGATCTTGATGGAGCCGCCGCCGGCCGCCGCGAGCGCGGCAGTCGCGCGTCCGGAGACGGCCGCGCCCACGGCAGTGAGACCGAGGCCTTTAAGCAGTTGGCGCCGGGTCAAAGGTCGCCCCAAGGATCCCGACCACCCGGGTGCTTTCGTGGCATCCATGTTCCCCTCCTTCTTGTTTTGTTGTGAACTGGGCCGAGACCTGTCCCCCAAGCTGGGGGCTCTCTGCGCCGTCGACTAGACAAGGAGGACCGGTGTGAGAGGTCATCAGCGTCAGGATGGAGCCTACGATCCTCTGGCCTCAGTGCCGTCCGATGACGGATCGATCCTGAGTCCTGACAGCGCAGACGCGTCAAATAGCCTTCCGTTAAGGATCAAACTACGGATAGCACAAACATCCAAGCGGGTCAATATTCGTGGACTACATATGTGTGGACCGCAAGGCATCCTTCCGGACCACAGGTGGCGCACCCTGAGAGGACTTCCGGGGAAAGGGAATCCCAGGTGGAGTCTTTCCGGACGCCAGCAGGCCATGATGGGGATCTCGGCCCTGCCGTGGTGGCAAAGCTCAGATGGTGACCGTGAGCATGATCTTGCCGATATGCGTGCTACGCTCCATCAGCCGGTGCGCCGCTGCCGCCTCAGCAAGCGGAAAGATCTGATGGATCACCGGGCCGCAGCGCCCGGCTTCCAGTACCGGCCACACCGTCTTCAAGAGCGCTTGGGCGATCCGGCCTTTTCCCGCGGTAGTGCGTGGGCGCATGGTGGAGCCAGTGAGGATCAGCCGGCGCCTCATCACAACTGTGAGGTCGAAGCCCTCCACCTTCGCGCCGTGCATCGTGCCGACCTGGATCAGCCGCCCGTCCATGGCCAGGCAGGCCAAGTTCCGCATCGTGTAGCGGCCGCCGACGATGTCCAGCACGACGTTCACGCCCTGGCCGCGCGTGAGGTCACGGATCCGCTCGGCGAAATCGGCCTCGCGGTAGTTGATGGCCGCCTCCGCCCCGAGCCTCTCACAGGCGTCGCACTTGTCCTGGCTGCCCGCGGTAGCATAGACGCGGGCACCGAATTCGCGCGCCAGTTGGATGGCGGTGACCCCGATCCCGCTGGTGCCGCCGTGCACCAGCACCGATTCGCCCCGGGCGAGGCGCCCCATCTCGAACAGGTTCGCCCAGACAGTGAAGTACGTCTCCGGCAGCGCCGCCACCTGGATGGCATTGTAGCCGGATGGCCAGGGCAGGCATTGCGGCGCCGGGACCGGGCAATACTCGGCGTACCCGCCCCCATTCGCGAGGGCGCTGACCCGGTCGCCCGGCTTGAGCGCCGTCACCGCCTCGCCCACGGCCACCACGTCCCCCGCCACCTCCAGCCCGAGGATCGGACTGGCGGTGGGCGGCGGCGGGTAGACCCCCTGGCGCTGCAACACGTCGGGACGGTTCACGCCGGCAGCCTGCACGCGGATCAGGACCTCGTCCGGCTTCGGCTGAGGCACCGGGGCCGTGGCCAGGCGCAGGACGTCCGGCTCGCCCGCCCCGACGGCTTCGATATAACGCATGCGGTCTGGGAGCTTCATCGCGTGCCCTCCACCCCTCGCGGCCGGCGTCTCGTGTGTCTGCCGGCGGTCCGCACTAGGACGGCCGGTCCCCGTACGTTACCGCGCCCCTCAGCATGACGCGTGGACGGTCCCCCGAGAGCGGACTGCCGACCGCGTGTCCCGGCGTTGGGAATCTCACACACGCACGATTTCCCCAAGCGCAGGCGAGGGAAGGCTAGCGGAGGAAGCGGGGTGTGTCAACGGGAGGGAGGTTGGAATAGGTTGCCGATCGTCCTGCAGTTCCTATAAGCGGCGCAGATCAGAGCCCCCGCCGCATCGCACTGTTTGGCCACTCACCTGTGGTGGGAAGGCTCCGTCCCATGGGGTGGTAGGGTCGAGAACTGGCGCGGTACCCCGTAGGTGCCCCCTTGGCTGTATCCGCCGTTTCCAGCTGCGTGCCCGTTTAGGGGTCACCGTGGGCCCGTCTCCAGCCCCCGCCGCGTCAAACC
>Ga0187865_1001310_pt1 | contig 29191 bp, 21 predicted proteins | sample June2016WEW_11_1_2_FD_132989 | JGI IMG/M metagenome (GOLD analysis project Ga0187865, IMG submission 132989) | Peatland microbial communities from SPRUCE experiment site at the Marcell Experimental Forest, Minnesota, USA - June2016WEW_11_100 | ecosystem: Environmental > Terrestrial > Soil >...
CATCACGGACAATGCCAGTGGCAGCCCGCAGACGGTGAGCCTCTCCGGCACGGGCACGGCTCCGGTGGACGGCCTTTCACCCACCAGCCTTGCCTTCGGCAACCAGTCCGTAGGTACGCCCAGTACAGCGCAGACCGCCACCCTGAGCAACACGGGCAACGGCACCTTGAGCATTACCAGCCTGGCGCTCACGGGTACCAATGCCAGCGACTTTGCTCAGACCAATACGTGCGGCAGTTCGGTGGCGGCCAGCGCTAAGTGCACGATCAGCGTGACGTTCACGCCTTCGGCCAGTGGCAGCCGCGCGGCCTCGCTGAGCATCACGGACAATGCCAGTGGCAGCCCGCAGACGGTGAGCCTCTCCGGCACGGGCGCCGCTGCCGTGGTCAGCCTTTCACCCACCAGCCTTGCCTTCGGCAGCCAGCCCGCTGATGTGACCAGTACGGCGCAGACCGTCACCCTGAGTAACACGGGCAACGCCACCTTGAGCATTGGCAGCCTCGCCTTCACGGGTACCAATGCCAGCGACTTTGCTCAGGCCGACACGTGCGGCAGTTCGCTGGTGGCCAGCGCCAACTGCACGATTGCCGTGATGTTCACGCCTTCCGTCACCGGGACCGAGTCGGCCTCGCTAAGCATCGCGGACAATTCCAGCGGCAGCCCGCAGAAGGTACCGCTGTCTGGCGCGGGAACGCACGACGTGATTCTATCCTGGACCGCCAGCACGACTTCCGGCGTGGTTGGGTACAATGTTTACCGTGGCGCTACCTCGGGTGGGCCGTACCCGATGGAGCTGAATTCGTCGCCTATTAACGGAACCACGTATACCGACGAGACTGTACAGGCCGGGCGGACGTACTACTATGTGGTTACAGCCGTGGCGTCGGGTGATGTCACCCAGAGTGCGATCTCGAACGAGGTTTCAGCTACCGTGCCATCACCCTAATGCTACAATGTGAACTAAATGACTTCAAGATGGGATACAAGGAGTTGTGCGAGGAGAATTAAAAGGAACACACTCGTAAGCAAGGCTGACAGCGGTGCCGTGGAGTCGAGCGCGCCGGCGAATACGATCTTGTTCGCTTCCTCGCGAGCGGCTACTGGGACATCGCTGGATTCGATGGGAGCGTGACACCATCATGACAAAACGCTTAATCCTCGCACTCCTGCTTTCCTGCTCGCCGCTCTGGGCAACCACCTACTACGTGGATAACTGCGTGACCGTCGGGAGCGACCGCAACAAGGGCACCAGTACATCCACGCCGTGGCTGACGATCAACAAGGTGAACACGTCCAAGTTCAATCCTGGCGATTCCATCCTATTTGAGAGCACCTGCACTTGGCGCGAACAGCTGACGGTGCCCTCTTCGGGCTCAGCGGGGAGTCCGATTACGTTTGGGGCCTACGGAACGGGGGCGCAGCCGATCATCAGCGGCGCGAATCTGTTCACAAGTTGGACCCTATCTTCCGGCTCCGTCTACTACACTTCCTATTCGACGGCCCCGAATCAGGTGTTCGAGGACGGAAGCCGTTTAACACAGAACACGACCAGTTCCGCGTCTCTCACAGCGGGGCAGTGGTATTTGGACACTGTGAACAAGTGGATTTGGGTGTACCTGACTGCCGGAGACGACCCGAGCGGACACGTAATGGAGGCTAGCCAGCGTACCTATGCGATATATGGGAATTCCGTGAGTTATGTAACCGTCTCTGCTATTGAAGCTACTGAGGCTAACACCCATGGAATCGAGTTTAGTCTTGGTACAGGAATCCTCGTAACCGGGATCTCGACTGTCTATAACTATGGAATCGGATTGCAGACCGTAATTACCAATGTCATCACGATAACTCAGTCTACGGCGGCCTACAATGGAGGGAGTGGAATCTATCTTTATGCGCCGGGAACTTCATTGGTAGATCATGTAGTCGCACATGATAATGCCCAGTTGACGGCGCAGAGTTATGCTGCGGGGATTAATGCAGGTGGTGTGGGTAACTCTGGGGCTACAACCATACAGTATTGTGTTACCTACAACAATGGGCTTGCAATATCCGGTGTGAATAGCAGTGGGGCAGGCATCTGGTTGGATACGGCAAACAATTACTCCGTGGTACAGTACAACCTCGCATACAACAATTACCACGGGGGAATTGATATAGACGCTGATAATTATGCAACGGTTATATACAATTTGTCCTATGGCAATCATTCGGCTGGGGCCATGGCTACTGGAATCCATATCTTTGCCGATGCTCAAACCACGATGACTGGCCATCAAGTGTATGGTAATACCGTTTACGGAAACGACCACATGGGTATGGATGTTAATGGCTACACTGGAGGAACTTCCAACGGTTGTACGAACAATCTCATAGAAAATAACATTGTCGTGGGCACCACCAGCGGCCGTAACCTGTCTGTGACGAACGGCTGCCAGAATACCGGAGGGTACGGATCAGGAAATGTTTATACCTACAACGACTTTGGCAATGCGACCAGCAATTTTATCCAGTGGGGGACAGGTAACTATTACAGCAGTTATTCTTCCTGGGAAACCGCTGCAGGCAGCTGCGGCACATCAGGCTGCTCTCATTCCGTGCAGGCCGCTCCTGCCTTTGCGAACGCCGCGGCGTCGCAGTTTTGGCTTGCAAGCGGCTCTCCTGCCATCGACGCGGGGTTGAACCTCGGGAGCCCGTATAATATCGGGCTTATGCCGGGAAGTACTTGGCCGGATTCGGTCGTGACAGGCGGCCAGAATGCCTATGGAAGCGGATGGGAGATCGGGGCCTTCGTCTATGTCCCGCCTGTACCACCACCCTCAAATCTGCAAGTTGTCAAAGTCAATTGAGTGGTGCGTTAACAAGATGCGCATTCGCTCAATGCTGACCCCAAATTCACAAACGCAACGGGTGCCAATTTCACTCTATTAACTACGTCTCTCGCCTAGGCAGCGGGCACAAACGTAAGCCTCACGCAAGATTACCTCGGCAACATAGTGATTCCCGGCTTCGCTTCGGTTAACCGGGCGGATTTGTTTGGGGTGTGCGACATAGAAGTGGGAGTCCTGCCGCTGGCGCATGACATATTTGGGAAAGCTTACGGCGGTAGCAGGGTGGTCCGGAGCCCGCCTAGCGGGCGACAGGACTTAGCCCAGGGCGCGAGAAGGTGTGAAAGAATTATGAAGCAAGCCTTTCACCGCAGAGACACAGAGGCACTGAGAACTGAAAAGAAAGAGCCTTCTCTCTGTGCCTCTGTGTCTCTGTGGTCAATGCAGTAGCCTGCTAGAAGAGCGTGTAGATGAATGGCGCAATCACAGAACTCTGCGCCAGAAGAATCAATACGCCCGCGAGTAGCAGCACAACGATGATGGGCAGCATCCACCAGCGCTTATTCTCCCAGAAGAACGAGACTAATTCGCCCGCGATTCCAAACCGTCGTTGGGCAATCTGTACAAATCCCATCGCTTTCTCCTTCCTAGACACCTAGATTATGGCTTCACCAACAAATGGTTGTCGATGAGCAGCGCATCGAATGCGGAGGGTGTGCAGAAAGGTGCGCGAGTCTCATTCTTTCCCCATGATCTGTGGCTCATCATCACGAATCTCGGCGCACCCCCGCTTGACGTATTGCGGAAACTGGTTCGCAAGCATTGGACATAGGGACCTGTAGACGGTGTCGGCCACCACTTGGGCGCCTTCATTCGAGAAGTGAACGTAATCATGGAAATAGCGCGAGCTCTTCGGAATCTGCCTCGCCAGCTCAATAACGAAGACGTTGTTTTCGTGGCCCACCTTCCTGGTGACATCGTTGTAGACCTCGAGCAATTCCCACCACATCCGACCGTTGCGAGTCTCATCCACCTTGATAGTTGCGAGATCGACCTTGGTTATATCATCGACAGCGGGCCCAACGAGCAAGGGTTGGGTGATGAATACCGGCTCAATCCCGGCTTCCCTTGACATATCAATCAGGCGCTTAAGCCTGGTCTCGTAGGACTGAATGTACGGTTTACTGGAACACGCCACATACCGCTCTTCTACCTCGCGGGGGACTTTCAAGTAGCCAACTTTTGTTATATCGAGGTTGGCGGTTACGAGCGCAGCTCGGTAGCCAGTGTAACTGCGATACAAATTCACCCCAAGAGCTACTACTTCGCTGTATCCATATACCGACAACAGGAAGTCCTTTGCCGAGCTGAAGACGATCCGCCCCCTGATGTTCTGGTTATCGAAATCTTCCCGACTTCCTTTCGCGGAGTCATTTATGCCGACGAGGAAGAGCACGACCTTCGGCTGCAGCTTGAGGACCATTTCTTCCATCAACAGGATATGGGCAAAAGTCGAATGGCCATCCATCCCCGCGTTATTAATCCACACCTTGTCGAAGGACTGCCCCAGGTGGTTCCCCAGCTCTGCTGGCCACGTTTTCTCGTCTGTGAGGAAACGACACCGCGTAGTGCTACCGCCGACGGCGATTATCGTCAAATAGCGTCCAAAATCAGGTGGTGGCTCAGCACCGCGAAATCCTAAGGAATTGACAGTAAGGGTAATCACCGGGTCTAGGCGTTTGACGATGTTGTTCCTAATCCGGATCGTTTTGTTCTTCGGCAAAATAATCCGACCGCCCCTAATTCTGGTCTGGAAGGGATTATAGAGCCGGAGCACGACCTCGAGGAGGGCTACTGCGGCCGCGATGCCTAGAAGCAGCAAAAATGCCTTCAGCGCCGCGGATCGTAACCTTGACCTTCTTGGTAACATTGCTTCCTCTCCTGAGAGTTCTTAGATACTTAGCGGCGTTCACCGTGGGCCAAGCTGGTTCGTACCTGTCTGTAGATGGTTTGGATAGGCGCAGCCCGACGAAGCGTATATGGCCCTCGGCAATGCGCCGAAAGGCCCGAACGGAAAACTGGCGTCGAACGTCGACGCGGTCGACGCGACCCTGTAGGCACATGAAATACAATGAGTTCGTCCATTCGTTGCACGTTCCTACGGAAGCCTATCCGCACTCATCGCCTGATTTCATGACGCGTGCATTAATCAAGCCGCCGCGAGGCCGATGGCCGAGGAGATTGCTCAGGGGGAAGAAATGTGCTAGAAGTTGGCGGTGCCCCCGCCTACGGGTGAGCGAATGATCACGAGGACCCTGAGTAGAGGGCCTGAAAATCAACGCAAGGAGGCATGGAGGTATATTCCTTTGGTGTTTATTCTTGCATTGGTCCTGTCCATTTGTGGTTGTTGGGGTGCCGGAAGTCGCAATGCTCCCTCTGAGGGTGGAATTCCTGCAACTCTATTCGGAATGCACAGCGAAAACACGTCTCATTGGCCGACGGTTTCGATCGGTGCTTTGGGCAAGGGGCCGTCGACTCTTTGGCCCTACGTTGAAAGGACCAAAGGGGTCTTCGACTGGAGTAATCTAGACGCTTGGGTCAACGAAGCTCAAAGTCATGGGGCAAGTTACTTCTTTAGCCCCGAGAAGGTTCCACGCTGGGCAGCAGCAGACCCAAGCAGTTGTGCGCCGGCTCACGCACGGTCCTCTGTCATACGTTGCACGTCTATGGTGACTGACATCCACGACTGGGATAACTATGTGACGGCGTTAGTTGGCAGGTACAAGGGCAGAATCCAAATCTATGAACTCTGGAACGAACCCAATGGTACCTTCACTGGCACGATGGCTGACTTGGTCACCTTAACCACCCACATGTACAATATGATTCGTTCCATCGATCGTGACGCCCTCATCCTGTCTCCCTCTCCTTCCACTTCCGGTATAGGTTCGTACATAGACAATTATTTCGCTGCCGGAGGGCCGACTGGCGTAGACGGCATCAGCTTCCACAGTTACGCCGCTACCCCTGAAAAAGTGATCAACTATGTGAATACGATGAAGCAAATTGCGGCTAAGTACGGTCTCGCTTCAAAGCCTCTCTGGAACACCGAGGGTTCGTGGGGGACTGCCAGCCTGAGCTCGGATGCCCAGGTTGCTGCCGTTGCCCGTTTTTACCTACTGCAATGGTCTACCGGCGTCTCGCGGTTCTACTGGTTTGCCTGGGATAACCCCGCATGGGGAACTCTCTGGGATGCTACTAACGGGCCTCATCCAGCCGCCGTAGCTTATCAGCAAGTCTACGATTGGATGGTCGGAGCTACGATGACCAGTCCCTGTTCCGTAGATGCTGCATCCACTTGGACTTGTGGCTTGAGTCGCGCGGGCGGCTATGAGGCGCAAGCGATGTGGAATACCGCCACGACCTTGTCCTATACCCCTTCCTCAAAATTTACTATGTACGCGGATTTGGCTGGCCGTACGTTCCCAATTCCGGGTGGTTCCGTCACGATTGGACCCAAGCCAATACTTCTAGAAACTTCCGCCCGCTAAAAGCAGGCAGCGGGCGTTGCCGCGGCGTGGTTCTGGCTTCAACATGTCAAGATGCGCCGGGCCGCGAACGGCTGGCAGCCGAATTCAGATGGGAAGAATGCATGCGCATCCAGAAAGCGTCGCTGTGCATAAGCGAGTCGCTTCGGTACCGCCAGCGCCACCTCCATGTTCACTGCGCCTACGCCTGCTCCTAGGATATTCACGCGCTCCGTCGGCCAGTCCGTCGCTCCGTAGGCTATGAAAGCACGGAAGTCCACGCGCGTCGCCCTACGGTTGCGCTGCCGCTACACGGGCCGTGTTCGGTAAGGTTCCGCCTGTTCCAAGGCACAGATAGTTAACCCCGTCTAATTTCTCGATGGGTTTCAGTACCCGCCAGCAATCGATTACCGTTCGTGGCGAGGACACCCGCGTCCACTGCTCGTCCGGGATAGCGGAGAATTCGGGCCAGGGTGTAGCCACCACCACGACATCAGCCTTCGCGATGCATTCCAGCGCCGTTGCGGCGAACTCCAACCTCTTTTCAAGGACCGGAGTGGAGTCGCGGCCAGCAGCGGGGTCAAAAACCACGACAGAAACGCGTCGCGCCGCTAGTTCCTGAGCCAGGAGGAAGCCCGCAGCTTCTTCGGTGACGTCAGTGTGGGGTTTATAGGTTAAGCCCAAGACGCCGACCGTCCCGCCATTGGGCAGACAATCCTCTACCAAGTCGGCCAGCCATCCAATCTGCGAGCGATTGAAGCCGTCGGTCATTTGCGCGATGTCGGCTGGGGTCCCCAACTGTTGTGCGAGCGCCGCCAGCGCCCGATTGTCGCGGGGAAAGCACGGACCGCCGTAGCTAATCGCTCCCTTTAGGTATTTGGAGCCGATGCGGGTATCCAGCCCCAACGCAGAAGTGGCCACATCCACGCTCGCGCCGGGCAAGCGCTCGCATATCCGGGCGAGCATGTTGGCAAAGCTGATTTTTGTGGTCACGTAGGTATTGAGCGCGAGCTTCGTGATTTCTGCGTTGACGAAGTTCATTCGCGCCGCCGGAGGCCTGTTCTCGCAAACCCGGCAGTAGATATCTTCCAGGATTTGGCCCGAGCGCGTATCAGATTCCCCGATGAGCAAGAGATCGGGATTCAGGAAGTCCCGAATCACGCTTCCAAGTGCGATGAATTCCGGGTTATAGCAAAGCCCGAAGTGCTCCCCGGCACACCTCCCCGTGGCGACTTCCAGGGCACGGCGGACCGGGCCGCCTGTGCTCCCGGGCATCACGGTGCTGGTCAGCACGACGACGTGAAACCCGTCCTTACGGCGCAAAGCCTGAGCAATTCTCTCGCAGGCGAGAAGGACGTAACGTAAGGAAAAGCCACCGTCTGGTTCGCTCGGGGTTGCCACTACAATGAAGGTTACGCTTGTTGCCAAGATCGCGGCCTCGATATCCAGCGTTGCGCTCAGCCGGCCGTCTGAGGAAGCGAGCATCTGAGCGAGCTGGGGCTCGAAAACGGGGGGTTGGCCCCGGTTGATCGCTTCCACTTTCCGTGCATCCACGTCCACGCCCACGACGCTGAACCCCTTGGCCGCAAAACAGGCCGCCATGGGCGCTCCCAGTTTCCCCAAGCCGATAACAGAAATTCCCTCTTTCATACCGCCCTCCCCTCTGAAGTTTCGTGCAGCAGAGCCCTTTCGCGCTCGGCTTCCTTGCAGGCGACCGGCATGCGCCAGCCGCTCCCGAACGCACGGTCTGTCACCTTGATGCCTGGAACCGACTGCTTCCGTTTGAACTCGGCGAGCCGGACCCGACGCAACACATCCTCCACAATGGACTCGTCGAACCCGTCGGCCACGATTTCGAAAGCCGACTGCTGTTGCTCGATGTGGCGCTCGAGAATCTGGTCCAGCACCTCGTAGGGCGGGAGCGAGTCCTGGTCGGTCTGATTTGGCCTGAGCTCGGCTGAAGGGGCCTTAATCAGGACCCGGCTGGGAATCACAGTGCCCTGGAGGTTGCGGTACTGCGCCAGGCGGTATACCATCGACTTCGGCACGTCGGAGATCACCGCCAGACCGCCACACATATCGCCGTAGAGAGTGCAGTAGCCGACCGCTAGCTCCGACTTGTTCCCGGTGGTCAGCAACAGCGAGCCAAACTTGTTTGAGAGCGCCATCAGGAGGTTCCCGCGGATCCGGGCCTGGATATTCTCCTCGGTAACATCAGCCTCTCGGCCGGTGAACGCTTCGTGGAGGGTCGCCTTGTAGGTTTTCATGATCTCGTCAATTCGCATGACCATGGTCTCGATACCTAGGTGGCAGGCCAGCTCGTGCGCGTCGTCCACGCTGTCCGGGCTCGAATATGGCGAGGGTAATAGCACGCCGAGTACGTTCTCCGGCCCCACGGCCTCGACGGCGATTGCTGCCGTGAGTGAGGAATCGATCCCGCCTGAGAGCCCCAGTAAGACGCGAGAGAAACTGCACTTGCGCACGTAGTCGCGGGTCCCCAGCACCAGGGCCTGCCAGATTTCGGCTTCCGGTCGCAGGTCGTCGGCCGCGATGGAGCCGTGTTCTGCCATCAGATCGACCACGAGCAGGTCCTCGGCGAACGCACGTGCCCGGGCCCCCAGCCGCCCAGCAGCATCCATCGCGAAACTGCGTCCGTCGAAGACCATGTCATCGTTTCCGCCAACTTGGTTCACGTAAAACACGGGAACTCCATGCTTGTGGGCCATCGCGCTCAGCATCGCTTCGCGTACCCGCTGCTTGCCCGCGGTAAATGGCGACGCCGAAAGGTTGATCACGCAATCCACGCCAGCGCGCGCCAGCTCTTCGACCGGGTCGGCATGGTAGCGTCGCCGCGCCCAGAACCCACAGTCGTTCCAAATGTCCTCACATATGCTGATGCCCAGCGCGCGGCCGTCGAGATGCAAGATCTGCGGCCCAGGCGCCGCCTCGAAGTACCGGTCCTCGTCGAACACGTCATAGGTGGGCAGGAGGCGCTTGCGGAAGCGCGCGTGAATCCGGCCGTTGGCCAGCAACGCCGCAGTGTTGAACAGCGGCCGACCCACAGCGGCGGGGTTGGGCTCCGCGATTCCCACAAGCACGGGGGGGGCGGAGCGCAGGTCCTGGGCGAGCTGCTCGAGCGCTTGCAGGCTCGCTTCGACGAAGGAGCGGCGCAACAGCAGATCGCGCGGCGGATAGCCGGTCAGTGCCAGCTCAGAGGTGACCACCAGGTCCGCACCATAGGCACGCGCCTCCCGCACGGCCGCAGCGATTTTCGCCGCGTTGCCACACAGGTCGCCGACTGTATAGTTCCTCTGCACCAAAGCGATTTTCATCCCTGTGCCTCCGCCCTCACCCACCCTGCTGCATTCCAGTGCAATCTGTCGGGAGATCTCTAACTAAGCTCACGTAATACGGCGACGTTCCGTGCGGCGGTACCTAGATCGGTCCGCTAAAGGGCGCGGAAGACGCTGTCACGGCTGCAACACATTTATGCCGGGGTACATGTCATCCCCGGTATCCCCGATGCCGTAATGCTTCCTGATGAAGTGAAACATGCTTTTGGCGTGGAGGAGGCTTTCGCGACAGAGTAGCTTTGAATCACTTTTTGCGAGGTGATGGTGAACCACTGTTGCGCTTGGTACGTAATAAGTGGCGTACCCACCTTTCTTCAGACGCAGGCAGAGGTCGATGTCTTCGCAATAAAGCGCGAACCTGTCGTCGAGAAGCTGGGCGCCTCGGATTGCCGCACGGCGTACCAGAATGCACGCGCCAAGCATCCAATCTACTTCCATCTCGCTGTCGTGGGAAACTGAAACCATTAGGTGCTTCCCTCCCCTCCTGTCGCTCGGCAAAAGGAGGCGGACCGGCGATCGGCGAAGAAGGGTGGACCACAGAGTCGGGAATTTCCTGCAGGAGTGCTGCAAGGAACCATCGGGAAAGACCAGTTTTGGCCCGCAGGCGCCACAATGAGGGTGGTCCCCCATAAACTTCACGAGAGTATCGACGGCCCCCTCGCCCAGTACCGTGTCAGGGTTGAGCATCAGGAAGTGCTCGCTCGGATAACGCGCGAATGCAACGTTGTTATTGGCCGCGAAGGAATAGCTACACTCTCGCTCAACTAGCTCAACCCACGAATACCGTTCCCGCACAATCTCCGCAGAGCCGTCCGAGGAGCAGTTATCCACCAAGACTACTTTCAGCGAATTGTGCTTGGCGCTGGCCGGCACGGAATCGAGGCACTGCGCGATAAACTTGCGATGGTTGCAAGTAACGATCCCGATCAGGACCTTGATGGGTTCTCCGGCTGACATTCTTGCTCCCTTGTCCCCTGATGCTCAACGTCCAGGCTCTACTGAACGGCGCTCCCCGTTCCTACACACGCTCGAGAAAATACCCATCAGTTTCTGGTAACACGCCGCCGGGCTATAGTTTGTTTCAACAACGGATCTTGCGTACCTTCCCATTCGATCCACTTCGTCCGGCCTATTTAGTAAATAACCAACCTTTTTGACCAAGTCATCCACGCAGCCCGGCTCGAAGAGAATGCCGCTTTTATTCTGTTCGATAATATATGGAAGGCTCCCGAGTCCTGACCCCACAACGGGCTTCCCTGCGGCGTAAGCTTCGAGGACAACCAAGCCGAAGGTCTCGTACCAGATCGATGGAACAACTGTAAACAGACTGTTCCGAAGCAGCTCCCATTTTTCGCTTCCGTCTGCAAACCCTAGGAGTTCGATATTGCTCAAGCCTCCATCTCGGACGTATTCCTTGAGCCTATCTTCCAGGGGGCCGGTTCCCACAACCTTCAAGCGCGGCCCCTTGAGTTGTTCGAATGCGTGTATAAGCGTCCAAATGCCCTTTTCGGGCGAGAGTCGCCCAAGATACAGCACGTAGTCACCTGCCCCAGGCATTGGAAGAACCTGCGATGCATCGAGGGAATGCGGCTTAACAAAGAGCTTTTCTTCGGGTATTCCGAGCTCGAGCAGTTTCTCCTTCAAGAATCCCGTCATGCATATAAACGCCGCAATCTTCTGCGTCATTCCAGCCAATCGATTGAGACCGATTGAAAGTGAGTAAAGGCTAGTCAGAGTGTAACTGTTCCTATAGCAACGATACCGCACGGCATTAAGGTAATTCCCGCGTTTGCAGCGTTCACAAATTCTACCTCGAATGTAAAACCACCCATTCGGACACCAAAACCTGAAGTCGTGAACGACCTGCACCATCGGGACTCTTAGTCGGTGCAAGGTGTCGTAGACAGAGGGGGAAATGAGCGGAAATACGTTGTGGATGTATGCAACGTCCGGTCTGGATTCTCTAACGAGTGCCCTGAGCTCTCGCCTTGTGCGGAGTGAGTAGATGGTGTCGAGGAAGAACAAGACCTTGTCTCGAACCGCGTAACCTTTAATCTCGTCGTTGTGACGCGTGTAGACCATGATCTCATTTCCGTGCTCTTCCAGAAGCTGCCTCTCGGCAAGGACCACCGCATCTTCTCCTCCAAACCCTTGATAGAAATCATGAATTAGGAGAATTCTCATCGAAAGAGAAATACGTTGACCGATTGCGGGGGATTTTGCTTGCCTGACCCCTCAGTTGAGTACGGCCGTTCGGCCGTCTTGCCAGCGGGTAGGCATTTCACGCTTCCTCTGCCGGCGCAGTAACTCGGCGTAGCCCAGAACCAGCAAGAAGGCCAGCGGGGCGTGCCAAACCAGAAGATCGGTGAAAAAGGAGCGAGCCGTGACTATGCCCAGTATTCCTACAGCCTCCACCGCGAGTTGGCGTTCAAGACAGGAGTGTGAGAAGTTGGAGAGAGACTTGATCAAAAACCGCCATGACCCTGCCAAGGCAAGAAGGAGAGGAGCAAGCGCCCAAATACTTGTCCCCACGATCACCTCGACGTAGGAGTTAAGCACGCCCGCGCCAAGCGGGTCGGCCTCTTGCTTAGCCACCACCACAAATCTTCCTCCGGCATACGCCCCGTAGCCCGTCAAGGGTCTCTCCAGGAACATTCTCCACGCGAACTCCCACGTGGTCAGCCGGCCACTGAGACTTTGCAGCATTTCCGGAGTTTCTCCGCGTGTCCAGAGTGCCCAAAGAAAGTGGCCCAGGTTAGTCGTCAACAAGAGCACAGCTACCGTGACGACGAGAATTGCTGAGAGGACCAGAAATGAAAATAAGCGGGTGGGCTTGCAGAAGAACAGGACAAGTAACGCTGCCACCAGAAAGCCGGCGATGGCAACCCGCGTTTGGGAAAAGAAGAGGGTGATCAGGCCGAACGCAAAAACCACCCGGTAGTAGGCGCGCTCACCGGGGCATCTTGAGAAGTGGAGCCGACTCAAGGCAACTATGGCCAAGTAAGCTGCGTATTCCCCCACGCTGTTTTGGTCCAATGCCGGGAGAACACCCGCGAGTCGGACTCCGAGCAAGCCTTGAGTGGGAACCCATGCCTCTTCAGGCCAGACAACAGCCCCAGCCCAAACCGTTACCAGAAGACCGCCGAGCAGCACCCAGGTCCAGTTAAAAAGCGCCTTGTAGGTTTGTGCGGATCGAACCGTCGCCAGGATCGCCGCAATCAAAGCAACGTCAACCAAATATTCCAAGGATTTATATAGCGTCCACGCGGGGTATACCGACCAAAGAGTTGAAGCCGCGCAGACCAAGGAATAGATTGCCAATGCCCCTACGAGCCCTCGGAACAGGGAGCGTGTCCATTCGGTTTGCCTGAAAGCAAGGCGCACGAGTAAGGCCAGGGCCGTTATAGAGACGAGCAAAATTCGGTAGGCCGCCCAAAAATCTACGGGTGTCCTGCTGACGTCCTGGAGCTCCCGGCGTCGAAAATTGAGCGCGCTCAAAAACACAATCAGCCAGAGTGCGTGCCACCAGGTCAGTTGCTTGCGAAGTGCAGAGAAGTTCCTCACCCCTTGACTTAGTGCGAATGGAAGAACAAGAGAGGCCAGAGGCAAAAGCAGGAGGAATATAACGGTGGCTACGGTAAAGCGGTGGGCGACAAGGCTCGCCAGGACGCCCAGCAGCACAAAGGCCGCAAGCCCCCAAACCCATCGAACCGTCAGCATGCTTGCCTCTGCCCGCCTTCTATTGCCTTCGCGTATATCTCCATCATGAAGGCTGCTGTTTTCTCCCAATTCAAACACTCCTCCACTCGCTGCTGAGCGGCATGTCCCATGCGAACGCGAAGCGCGGGGTCGTCGGCGAGCCGAGCTAGAGCGGTTGCCAGTTCCTGGACGGCCTGCTCGGGGGAGGACGCAGGAACCTTAATACCGGTCTCCTCCGTCACCTGAAGGGCAGGCCCGCCCAGGTCCAGGCAGATCACCGGGCGTCCGAGGATCATAGCCTCGAAGCACACAGTTCCAAATGTCTCGTGCAAAGCTGGATGAACCAAGACGTCACACTCGGCCAGCTTCTTGTACACATCATGAAGTGTGGGAAGTCTTTTCCAAAATACGACTTTGCTTTCGATCCCCAGTTCCCTGGCCAGAGCGCTAAGTCGGCGACCCTCTGGACCCTCGCCCACGATCCAATATTCGCTCTCTGGATAACGAGGTTGAAATCTCGCGAAGGCGCGAAGAGCTAAGTGGAATCCCTTCCAGTGCATCAGACGCCCAATGCTTATAATCCTGAAGGAGTTGGAGCCCCTGGTGGGAAAGCTCCCAACGTACTTCATCGCTTCTATCGCTCCAAGCTGGGGGAGCACAATTACGCGCTCAGCGCCAAGCATTCGCAGCCGCGTTGCTGTTTGCCCGGTTGTCGCAATCGCGACTCGACAACGCGAGGCAAGTAAGCGCGTGACGGGGTCCACCGAGGCGAGACTCCACCGCAGGTCCCGAAACGTTTCATAGAGTCTAGCTCGACAGGAGAAATCCGAACCGAAGGGACTCGGCGCTGACTCACCCCCTCCTACAGGGCCCCAGATGAATGGAACGCCGAGCAATCCGATGAAACTCGGTGGCCAGTATTGTCCAAAAGTAACATGGTGTATGAGGTCAAATCCGACTTGTGCGTTCAACCTGCGCGCGACGAAGTAGGCGCCAATCTGCCACAGATAGTAGTAGGGGCGGTGGCCACGCTCGCCTTTCTTCCAGAAGCGCGCCCAGCGCGGCAGGTCGAAATACACCCAATGGCTATTCGGGATGGGCTCTTTGGCCAGTGCTGCTTCAATCGGCTCGCGATTATTGGCACGGGTTATCACCCATACTTCGTGGAACCGGGCGACCTGCCGGACCCAGTTCCACCCCACGGCAGGCTCCGAACCCTTTTCGGGTTCGCACGCATAAGCTGAAAGTAGAACTCGCAAGGTTGGCTACTCCTTATTTCCTAGGATAGTTCGCGGAGAAGCATTCGTTTTCGGTAGACAATCCCGGGGTGATCTATTCCCACTTCCTCGAGGTACGCAGAAATGGAGTTCAACAAATAAAGCAAGGAAGATCCTTTGTTGTCCCGAGATCGCTCGAGAAGAAAACGTTTTGCAGTCTTCCTCTTTAACAAGTGGGCCAGTTGAACATGAAAATGCAACGCATCCCACAGGAGAGGCACATCCCAAGCAGCCGACTCCCAATCAAAAGCAAACAACCGGCCACCGTCCAACCGCGTGTTCCAAGGGACAAAGTCGCCGTGCATGATGCCGCAGGGAATGACGACAGCGTCCAGTTCGCGGTGCGCCCTCCCCAGGGCCCTTTCCCCCAACTCCCGTAGGTCCGCGTCCAAGAGTAGCTCTCGCTTTCGCCAGCGGGCAGCCACTTCTTCCACAAGTTCGCGGCCGGACTTCTGGACTTGGTAGGCGCTCCATAGGGTGCGTAGGAAACTCTCGTGCAAGGCACCGAACTCAACCGGGCCTGGGCAAGAAGGCCCAGGAGATTGGAAAAGGATGTACCCGTCGACCCATTCACTCGCGTAAAGGACCTTTGGTATGTGAGGGCGAAGGGGGGCGAGATGCCGTAGCCGCTCAAGGGTCGCGGCTTCGTCTCGCACGCGCTCGGCCGCCGCCTCCGTAAGCGGCAACTTGACGTAGCCCAGGATCTCGCCGTTCGCGCGCATCACCTGCACCGTCAGCTTACGAACGTTCCCGCCGACCCCCAATGACATTGCGAAGGTCGGTTCGCGCTCTCCCGTGACTTCGGCCACCAGTTTCTCCAAAGGCAGACGTTCTCTTGACGCGATCAACACACGGGAGCATCCCCAACCATTCCAGCCCGCCTTGATGAATCGAACGGCGGTTGCCTTCACCGTCTGGGCTGCCCGCGCATAGGGTGTGTAGATGTGAAATCCCTCCAGGGTCGTGTGGGTGTTATCTAGAGGAAGAAGCCAGCGCGGTCCCTTGGAGGAAGGCAGAACGACAAACCGCTGTATATGCGCAAAGCCTTTGTCCATGACTCGCTGTACGGCCCGCCTCGAGGGGTCCTCAAGAACCACAGCAGGGGGGACCGGGCTCCCGGCGTCCGGTAATTCTTTTGGGTCTTGTGCCCACGGCCACGCGGCACGCCCGATGAATTTGCAGAGTGCGCTATGCAGGGCTTGGTTCACGAGCTGCGACCCCTCTTTTTGCGACGTGTGCCCGCTGGCTGGATCCCCTTTGGCGGCCAACCAGCAAGCATGTCGGCGTTGAAAGCGCCGCGCGAGATGTTCCACAATGGCGCGAGAGGCGTCGGATACCGTCCGGTCCAAGCCAAAACAGTTGTTGATCAAGAGGGCATTCGGCAAATTGTCGCTCAGGCGCACGTAGGCTGCACGCTGCCGTCGCAACTCCGTGGGTGGGACTTCTCGCTTGCGGGACAGAATCACTTCCTCAGGGGCATCCAAGATTAAGAAAAGCAACTCAGGCGGGGTGACGAACCTAGAGAGAAACTTCGCCAGCCACGTTGGCGCACTATCGCGGTAACGAAGGGGGTCGACCAGCAAATCATGGAAGTAACGGTCGAACACGACCAAGCCTGTTCGGGCAAGCAGGGGCCGCGTAGCCAACCAATAGCCCAACCAGTAGTCCGGCAGGAGAGCAAGAAGTTTTGCAATCGAGGGTACCAGCGTACGCGGGGCTTTCCCGTGTGGCTCGTTAATCGGGCCGGAATATTCCCGCCGCCACAGTAACATGGGGCGCGCGTGGAAGACTCGGTGGTGACGGAATGGGGGCAATAATGCATGAGTGAGGCGCTCTATCAGAGTGCTCTTGCCCACTCCGTCGGGACCGAGCACCACAACGAAGAGTCCCGTGGGCTCGAACCAGCGGCGAGTCAGCCGCAGGGCATCAGCCAGCATGCACCGAATCGGGTTCAGGGGATCCCTTGCAGCGGTTGTCCACCAGAGTTTCTTTCGGAGTTTTCCCAGAAGTCCACCTGCGCAGCCCCTCCCACACGCCTCAACGACCGGTCTCTTCAGCCTTTCTCCGAAGAGATTGCCTGCCGTCTTCTCTGCCTCGTGTCGTCCGAGTTCCTCGACCAGGAGGCTCAACCGCTTCTCCTGATGGGCAGGCACGGTTCCTTGGAGGGTTTTCTTCGCCAGGAGGTAAGCGAATTCTATCTTCGCGCCGGACACCCAATAATTTCCTCGCTTTCGTCGCCCGGCCACTAACTCCTCTCCGGAGATTAAGATCAAGCCCCCACGCCGATACTCCCATGTGATGTCGACAGAGACAGAATCCAGCGACAGGCCTTCAAACCAGGCGAAGTCAAAGCAAAAGCCCTTCACGGCGTAGTTCATACACTGCACCGGCTGGTAGCCCTGGTCGGCGAGGGCTCGGAAGACGAAGGGCAACTTGGCAACGTCGCAGGGATGGACCGCTAAGTCGAGGTCGCTGGGTAATTCGTCGGGAAGGCCTTCGTAAGCGTGCAGGACGCAGTAGCGGACGTCGTGCTCGTCGAGCCGACGAAAGAGTAGCCGTAAGAAGGCCGGGCGGGAAAGCGTTTCAGTGGCGGTGCGAGTCACCCTGAGGTCTCCCGGAATGTCCGTTGCGCCGTGCGCGTCCGGGACGTCCTGTGAAGGCTTCGGCCGGATTGGCGAGCAGGCGCCGTCTTTGAGGGGCTCGGGTCGCAGAGCGGCTCTGTAAAATATCAACATCAGCGCTCCCGTCGTAAGGGATGAGAACAGGAGGCCGATCAGGGCGCCCGAGACTCCCAGGAGCGTGACCAGGGGAATACCCACAGTGAGAGCAACGAGGCTGGAACCGACGTAGCTCCAGAAAATCCACTTGGGCTGCTCCAGCGCTCTTAGCCCGCTGCCCATGACCGTATAGAGCACCGAGCCGAAAGGTACTAACCCGACCAGGAGCAGCGGAAGGAAAGCGTATGCCGAATACTTGCCCGCATAGAGAAGGCGAAACAGCCTTGGACCCAGGGCCACGAGCAAGGCGAGATAGGTTGCCGATCCGAAGGCGTAGAGAGTGAGGAAGGAGTGCATCGTTTTGTGCATGGCCTGATCGCCGTGGCCTTTTCGGGCTCGGACGAGCGAAGGCAGAAGAATCATTGAGAGCGCCGTCATACTTTGTAGGACCGGCATGGCGAAGTTCATCAAGGCGCGCAGGGCGGCGGCGCCTTCAATGCTCATCCAGGCAGGCAGTAGGACATAGTAGATGTTGCTCGGCAGCCAACTAGCACCTGCCGTGGCCACGGACCAACGGCCGTAACGCCAGTGGTCGGCGGCGACAGAGCGGATGGCGGATGAGTCCGTAGCCAACGTGGGCCGGAGCAGTGCGGCAAGAATCAGGCTGGTGATGAGGCTCCCGGCGGCCATGGCGAGAAAGCCCGTGGCAGGCGTGAGGCGCCCGGCGGTGCGGAGGGTTAGGATACTCGCGAGGAGCACCAGGAGGTAAACGCCGCCGCCCACTGCTGCCCATCCGGGATTGAGCCGGACGTAAAACGCCCGGCGCACGAGCCAGAGGAGGAGGATGAACGGTCCGGCAATCGCCAGCGCGAGGAAAGCTCGCTCGACCGCCGGGGAATAGACCCATCCGAGCAGAAGAGCCGTCGCCGCGAGGAGCGCCGCGCCGGGCAGCATCAGAGCGAAGTGCCCGCGCAGCAGAATGCCCAGGTACTCGGGAAAGCGCTCGCGGTATTTGCCCGGGCCGAAGACCAGCATGGGCTCGGTGAGGATAGCAGTGTGGAACACGCCCAGGAGCAGAAAGATGGAATAAGCCAGGGCGAAGGCGCCGTATTCGGCCGGCTCGAGCCAGCGGGCCAACAGCACGCTGAGGAGGAAGTTTGACGCGGCGAAGAGGCCCTGGTCGAGGATTGCGAGTGAGCCCTTCCCCACCCAAGGTATCCAACCTGTTAGTGAGGCGCGAAGCTGTTCGCGCCCAGAGGGAGTTTGAACCGCGCGTATTGCCAAAGGCATAAGTTGCCTACGCGGCACCCGCGCCCCTCAGAACGGCGGGAATGGTCTTCGCCAAGATTTTGAAATCGAGCCCGAGCGACCAGTGATCGATGTATTCCATGTCGAGCTCCATCCATTTATCGAAGGGGATGGAGCTGCGGCCGTTGATTTGCCACAGGCAGGTGATGCCCGGGCGGACGCTGAAGCGGCGGCGCTGCCAGTCCTGATCGAATCCTTCGTAATCCCTCACTGGAAGGGGCCTGGGGCCGACCAGGCTCATGTCACCCTTCAGGACATTAAAGAGCTGCGGAAGCTCGTCAATGCTGGTTTTTCTCAGGAATTTTCCAACGCGAGTGAGGCGTGGATCGTCCTCGAGCTTGAATACCGGCCCGCTAACCTCGTTCAGGTGTGTGACCTCGGCGAGCCTCTGTTCGGCGCCCTGAACCATAGTTCGAAACTTGAAGATGCGAAATCTTCTCTTGTTGAGGCCCACGCGTTCCTGGGCAAAGAAGACCGTGCCCGGCGAAGTGAGCTTGATGAGCAGTGCCGCCAATGCGCCGAGCGGCGCCAGCGCGAGAATCGTGGCCAGCGAGATCACCACGTCCAGGGCGCGCTTGAGGAGGTGCTGCCAGCTTTCGGGAGGACCGGTTGAAAGCGTGATTACGGCATCGTGCTCGAACTCTTCCGCCTTCGATTGTGCCAGACGCAGGTTGAAAAAGTCGGGCAAGAGCCGCACCATGATGCCTTGTTCCTCGCAAAGCGCCGCAATGCGCGCCGCCTGGGAATACATGGATTTCATGGGCAGCGCGATCACCACCTCGTCAACGACGCGTTCCCTGAGGAGGCGTGGGAACCTATCGAAATCGGAGGCCAGTGGATACCCGGCCTTGCGAAACTCCCCCCATCCCGCCCACGCCTGATCGACAAAGCCGAGAATGCGGTAGCCCAGCGCAGGCCTGGCGGCGGTTTTTTGGGCAAAGAGGACGGCGCGGGGATTGGTGCCCACTATAAGCATTTCGCGCAGGTTATGACCTCGAACCCGGAGGCGCGACAGCAATTGCCGGCCCACAAGCCTGCTTGCGACAAGCGTGGAACTGCTAATGAACCAAAATCCCACTACGAACGAAGGAGTAACCATTACCAGTTTGAAGAGGAAGGCGGCGATGCAAACCAAGCCGGCTCCCAGCGTGGTGGCCTTGACGATGTCGAGAGCTTCGTGCCGGCGTGGCGAAAGCCGCCGGGAATGGTAGAGGCCCAAGAGGCTGAAGATGATGTGCCAAACGAGGAGAAAAGCAGCGAAGAGGGCAAAGTTCCTGACCTTCACGCGCATGGAGAGAAAGTCAGCCAAAGAGACGGTGGCCGTTTGGTGTGCAACAAGTAGAGCGGCCACGCCAAAAGAGACAGTCATGACCGCCAAGTCAAAAAGCTTGGCGGATCGGAGAAGGATTCGACGGCGCAAAGTTGTCATCGAGGCAGAGCGCTTAAGTGACAAGGTGTGAAGGAATTATGGAACAGACTCCAAACCACCGAGACACAGAGGCACTGAGAATTCAAAGGCAGGATCGAGGAGCCAGGATTCCCGTGTCAATCAAGGCTCTTCCTAAATCCTGAATCCTTAGTCCTGAAGCTTGTTTTTCAGTTCTCTGTGCCTCGGTGTCTCTGTGGTTCATAACACCATCCGCTTAATCCCGTCGCGCAACACCGGCGCGTTGAAATTGAGGAGTAATCCGGTGTGGATTTGTGCGAGCCGGAGATAGGTAAGGAGCTGCGCTTCGTGGATGGGTAGAAGGCGCTCCGCGGTCTTCAGCTCCACGATCACCCGGCCCTCCACAACCAGGTCCAGCCTGTAACCGCAATCGAGGCGCACGCCTTTATAGACCACTGGAAGAGGCACTTCCCTCTCAAAGGACAGCCCCAGGAGGTGGAGTTCATGGCAAAGGCATTCCTGGTAAGCAGACTCGAGCAACCCGGGCCCGAGCGCACGGTGGACTTCAATAGCCGCACCAATGACTCTCTCCGTCAAGGAGTCGTGCTCAGTCATTTTAAGTACCTTTTCACCACCGAGGCACCGAGACACCGAGAGAAAAACCAAAAAACAAGGCTCTCGGTTTCCAGCTTCTGATTTCTACCTTCTGCTTTCTGCTTTCTTTTCAGTTCTCAGTGTCTCTGTGGTGACAAAGCTCCGCTCTCTGAGTCACATTTCTGTGACTCCCAATTTTCACCACCGAGGCACCGAGACACCGAGAGAAAAACCAAAAAACAAGGCTCTCGGTTTCCAGCTTCTGATTTCTACTTTCTGCCTTCTGCCTTCTCAGTGCCTCTGTGTCTCGGTGTTGATAAAGCTCCGCTCCTGTTACCAGAACTTTTGCCGCAAGTCGCTAGAGCTTGCGGTACAGAGACTCCGGAATGGGGAACGTGCGTTTATTCAACACCACACCCAAGAGCCGGACGTTAGCGGACTCCAAGCTTTCCTTGGCTTTTCTCGCTGCTTCGCGATGGGTGGAATTGGCTTGGACCACCAAGACGACTCCGTCCGCCAGTTTCCCCAGAAGCGCGGTGTCCGCATAAAGGTTCACTGGGGGGCCGTCGACCAGGACATAATCGAACTCAGCCCTCAATTCGGCCAAGCGCGACCGAAGGCCGTCCGACGCCAGCAGACTATGAGGGTCAGTGGTTTTTGAACCGCAGGTAATCACCCACAAGTTGCCGCCGTTCAGTTGATGAGCAAAGTCGCGGACGGGCCCGGACTGGTGAACTGCGTCTGACAATCCCAGAAGATTGTCCGTTCCGAAGTATTTGTGCAGAAACGGGGTGCGCAAATTCGCATCCACCAAACACACGGACGCTTTCACCTGGGACGCCAGAGTCTCGCTGGCCCGCGCGCAAACCCAGCTCGACCCATCGCCGCTCTCGACACCACAAAACACCACCAAGTGAGGCGCCTCCGAGCCGGGCAAAAGAAAAAGACGCTGGACGAGTTTCATCTTCTCTTCCCGGCTTATGGCGTCAAGATCGAGGCCAGGTTTTTTTCCATTGCCGGAAATGGCCGGAGGGGTAGCGGCTGGGAACACTTCGTGTTCCTTCTCAATTTGCTGCAACAATTCAAAGTTTCTGCTCATGGCTAATTCCTTACCGAGGTCATCGGTTCAACACCTGCCCGAGCAGCCGAATCGGTCCCTGGCGACTTCAGGGTTCGCGCGGGGAGGATGATCCGCTGCCCGGTTACAATATGGTCTGGATCCGTGATTCGGGGATTAAGGGCCCGGATTTGCTGGAGCAGCTTTTGGTCAGATCGCCCAAAGTGCTCGACGCAGATTCGGTACAACGTTTTCCGCGGCTTCACTACGACGATAACAGCCGGGCTTCCAGTTCGAGCCGCAGCACTCGAGGCGCGATCCACCAGGGTACTCTTGGCAGCAGGAGGGGTTGCGTCAAAGTCCCCGAGAGATAACATACCGAGGCGGCTTTGCCGCCTGCTGTGCGGAAAGGCTTCGCCTTTCCGAGGGCCTCCGCCCTGACTCACCCCCTCGACTCGGCTGGAAGGCTGAGCCTTCCAGCCGAGTCGAGGGGAAGAAGGGAGGCTGTCTGCGCCGGAAAGCCAGAGGCTTTCCGCACAGCAGGCGGCAGAGCCGCTTTCTCCGCGACTTTGCGACCCTGTGGGACGATTAAGCCCCGTTGGCTTGGCCAGTGGCATGGCGCCGGCGGCGCCAACCCTGTCGGACTGGGTTCCGAGAGACCTCCAGAGGGATGGAAATAAGAACAGGCACACCAGCAGAAGACAAGCGGCCCAAGCGGAAAATCCGAAATTCGAAACTCGAAACTCGAAACTCGGAGAAGGCCCTGCCGCGACCGATTGACGATTTTCCATTTGCGATTGGCGATTGGTGATTTGCGATTGCTGATGTCCGAAATTCGAAACTGGAAATTCGAAACTCGGAGAAGGCCCTGCCGCGACCGATTGACGATTTTCCATTTGCGATTGGTGATTGGTGATTTGCGATTGCTGATGTCCGAAATTCGAAACTGGAAATTCGAAACTCGGAGAAGGCCCTGCCGCGACCGATTGACGATTTTCCATTTGCGATTGGTGATCGGCGATTTTGGATTTTAGATTTTGGATTTTGGATTGCTCGATTCCGATGGCCGAATCTCGATTTTCGAATTTCGATTTTCGAATTTCGATTTTGGATTTTCCATTTCCCCCGCAGGCCAGGAGCTCGACATCCAAATCCCTGACGGCTTCCAGCACGATCTCCCCATCAACCTTCTTGCGTCCGAGCGCGCAGCCCAATGAGAGGGCGTTGAAGCAAAGGTTGTTAATATTGCGCGGGATGCCTCCGCTGCGAGCAGCGATTATGGCCGTGGCCTCGGAGGTAAAAAGCGGGCCCCCGTCGTAACCTGCCACCCCGAGCCGATAACCGATATACTGCTCGGTTTCTGCGGGGCTGAAAGGTTCCAAGCGGCTCAGAATCGCGATGCGCTGGCGCAGTTGCGCCAGCGCAGGGCGCGCCAATTTAAGGGCCAACTGCGGCTGCCCCGAAAGGATGATCTGCATGAGCTTGGAGGTTGGCGTCTCGAAGTCGGACAGTAGCCGGACCGTTTCCAGCACGCTGTCGTCAAGATTTTGGGCTTCGTCGATGACCAGGACAAACCGCATGCCAGCACGCTTAAGCCGCATCAGAGCAGCATTCAATTGCTCGTGCATCTCGACCAGATCGTGCCCCTGGCTGTCGATGCCCATATCGGCCAGCAGGTAGCGCAGAAACTCCCGTGAGTCGCACTGCGTCTGGAATAGGAAGCCGAAGCAGGCGGACTTGCGCACTCGCTCCATAAGCTGAAACAGCAGAGTGGTCTTGCCCATTCCCGGCTCGGCGATGAGCGCCAGGAACCCCCGGCCCGCCTCGACACCGTAGTAGAGTGAGGCGAGTGCTTCCCGGTGTGTCCGGCTAAGATAGAGATAGCGCGGATCGGGAGTGACTCCGAAGGGTTGCTCGCGCAGGTGGTAATGGTCCAGAAACATAACTCTTATACACACCGTCCGTCATTCGTAGGGGATGTCCCCACGCTGCCGATTGCTGATTGCCGATTGTCGATTGAAGAAGTGGTGGGGCAACTTCCTCCCCTTTCAATCAGCAATCGTAGATCGAAAATCGGCAATTCCAGAAATCCTCGGCCAACCCACAATCGCAGAGATTCTTCGCAACACACGAAGGCTCTCGGAAACACAGAGAAAGTATTAGCCGGCGTTGTTCGGCATGGCGGCGAGGACCGGGGTGTTCAGGAACGCCTCGATCTCGTCGGCTGTTCGGAACGACGCATCATAGTGGTCCGCGACGAAGGGCGCACCTACACTCACCAGAATTGCAAAGAGAATGCCCAGCAATACAAAAAGCCAACGGGGGTATTTAGGCAGGGCGGGCGCGGTGGCTGCCTCCGCGATGGCCACATTAGAAATGCGCTGGGTATCAAGCGCATCGGAAATGCGCGCTTCCTCCCGCTTGTTGAGATACAGCAGGTAGTTTGCTTCGTCGGCTTTGGCGGTTCGGATTAAATCCTGGTGCTCGATATCCTTCTGGTCCATAAGGACGGCGCTGCTGCCGTAGTCACGGACTATTTTGGTTGTTGCTGCCGCCTGCGCCTGGTAAGAGGCGAGGTCGGCACGGGCTTTGGCCAGCTCTCCGTCCACATACTGGTACGTCGGATTCCGGTCGGTAGTCTCTTCGCGCACCGGCGCCTTATCCTCAGCGGCGATGGCGGCGCGCGTCTGGGCGATTTGGGCTTCCACTTGCTGAACCGGCCGATAGCTGGGCTCGAACTTATTAAGTAATTCGGTGCGCTGTAGCTCCAGGGTGAGCAGGGACGATTTGAGCTGCTGGAGGAGTAGAGGATTGTCGGACTTCCGGTCCGCGGTGGCGAGCCGGGAGGGAGTTGCCGCTGCCAGCGCCTCGAGGGCGCGGATGCGCTCCTGCGTTTGTGCGATGGATGCTTGAGCCTGCCGCAAGGTAGCCTCGAAATCATTGGCACTCTTCAGCACCAGGGGCTTCTGAATCTCAGGGGAGACGGCGCCGTGTTCCTGGTCGCGGCTGAAACCAGCCAAGCGCGCCTCGGCTGTAGCCAAGTCCTTCTGATACTGTTCTGCTTGTTGCTGAAAGAAGTTGAACGCTCCAGGAGGGCGATTGACCGCCAAGTGCTTTACAAGATACCCGTTCGCCAGGGTCGTCAGCACGCGGGCCGACAGCAGCGGATCAGGAGAGGCATAGCGCACTTCGATCATGTTCGTTTTCGTCGTGGGCTCGATTTTCAGGTCGTCGTCCAATCGGCGCACGGCTTTGTCAATTCTCTCCGCGGTAGAGGTCGGATTGAGGAAGTTCCAGATAGGATGGAGGAAGTCCCAGAAAGAAGGCTGACTTGAGTCGAGGCCACAGGTTTCAACGACCTTTTCCTCCAAGTCGCGGCTCTTGATCAACTCTACTTCAGAGTTCATATCCTCCTCGGTGACGAGCTGGTTGCTGAGCTGCGGCATAGCAAAGGAAATATTTGATTCTGACGTGACCACGGGGTCCGTGCGTTCGTGCTTGACCAGAATCTTCATGCGGGCTTCGTATTTCTCCGGCAGTAGAATTGCCACCGGCATCGCCCCGGCCAAGACGCCGAGAAAGCAGAGCGTGACCAGTTGGCGGTGGCGAAACGCCACGCGCATCAGGTCACGAAGCGTCGAGGAAGGAACTCTTTCGTTCTCAGGGTTGCCAAAGTTCGTTCGTTCCATGCTGCTCCTCTCTTTCGCCAATGTCGCTCATTTGGCACTGGCAGGGTCGTAATAAACGCCCATCGCATATTTGGGGACAAACCGAAGAACCTTAGCGATCGTGCTGGTGGGCACGAATAACAAGTCGTCGGGCTGTAGGTGGAGATCCTCGTTCAGGTCCCTCGCCTGCATCAGGCGCTTCACGTTGATCTTCTTCACTTCATACCAGTCGCTGGACACGCGGCGGAACAAGAGCACCTGGGAGTGTTTGGCCGTATCGGTGATGCCGCCGGCAATGGCCAGGCCCTGCGTCACGGTTGTGTCTCCCCGCAGATCGAATTTCCCGGGATGGGTGACTTGGCCGGATGCGATGAAGTAGGGTTTGTCGAAGTCCTTGAGCGCCACCGTGATCACCGGATCGTGCAGAATCTTCCCGTACGCCGCGCGCAGCGCTTGGGTCGCCTCTGGAACGGTTAGGCCCTCGACATGAAGGTCACCGACACCGTGGAGGGTGACGTAGCCATCGGGCTGCACAGTGACCGCCGTCTGATTGAATTCCGGGGTGAAAGGGAAATCCAAGTCGAAGACGTCTGATTTGCACAACTGATATCGAGGATTGCGCCGTTGCAGCGATGGCGGTCTCGCCTCTCCACTGCTCGAGGTCTGTGCAACGCCGCCAGTCGATCGAGGGACTTCGCTGGAGGCAATTGCTTTCGGCTCCTCTGGGAGCGGGGAAGCACACCACGCGCTAGCCCATAGCACCATGCTCATTATCAGAAATATGGCCTTCTTGCTCATCGATATTCCTCCCCTCTGCGCAAAACGAAGCGCTCACCCGCGCAGCAAGCGTATCTTCTAAGAGGAACGGGTACAACCCTGCACCGTGAGTATTCGACAGTACGTTGAGCGCCTGAACCTCTACGCGTATCTACGGGATCTACAGTACAGACGAATGGCAGTGGATTGATCCACGCGCATGCTTGACGATTGCAAAAAAGCGCGTCAAGCTGGGCTCAGTTGCGCGCCATTTGAGAATCCTTCACACCCGGCTTCTTACAGAGTCCGAGTGTGCTATTTTAGCTGCACGATGCGTTGTACCCTATTCCTCCCCTCTGCGCAAAACGAAGCGCTCGCCCGCGACCGCAAAGCCTGCGCGAGCTTCTCCGTCGTGGGCTGCCTCCACGCGAACTACTCGACCTCGTCCCTGGATCCGTAGCGGTGGAACTGTGTCCCTGCCCGGCGGAAGAAAAGCCTTGAGCCTGACGTCGGACTTCAACGGCGGAGGGCTTGTAGTGAAGACAAACGCTCCTCTGACGCTGATGTCACGCGTGAGGCCTATGCCCTCATGCTGAGTGTCTCGCGCGTCCTTCCGGAAAAACATCACGGGGACTGCGAGTTGGTAACGATTGTCTTTTCGACGCTGCACGCTCTCACCCGTTCTCATGGGAATAACCGCCGACTCCGAGGCGGAACCCGCCGATTAGCTTTCGGTGAAATGAATCGCCCAGTTTACAAATCCAACAAAGACGCTGCAAGATGCCGAACGACCCCCCGACAGGTAGGACGGCCGGCCCAGCTCTCGAGCTAAACGGGCGTCTCAGGAAGGGGGAGAAGATCGGCCCCCTCGGACCGGGGAATTAGTCCCCACGGCTGCTGGAAAATCGGCTCACGGAGGTGTGAAAGAATCATGGAACAAACTTCTCACCACAGAGACACAGAGGCACAGAGAACTGACAAGAACGGGGCTTCTCTCTGTGCCTCCGTGCCACTGTGGTTAATGCAATCGATTTTTTCACACCCTCTCACGCGGTGGGGTCTACTGCATAATAGAGTATTGACTGATTCATAAATACGACTGGCACGTTTTGTCTTGCTTCTTTCCGAAGCAGCGTGTATTATTAAACTTCCTAAACTCGCGGTGGCTGCGTAATACGTAAGTATCGGAAGGCGTATTGGTGCCTATCACTGTCATTGTCGCTTGTCGGCATCCCATGGGGAGCGAATTGCTGTCTGCTGCCCTCAAGCAGCATCGCAAGCACTTTGACGTGGTTGCGACCGTGTTGTCCTCCAAAGAACTCCTCAAACAAGTAGCTGCGCATCACCCGCAACTAGCTCTTATCAGCGTGGCCCTGGAGGACGGCGCAACAGCGGGTCTCAGGGCGCTGCGAGAGTTGCGCGCTTTGAACAGCGGTACACGTGCTGTGGTGCTGCTGGATTCCCCCGACCCGGGGAAAGTGGTCGACGCGTTTTCCGCCGGCGCGCGAGGTGTGATTTCTAAGACCTCATCCTTGCGCGTATTGTGGAAATGCCTTCGTTGCGTGCACGCTGGGCAGACCTGGGCTGACAGCGCTCAGTTCCAGTGGATTTGCGAAGCCCTCGGGGAAAGGGAACCGGCGCGCATAGTCAGCGCAAAAGGCATTCCTCTGCTTACCAAGCGGGAGGGGCAAATCGTGCACATGGTCGCCGAAGGCCTGCCTAACCCTGAGATTTCCTCGAAGCTCAGTGTGAGCGAGCACACGGTCAAGAACCACTTGTTCCGCATTTATGAGAAGCTGGGGATATCAAACCGCGTGGAGTTGGTTCTCTACGCCCTCAGCAGCCGGGAGGGGTCGCGAGGGTCAAGCATCACAACTGGGGAAGATGCTTAGTTCTCAGTCAATACTCGCTCGTCTGCCGCAAGAAACATCTGCCTACGGTCCTACGGTCGAATAAATCGGTAATGCGAAATCGTAGTGGCGAGAGCCGGGAAAGCGCCTGCACCTTTTGGGCGTTCAGACCTTACCACGACGCCCCTGCAAACCACCTTGGCAGATCGCACTCCAAAGATTCCCTCGGGCAGCACCAAACTCATTTCGAGGGGAGTATTTGGCTTGGCAAATTCCTCTCCCCGGAACAGCACTCCCGAACGGCTAATGTTTTCTATGGTGCCCTTCCGCCACTTGCTTTCTCCGCTTAGCCGATAGCGCAAGGGCATTTGGATTCCAAAGCGCTGCGCACGGGTCTTGAGACTCAATGCGACCTCCCCTCACGAACCTCAATCCGTTTCATTCGATGCTTGACGGGTCTTCTTTGCTTAAGAGCCAGCCCCGGGTCTGACACAAACACCGCATACCAGATTACAGGGTTCCAAGAATTCAACAACCGGCCGATGGTACTATTCATGCAGCACTGCCGGGTGCCACCCCTATGGCCCGCTAGTGCCATTTACTTAGATGTAAGGAACTGCGGCTTTCTTGCGGAGGGGAACTAATCCCGATTTCTCAGCACGTTTGGACACTCTTAGCGGGCTGCCGGAAGGGCGGGGCTGAAGCCCCGCCCTTCCAGACCCGCGGTGAGAAATGCGGGCTAATCCAGGCTCATCGGGACGTTGTCGACCAGGTGGTGATCGATGGAGAAGAGTGCTAGTTCCAAGCGGGTTGAGACCCCCAGCTTGCCAAAAATGTTGGTCAGGTGATGCTTGACGGTGTGCTCGCTGATGGCAAATTTCGTCGCTATATCCTTGTTGGTATAGCCGCCGACGATTAAGTCAATGACTCCCGTTTCGCGCGGGGTAAGACCAAACCCCTGGCGGCGCTCGGCAGCGTCTGGGCGAGGCCTGAAGTTAAGAAGCGCCTGGACAAGGTCCGAAACGCTTTCGTGGCAGACCCAATATTGACCCGCCATCACGCAACGAATGCCCTCGAAGAGCACGTCGGAAGCGGAGTGTTTCAAGATGATGCCGCGGGCGCCCAGTTGAAGAGCCTGAACGATCTGGTCTTTTTCCACGGCGGCCGTAA
>Ga0187865_1001311_pt1 | contig 29138 bp, 22 predicted proteins | sample June2016WEW_11_1_2_FD_132989 | JGI IMG/M metagenome (GOLD analysis project Ga0187865, IMG submission 132989) | Peatland microbial communities from SPRUCE experiment site at the Marcell Experimental Forest, Minnesota, USA - June2016WEW_11_100 | ecosystem: Environmental > Terrestrial > Soil >...
GCTTGGCGTGCCGCCTCACGACGGCCCGCCCAAGACTCGAGGTCAGGATGGTTCGCTACTCCTTTCCTGTGAGACTCTTTCATTCCCTACTTCATGCCGGTTTATCCCGGCGCATCGGACGCTTCCCTTTTCGCCGGAACAATAGCACTTCGAGTGGAAGCTGCAATGTTGAAAAGGGAGGCGTCCCCGTTTTCCCACGACCATCATGCCTCTTTCCTGCTTCGCAGTCCGTGATTCGACAAAGCCAGCTCCGATATCAAGAATAACGCAGCCGCAATCAAAAGCAGAGCCCAGAGGCGCTGCCGATGGTCCTGTTCTTCGGCTGTAGGGTGTTCATTTTGGGGGAAAACGGATGATTCCGAAGACATCCACCCGGCAGTCATCTCCTCCGCGTTGCCGTGCGTTAAATCCGATTCTCTGGCTGCCGCATTGACAGCCACAAAGGAATTCACACTCATGGAACGGATTTCATAAAACCCTGTCTTGTCGACCGCGACATCATCCGACCCCGGCGCGATTGAAATGCGCTGCTTTTGGGGGTCCAACACGACGACGGATTCGTCCGCATCCAAGCTTCCTTTGGCCTGACGCAAAGCGGCGCCCAACAGGAGTTTTTTGGGCGCCATTGTCTCTCCTACGTCCAACCAGTGCCGCCGCTCCTGAAAATTTTCCAGATAACGCAGAACCTGCTGCCAGAACGGAGCATAGACTGCCTTCAGCGGAAGATCGTTGGAAGAATCATCGGCCGAGGACGCAAAAACCAGAACGCGTCCTTTATCCACATGGATCGCGACAAGCGCCGGATCTCCATTATCAAACCGCGCAGGGACCTCTGCTCCGGCGCCGACGGAAATTCTGGCATGTCTGAAAAACCGAGCGCTGGAGAAGGAACCGGAATGAGGCCGGCTGAAGGGCTGGAAAATCGGATGATCGGTGCGAATATCCGTCATCAAAACGTAGCTGTCGAAAGAGCGGCCTTTTGAAAGGCTCTCCGGAGCGCCCGATCCGTCAATTCTGACCGGAAGCCAGGAACCGAAGCTTCGATTAAAATCGGCCGACTGCGCAGCACCCCCCAGCACAACGGCAAGTCCTCCCCCCCCTTTGACAAAATCTTGAAGTTTCTTCTGCATTGCCGCAGTTCCCCCCGGAACATCGTTCCAGATAATGAGCCTTCCGGAGACCGTCAGGCTTTGCGGCGATGCTTCGGTCAGCTTATAGGGACTCAAGGCATCCACATTCAGCGCTTTGAGAAGGAAAAAGCCCGACGAGCGCGGTCCTCCTGCATCGTTGCTTTCGACCACCAGTACGGGCGTCTTCCCACGCGCTTCGATTGCCATGTAAAACTTGTTATCGCGCGTGAGATAGGGATCATCGACTTCAAGGATTACCGGATGAGTCCCGGATATGAGCCCGGGCAACTGAAACTCGATCCCCTGAGATCCTCCTCCGGCGACGTCCACTCGCTTCTCGGCAACAGACCGTCCATCAACCAAAAGGGCAACCTGGATGTTTTTGCGATCGATATTTCCGAAATTCGCGACAGAGGCTTTTATGCGGATCTCATTGTCCGCACTCTGATCGGACTCCGACACATGCACATCGCGAATCGTCAGATTGCTGAAATCGTCCGATCCGACATCAACATGCTGCAATTCAATGCCGGCACTGAGCCGGAAATCCCGGTCCTCTGCCATCCACCCATTCTTTTGAAAATCTGAAATCAGGTGGATGATTCGCTTCCCTGTCCCGGCGTCAAGAGCAACCTTTTCAGCCGCCCGGAGCGCCTGTCCGTATCGCGTCGATCGATCGCTCAATTCCATGCTTTCGATCCGGTCGAGTGCATCCGAAAAGTCGTTGGTAAGCTGCGTGCTGGCCACTGTTCTGTCGGAGAACTGAAGAACAGCGACCTTGTCGTCAGGACTTGATCTCCCAATGATGTCGGTTGCAGCCTTTTTTGCCCGGGCCCAGCGGTCCTGATAGCCCATACTGAGCGAGTTGTCCAATACAATGATGTGCGCAGTCGTGAGCTTTCCCACTGCCGCGACGGGTGCCGCTTTTTCCCGGTACGGACGCATAAAGGCAAAAACGATCAGCAAAAAAGCCAGAACGCGCAGCAGTAGAAGCAGTAGATGACGCAGCTTTTGATACCGGATGGTCTTCTTGCTTATTCTCCGGAGAAAAGCCAAAGTGGGAAATTCAATTCTCCGGGCATGCGCGCGTTTGATCAGATGCAGCAGGATTGGAATCCCAGCGGCCAATGCACCAATCAAGAACCATGGGTTTACGAAGCTCATGAACGATCCAACTTACCATTGACGATTGACGATTGACGAATGTTTCCAATCGTCAATCGCAAATCGTCAATCAATAAAGCTGCTCCCGACGCACCAAATAACTGAACAAGGCACGATCCAGCGGCTGAGAGGTGTCGATCAGGCAAAAATCCATCCGGTCTTTCCGGCATTCCTTCTCGTACTCGCTGATCTGATTTTGAAGCACTCTTCTGTATTCCTGACGAATGAAATCCGGGATGACGTGCATTTCGGTCCGCGTTTCCATATCGACGAATTGCGCGGCGTCCCGAAAATCGAAGCGCAGTTCGACCGGATCCAGTATCTGGAATACGATCACATCATTTCCGCGGAAGGCCAGGTGCCGCAACCCATTCATCACATTCAGGGGCTCATCGTAAAGGTCGGAAATCACCACAACCAGCCCTCGCCGCCGGAGCCGCTCCGAGACACGCACCAGTGACTTGACGAAGTCGGTTTTTTCACCCGGATGTGTTTCCTCAATGGCGTGCAGGACGGTATTTAAATGTCCGACGCTGCCACGCGCCGGGACGTATTGGACGACATCCTCGTCATAGGAAATAAATCCGACGGCATCCCTCTGCTTGAATGCGAAGTATCCCAGAGAAGCGGCAAGAAATTGCCCGTATTCCAGTTTAGTAATCCCGTGGGCGCCATAAAACATGGAGCGGCTGCAGTCGAGGATTAAATGAATGCTGGTGTTGGTCTCTCCTTCGTACTCCTTAATGAAAAACCGATCCGTACGCGCATACACTTTCCAATCGATCCGTCTGATATCGTCTCCGGGGCGATAGGGGTTGTACTCTGCAAAATTTACGCTAAAACCAAGGTGAGGGGATCGATGCAGACCCGAAATGAAACCCTCCACAACGGTCCGGGCAATTAGCTCCAGTGACGCGATGCGAGTTAGAGCCACGGGATCCAGAAAGCGAGTGGTCGGTGGCACAGATTGAAATTGATTCATACCTCAACCCTGCCCCCGGGAGCGCGGGCGTTTCGCCCGCAATCGCTTCTCACCAACCACGAAACCGGTTGAATTGAAGCCCATGCGGCCGGGACGGCCGCGCTCCCAGGTCATTTGGTTAATCCTGATTTCGGTACCGGAACCGCTTCCAGGAGTCGGCGGACAATTTCCTCCGTGGTGATTCTCTGTGATTCCGCGTGAAAATTAGTCAGGATCCTGTGTCGCATCACCGGATACGCAAGAGCCTGAACATCCTCAATCGAGACATTGAAACGGCCGCGAAGCAGCGCACGAGCTTTGCCTCCCAGCATAAGATATTGCGCGGCTCTGGGACTCGCTCCCCAGCTCACATATTCCTTTGTGAAATCCAATCCCCCGTTCTGGCCGGGACGGCTCGCCCTCACCAAGGCCACCGCATAACGGGAAACGGATTCCGGTACCGGTACGCGCCGCACCAGTTTCTGAAGCTCCAGGATTTCTGCTCCCGTCATTATTCTTTCGAGTTGAATGTCCTGCTGCACGGTCGTCGTGGTCACGACCTGATGCTCGTCCTCCTCGGCGAGATAGCCGATTACGATATTGAACATAAACCGGTCCAGCTGCGCTTCCGGAAGCGGATAGGTCCCTTCCAGCTCAATCGGATTCTGTGTTGCCAGTACGAAAAATGGTCTTTCCATTGGATAAGTAGTGCCCTGGACCGTCACCTGGATCTCTTCCATCGCTTCGAGAAGCGCTGCTTGTGTTTTTGGAGGCGTCCGGTTGATTTCGTCCGCAAGCAGTATATTTGCGAAGATCGGCCCCTTGACAAAGACAAGCTCTCGGCTTCCCGTCCCGACATTCTCCTGAATGATGTCCGTGCCGGTGATATCCGCGGGCATGAGATCCGGCGTAAATTGAATTCGCTTGAATCGCAGATCCAAGATCTGAGCGAGGGTCTTAATCAGGAGCGTTTTGGCCAACCCAGGGACGCCCGTGATCATTGAATGGGCCCCGACCAGCAGCGATATCATCACCTGCTCCACAACATCGTCCTGGGCAACGATTACTTTTCGAAGTTCTCTCAGTATGTTGCGATGTCCGATCCGGAGCTTCTCTACCAATTCGGAGTCATCGATTGCCGTCTGCTGCACGTTCATCGTGTCCGTTTCCTTTCAAGAGATGGGGATCGTCCCCATCCTCTCTTTAATGCGTTAACGCGTACATCAGGTAATTGACTCCATACTTGTACGCCTGGTTTGTTTCATCGATGGGAAACATGGGATTGTCCGACCATTCCCAATATTCACTGATATCGTTGTTGTAGTCGACCACCATCATCAATCGTCCTGTGTCGTCGCTCATGCCATAGTACTTCGGTCTGTAAAATTTCATATATGGAGGTTCGATCATTAAATTGGAAATGTCATAAAAACAGTTCCAGATCGGGTGACTGCGCGGCAATTCCTCCAGGGAACGATCCGGGAATACCAGTTTCATTTCATTTACGAAGTTAGCCTTCTCATATTCTCCGCGGAAGTCATCGACGATGAGAAACCCTCCCCGGAGGAGATATTCGGCCATCCTCCTGGCTTCATCCTTTGACAATTTGATATAGCCGACTTCACACAAATAGGCGACAGGATATTTGAAACAATCGTCTGTCTGGAAGGACGTGATATGCCCCCCTGGATTCACGTCCAGCTTGGTCAGCTCGGCCATAATTTTCATAAAATGCTCTTCAGACCTGGGCCAGTCATGACTCCACGCCGGTCCATTCCCTTCTCCGAGCGGTCCCATGAATTTCGGCAGCATGGGAAAGTTAAAAAAGATCCTTCCCATGGTGAATTTGCTTTCCTTGCGCGGGAGTTCCGGTACGTCCACCTGCGCGGCAAAAGCCAGGATTCCGAGAGCAAAAATTGCCAAACAGGAAGCAAGCAGCCATTTACGATTTACGATTGACGATTGACGATTGATAAAACTCCTCTTCGGTTTGGTTTTCAAATCGTCAATCGCAAATCGTAAATCGTCAATTTTCATTTGTTCCTCCGCTTAACGTCAGAAGCAATCCCTGAGCCTTGCGATAGGTGGGTGCGATTTCGAGCGACCGCAGAACTTCGCGTTTCGCTTCCTGCTTGTTCCCGGTTGCCAGGAGAGCGCGGGCCAGATCATAGTGCGCATCTGCATCCGAGCTGTTTAAACCAGCCAAAGTTTTATACGCCGCCAGCGCGAGGGGCCAATTTCCAGATTCCATTGCCGCTTCTCCAAGCATCCTTTGAATGTCGGGATCAAATGGATTGATGAATATGGAAAGGTTCAGCATTTTCGCCGTCGAATCCCAATCTTTACGGCTGCGATAAATCTTAGCAGCTTTCAGCAAAGGCTTGACCGAATCTCCGTCGAACCGGCTCCAGGCCGTGAATTGAGCCAGCGCGTCATCCTCACGTTTCGATTCGAGGTATATCTCACCCAACAGTTCGTATGGATTGCCGGCCTCGACATATTGAGGAAAGAGCTGTTGTGCTTTCTTCAGGTAGCCTTCGGCCTCTGAATTGGCGCCTTCTTTACGGAGCAGTTGTCCCAGCTGCAGATTGGCCCGGAAATCATCCGGAGTAGTTCGAACTTGTCGCACAAGGTCTTCTTTGCTCGAGACACTGGAAGTTTTTTCAGGTTCCTGGAGATAGATGTGAGAAGCAATCGCTTTGAACCGTGAATCGAGGTATTTCGCGTATTCCGCATCCATTTGGGCTGCGTTCAGGCCAAGCGTTTCACGAAAGACGTCCTCGGCCGGCTGGTTCTCGGCAAAAAGCAGAAGCGATCGCCTGATTTTCTCAAAGCCATATTTTTCATCAATCATCTCGCACAGGAGCGCCGCCTGGTAATAGACGAACATCACTTGCTCAGGCTTTACGGGGCGCACGAATCCTGCATTCAGTTCGCTGGCTTTCATTAGCTTTCCCGCTTTATAGGCTTCGAGGAATGCAATTGTAAGATTGTCTCCCCACCCAGGATGGGCGCGGTGTTCCTCGTAGACAGAGAGCCCTTCGGTATACCAGCGAGGAATGTTATGGTCAGTCATCTGCAGAGTTATGACGTGAGTAAATTCGTGCCACAGCACAGATCCCCAGTTGAAGGAACCCAATTCCCGGGCGTGGGGAGAGTCGATTGCGAATACTTTGCCGAAACAGACTCCGAGCGCTCCCGACAGTCCGTATAACCCAAGCGTGCGAACCGCAAATCCGGCGTGATCGGGAAATATTTCAGCCTGCAGCGGTCCACTCGGCTTGAAACCATATCGCCGGGTGAGATTCGCGTAAACCTCCTCGGCCAATTCGGGAGCAAAGGACGAGAGCGCCAACGCATCTTCCTTCGACATGAGAAAAACGAAATGCTCGCTCCGGCTTTGGACAAATGTGTCCATCTGGTCGAATAAATCGAGGGAGTTAAATGCCCAGACGTTGAACGGATCGCCGCCGAAAGCCTGTTGGATTGCCTTGCGCCCTCCCTCGAGATCTCCGATTCTGGTCAGATTCATGCCGAGATTCACATACGCGGCCCAGAGCTCCGGATCCAAAGCAATTGCTTTGCGGCTCCAGTCCACGGCCTCCGGGTATTTTCCCCGTGAAGCGAGATTATCGGCGAATATGGAATAGAATGTTCCGCCAACCGGGTTGATCGCGAGGACCTGCTTCTCGATTTCAGAGAAACCGGCTCTGTCTCCAAGCATATACAGGCAAAAAGCCTTCAAGCTCAGGGATTCCAAATTCGCCGGGTTTACAATCAGCGCCGCTTTGATCTGAACGAGCGCCGAAAGATAGTCCTCCTCTTCAATTCTTAGCTCAGCCAATACATTCAAAGCGCCCGCGAGATTGGAATTCACAGCCAGCGCTGCCCGCGCATAGGTTTCGACCTCGAAATCGTTTTCGTATTTTTTTGCAAGAGCCATCCCGAGCAACGCCCGCGGGTATGTCTTATTGATCTTGAGGCAGTCGCGGAAGACTCCAAGGGCATCCGTGGCATTGTATTTTTCGAGGAATAAATAACCAAAATTTGCCAAAGCCTCCAGCGACACCTCTCCATTTTTCGGATCGGTTGCATCCATAAAGATATCTTTGGCGTCCTGCGCATCACCGCGGTGCCACGCGGCTGCCGCAACATCCCCAAGGGATTGGCTTCCCCTCACCCGTCCTGCCCGATACTCATCCAGGATCTGATTCCAAAGGGGCAGGGCGTCATTCCGCTTGCCGGTTTCTTCAAGTAACTCGCCCAGTTCTCTCAGCGCGCCCAGCCGAATTGCCGATCCAGGGAGAGCAAGAATCAGGGATTGACGCAAATTCTTTTCCGCACTCGCGTATTCGCCTGTTTCCTCCAAAATCCGGCCCTGCTCCAGATGCAGCACCGCCGAATTATTTCGCGCCGACAAAAATTCCTGAGCGCGCTTGAGTGCCTCCTGATAAGCGCCTGTCTCACGGAGAGTCTGCAGCAAACCTGCCTGGCTCCCTTCGATATTGTTATTTTTGCTCAATGCCGATTCGAAGCAGACCTTTGCCTTCGCGTAGTCTCCGGAGCGAAGAGCCGCTTTGCCCTGAGAATAATCATCCGCTGTTGCAATCTTCGCTACCGAGCAGTAACCAGGCAGCGCCAGGATGGCAACAGCGCACAGGACACAAGAGATCTTCAGGCGCCGATGAAAGGCCGGTTTTGCTGTGTTACTTTGAAAGTGTTGCATTGATTTGAGCCAGCCTTAGCAATAAAGCCTCCAGTTTCTTCTCGTAGTCGGCTTCGGAAATTTTGCCTTTCTCGTACTTCAACTCTTCGATCTGCATCTCCAAATCCCTGGCTTCCCTCGCCAATTTCTGTTGCTCGGGCGTCAGGTTCGTCCGATCGGTCGAGGAGATTCCGCTATCCAAAAAAGTCGTTCGGGCAAGCAGACCCTCTCCATTTTCCGGTGTGGGATTGCTTTGGCCCTGACCGTCTCCGTTGTCATCAAGAACCGGGTGCTCGGTCTGCAGACTCCCCTCGTTTTTGTAATATTCCTCAACTTTCCGGCCCGCATATAAAAAGGCTTCGATCATTGACACCCGGCCATTTTTGTCCGCATCGGCCGCGTTGTTCTTGAAAGCATCGATGAAATATTGCCCGAAATGCGTCTGGTTCTTTTCCATGCCGCTCTTCGTGGATGTAATGACGATCTTCCCTCTTTGGGAGAGCGCGGGAATGCTCCCTCCGCTGCAGTTCGTCGCGTTAATGATGACGAAGTGTTGCGCAGGAATGGAATAAAGCATCGACGCCAGTTCGTCTGCTGTCGGATCGGGACCTACCAGGTTGAGTTTATAAACTTTTCCATCATAGGCGCCGTGTCCTTCGATAAAGACGAAAACCAGATCCTCTTTCTTAACCCGGGTTTCGAAATCCCTGCAGATTGCCTGAAGAGCCTCGCGGGTTGATTTGTTCTGAATTAGCCCGGGATCCTGTGAAGGATCATCAAATAAAACCGCAATCTGGTCCCGCCGGAATCCGAGTGAGCCTTCCAGCACAGAGCGGAGATCCCTGAGTTCTTTCAGATACGTTCTCTGCAAATCCGGATCCCCGCTCACGCCGGCTATCAGAATCGCCCACCTTCCGTCGTGTTCTGCTCCGTAGGTCGTCTGCAATCCGAGGCAGAGGAAGAAAACAGCAGTCAGTAGACAGTAGCCAGTAGTCAGAATTCTTCCGGTTTTAAACAGTTCTCGGTCATTTGCTACAACACTCAACTGACTACTGACTACTGACAACTGACTACTGCTGATCATGCAAGCCCCTTACGTTTTCGGAAGAACCATTCGCTGCCTATAAGGCCCACCAGCAACAGAAACAGAAAGGGCATATCCCAAAGATCCTTTTCTTCCAAACGCGAAGATCCGGTGTCGACATACGAAATATCTTCGGCAAGAGTGCGGGAATCGCCCGGTGAATAATATCGTCCGCCCGTTTCCGCAGAAAGGCGCTTGAGAAGCATCGAGTTCATCTCCGCGTTATGGAATTCCTCCGTGGATTCGGCCACTCGAAAATTGGATTTCGCTGCACCAAGGCTCCTGGCTCCCTGAAACGCTTCGGAAGTAATTTCGTACACCCCTTCTTCCGCCGGTTTGAAAACAGCCGAATAGCTCCCATCTTTTTCCGCGTCCCACGTGAACTGCAAGGAGTTGAACTGGCCGGAAGGGGATTTGACCTGCGCAGTAATCTGAGCGTTGTTGACAGGCATGAAGGAAGAGTCGTTGACTTCCGCACGCACAACGACCGACTCATCCGGAGAATAGGAATTGTTCTCAGCCGCAGCACTCACCGGATCGGGCACGTCGCTGACAATCCAACGCAGCATCTGTCTCCAGAAAAGCTCGTAAAAACTATCCGTGTGCGCCTGTCCCATCCGCCAGCGCCAGCTGGTATTGGTAGTGAATGCTACGGATTTTCCTCTCCCGAAGCGCTGAAACGCGAGAATGACCGGGCTCTGTCCCCGGCTGTCGGGCGTGCTCCCCTGAGCCAGCACGGTTGCGCCAGGTTTCGGACCTGCCGTCGGATTAAAGCCCACCAGCGAAGGCGCCGCATCCCATCTTTTTTTATTAACATCCTCGGCAAGGGAGAGCCTGGTAATCGGATGCTGCAGCCCATAACTGCTCGGGCGCACCTTGAATTCCAAATCCTGAAATTCCGGCATTGTTCGAGCGCTGCGCCCGAGCTCTACCGGCAGCATGTCCTCAATCGGCGTATTGATGTATCCACCCTGGCCGAAGGATTTCCTGCCGCCCAACATAAGGAATCCCCCTCCGCGCTGGCTGACAAAATCAGAAATAATCCGAAGCTGATCCAGCGTAAAGAAACTGGCCTCGACACTTCCGAGGATTATTCCCTTATATTTGAAGAGCTCAGCTTTGTCGGACGGGAAACCTTTCTCCAGCGTTGATGCCGACTCAACGCCCTGGCGCAGAAACTTCTTGTCTGCCTGACGGAGCAGCGTCACTAATTGAAGATTTTTATCCGGGAGAATCGCGCGTCTCAGGAACACGTATTCCCAGCGCGGCTCCCCTTCGACGTAAAGAATTTCAGGCTGCTCGTCCACGACTTGCACCAGGGCCGTTTGATCGTTGTTTTCCGGTATCAATTCATCGGGAAAAGGTTCCACCCTGAAGGTGAAGACTCTCGGGCCGGCATCCTGGCTGCTGAAACTGATCTTGAAGGTTTTTACCTCGCCGTCGCTGCCGAGCGTGATCTCCTGACTCTGCAGCTGCTGATCCCGGTCCAGAACCAGAAGCCGGGCGCGCCTGCCGGCGTATCCGTTGGAGCGCACCGACACCTCTGCTTCCACGACCGTATTCTTCAGCACCTTTCTCGGAACCGAAACACGCAACACTTCCGTGTCCCGCGGGAAAGCAGGAGAGCCGATTCCAATGGTGTAGACCGGAATGTTACGCGCCCGGAACTGCGACGCCGTCGCGTCCAGGTTTGCCGAATGATTGTCCGCGCCATCGGTGATCAGGACAATGCCGGCGATGGGCACTGTCGCCAGTTCGCCGGTAATCTGGCGAAGGGTCCTATCCAGATCTGTTATCTGACCGTGGCGCGGAACGTCTCCGAAAGATTCGGTTCGCTCTGCCGAACCCGAAAAACGGAAGAAACGAAGTTTAAATTTCGAGGCCAGGTTCGCAAGCAACGGATTTGCCGCCGGCCGAAGAAGACGTTGTTCTACTTCCAACCGGGACTCCTTTGCCGGGCCGTCCCGGATTTCCATGCTTTTGCTCAGATCGTAAGCGATAGCGACGAAGCTCTTCTGGGGAATGACCGATCTGAGGCGCAGCGCCGGCTGCAAAAAGAGAAAAAGGACTGTCAGGAAAGCGCCGGCACGCAAACCGGAGAGGGCATATCTCCAAGGAAGGGAAACCGGGGAACGGCGATAAAGAAGGTACGAACCCACAAGCGCCGTGACGGCGAAGAGCCAGCTGATGTAAGAGGGCCAGAGTGGATGAAAAGCAATATTTCCTCTTTCAAATAACAGCGGCCGGTACTTAAAGAGAAACTCGAAAATCGCGGTCATTCGAAACCACTCAGAATGCATCAGCGTAGAGGAAGTATAGCAGAAGAATTCAGGAATTCGGAATTCGGCTCAATAATTTGAATGCCGCTGATTGCCCTGCTCAAACCGTCATCAACGTTAACGATGGCCTAATCCGGGAAGAGCTATTTATGGGAGGGGTGGATGCGGATGTTTTGAGCAATAGCACAATGGACTGTTTGGAGCAGCGGGTACGGAAGCATCGAAAGGGCGATACGCGATGGATGGAATTCTGACTGAGAATTCCTGCGCGCCATCATCATGGAAGCCGGAGGGTGCGGCAGACTGCCGCACCCTCGATCATTATTCCAGCTCGGGTTTTGGCGCAAGAAACAGAACATAGAGTATCAGTGCGGCGCCAACCAGTGCCGGAATTGTACCAACGGTCCACACGGGCTCTCTGCGCTCGATCATATGCAGGAAGATCATTAAGGCCAGCCCGACTGCCAATGTGATCAGCCCCCCCAATTTAAGACCTTCGCGCCGGCGGACCTGCGCGGCATAGTCCTGCCGCCTGATCATCTCGAGCACTTTTTGGGCGGCATCCCCTTGGCTTTCTGCAATCTTCCTGAGCAGTTCGTTTTTGTTTTGATACTCCCGCTCCTTAAGCCGCAGGCCCAGCCATATGACAAATCCCGCGAAAGCAAGGCCGGCAATCGGTATCAGTGTGCCTATTGCTTCTACTACCGCTGTTCCTCCGTCCATTGTTCCTCCTTTCTTGCATTCATCCGGTGGGACGCACTAATTCGATTGCAGGTTGCATTTTTTTGGGCATATAGTGCAACCAGATGCTTCGGGACCGCGTCGTACCTAGCGGAGACATGGCGTGGATAACGATCGGGACTTGGAAGATGTTTGCAGGGTTCTCGCCGGCAATGTGTCCGCTTTCGAAAATATCGTTCGCCGCTGGCAGTCTCCCTTGGTCAATCTTGCCTTTCGTTTTTGCCGCGACCGGCAGAGAGCCGAGGAAATGGCGCAGGACGCCTTTCTCAAGATCTACCGGAACCTGGATAAGTTCAGGGCGGATGCCGCGTTTTCAACCTGGGTTTTCGCCGTTAGCCTTAATCTCTATCGCTCTTTGCTGAGGCGAAAATCCTTACCGATGGAACCCTTGGGCGAAAGAACGGACATTGCAGCAACGGAATCACTGCAGCATCAAGCTGAGCAGAATGAGCGGGAAGAGTCGGTTCGCCGTGCAGTAACAGTGCTGCCGCCGCGCTACCGGGATGCGCTGATCGTATTCTATTTCCGGGAAATGGATTTGAAGGAAACCGCCGCGCTACTCGGCGTTTCGGAGGGTACGGCCAAGGCATGGCTGCATCGCGGGCGGGAACTGCTCCGCAGAAAGCTCGACACGAGGATTACTGCCCAAGCGGCAGTCAAGGAGGTGTACCTGTGAATCGGGACAACCTGGATGAAATACTCCTTTCGGAAAAGATGATTGAACCCTCCCCTGCATTAGCAAGAAATGTCATGGCCCGCATCCGATCCGAAGCTTCGAATTATGTCCGGATCCCTTTCCCGTGGATTCGATTTTGGGCCATAACAGCCGTCCTTATGCTTTTGGCAGTCTGGTTTTTCCCGGCCGGTTCTGTTCTGCGCGCGGTGAATTCCCTTTCTTATTCCATAGGAAGTTGGGTGCTTGCGCCGGGCAGCCTGGCCTTGCGCCGGGCGCTTCTGTCGACACTCGCCTCTGTTCTGGGCAGCCTGGTGCTCGTGTGGTTTTCATTCGGGTTGACCGGGGCCGGGGATTATTGAATCGCGGAGGTTCACGGATCGGCATGGATCGCAGTTCTGAGCGGCGGAAAGCAACAATGCCACGGAGAGCGGCTGAACCGAGTCTTCGGACGCACTCGCCCGGATAGTCTTTTTGATTAGCCGCACTCATGGAAGTGTCGATAAGATATTGGCGCGCGGCTGTCTGCTGTCGGGTTCTTTTGTTTGCTGTCCTGCCAAAAACAAACTCGATTCCGCCGCTTTTCGCACGCGCCGATGCCACACCACGAGAATCGATCGATGAGAATACTCCTGACGACAAGAAGAGATGTGAATGAGCAACGCAATCCGATTGCTTTGTTGGATCTGGCGGCTTACTGGCGCAGGTCCGGCCATTCGGTAGACTGTTACGATATTCGTCAGCTGCGAGCCATGAGTGCGCCCCACAAGCCTTATGACCTTGTGGCACTGTCGGTTCTACAGACCCTGAGTGAAGATGCTCCACTGAAGGATGCTCTATTCCTTAAGCGCAAATTCCGCTCAAAGGTTGTGATCGGTGGAAAGTGGACGCGAACCATCCCGGATCAATCCAAGGATTTTTTGTCACGCCAGGGCATTGAAGTATACGACGGACCCGGCGAACAATATTTCGTATCGCAGGAGATCGATTTCCAAAGCTATCCCGCCTGGGAGCAGGTCGATTTTAAGACTCTCGGGGACGTCCGGCGCGATATTATGAGTACGCGAGGTTGCCCCTATCATTGTGCTTTTTGCCACAACACCGAGAAAAAAATCTCATTTTTCAGCGCGAAGAGAACAGCGGATAACATTCAGCTTCTCTTCAACCTTGGCGCGGATTTTATTTCATTTGTGGACGACATCTTTACTCTGAAGCCGTCGCACATGGAAAGTCTGTATCATGAATTGAAGAATCGAGGAATTGCTATCGAAGGCAGATGCGAGTTCTTCACTCATGTGAATTACATTAACGAGAAAACAATCCCCTGGATGCAACGCTACAAGCCCCTCAGGATCAGTATCGGGATCGAATCCGGAGATGACCGGATGTTGAAATTGATGGGCAAAGGATTCGACTCGGCCACTGCCTATGAGAAGCTCAAACAGCTCTATGAGGCGGTCCAGTTGCCGCTTGGGAATCTTTATCTCATCGGATTTCCGGGAGAAACCGAGGAAAGCCTCAAGAACACACTCGAGTTCATAAGGAAGACGCGCAGCATTGCCGGCTGCTGGATCAGCTATTATCAGCCCGTGCGTGGCACAAGCGGATACAAACTTGCCCTCGAGAGAAACCCGAAGGCGAAGACAGGATTCAGAAATACAACAATCTCCTATGTCGACCCAAACCTTACAAAAAGACTGCTATTCAAATATAGCTATATGATGCAGGACCCATCTACCGGCGATACTTTGAGAAGCAAGATTTTATACTCCGCCATCAATCTAGCGCCTTACTGGCTGCTGTCAACGCTGCGCACTTTCCGGCAGAATAGACGGCTCCGCGCCATTATGAATTAAGGGTTGCGCCCGGCAATTCCGGCATAGTTCCTGGAAGGAAAGAGAAAGCATTCCTGGTAGGAATCCCATTTTGCCGGAGATTTTCGAACAACATCTCTACGCGCATCTGGAAATCTCACCCTGTTTTTGCTGAACTCCATTAAGCATGACAAGCGCGGCCAAATTCGAGAATCGCGGTCATGCCAAAGCAGTCAGAATGCAGCCCAACGTAGAGGATGTATCGCAGAAGAATTCAGGAATTCAAAATCCGTCGATCAAAAAGATGAAAATGCAGCAGGGGAAACTGGGGACGCTTCCCTTTTCGCCATGTTCCTTAATTAGAACCGGTATTGCTCTGGCGAAAAGGGGAGCGTCCCCGTTTTAGCAGAAGGCGGGTTGGAAGTTATTTGGCTTTCAGGCCGGCTTGCTGAACGATTTCAGGAACGGCTTCTTCCCATTCAATGGCCATGATGTGCACGCCCCGGACCCCTTTAATCTGTTTCAGCCGCTGAATCGTCTCTACCGCAACCTTGATGCCTTCCTTTTTCTGATTCTTCTTCTCAACCCCCTTAAACCGCTCAATGAGCGCTGCGGGGACATCCATTCCGGCGACTTTGGTCGCCATATATTCGAGCATCGGCAGGCTCTTTACTGGCGTAATTCCCGCCAGAATATAGGTTTTTTCATGCAGGCCGCGGTCCCGGACTCCTTTCATGAATTCTTCAAACTTGTCCAGGTTGAAAACGCATTGCGTCTGAATGAACTGTGCTCCTGCCGCAACCTTCTTTGCCAGCCGGGGAACCTGAATTTTGAAGGGATCGGCAAATGGATTTGCGGCTGCTCCGATAAAGATCTCGGGTTTGCCATCCACTTCTTTGCCGCCCGCAAATTTGGATTGATCGCGCATGTCCGTGGCGATCTTCAAAAGCTGGATCGAATCGATATCGAAAACGTTTTTGGCCTGAGGATGATCGCCGAAAGTCTGATGGTCGCCGGAAAGACACAGCAAATTGGAGATCCCCAGCGCAGCGGCGCCGAGAATGTCGCTCTGGGCGGCGATCCGGTTGCGATCGCGGCATACCATCTGCATCACCGCATCGATCCCCTCGTCGCGCAATATCTTGCACGCCGCCAGGCTGCACATGCGCACTACACTGGTCTGATTATCGGTTACGTTGCAGGCATCGACGCAGCCCTTCAGGATCTTGGCCTTTTGACGCACGACTTCGGGCTTGGCGCCGCGCGGAGGTCCGGCCTCGGCGGTTACGGCGAAATTACCGGATTCGAGTACGGTCTGCAGGTTTGACTTGCTTGGATTCATGACTTTTCCTCTTTTTGCCATTCTCTACCTTAAGTCCTCCCGAACCAGCTTGCGCGGGCCGCCGTCGCGAGAGCGGGACCAGTCCACGGGTTCAAGAATCCTCTCGTATTGGTCTAAACATCCTGTCGCTTCGAGCCGGTCCACGATCAACTGCCAGCCGCAAGGGATCTCCGAATTGACTTCGCATTTGCCGTCACGCGACCCTCCGCAAGGGCCGTTCATCAGGCTTTTGGCGCAACGCGTCACCGGGCAAATGCCCCCGGTGAGATACAGTTTGCAGTCGCCGCAGGTCTGGCAACGCTCGCCCCAAACCCCCTTTTCATAGATTGCGCCGATAAAATTCGTATTGATGGCTGGGAACACTCTGATGCTTCCGGCATTCTCGGCGACCAATTGAACGCCGGCGCCGCAAGCCATTGACAGGATCACGTCGTGATCCTTGGCTTTCGCGAGCAGTTCTTCCAGGAACTCCATATCGCACTGGCGTTCCTGCACCATTTTCGTGATTTTGCACGGCTGGCGGCGTTTCATCCGGCCCAGTTCAATCATGCTGGCCAAGACATCCACTTCCTTTTGTCCTCCCGCGCAGCACACGGTGACACAACCATGACAGCCGGCCAGCAGAATGCGCTCGCAACCGTCAATGTATGACATGATTTCTTCGATCGGTTTCTGATCACCAACAATCATTATCTATCCCTCCAGCGGATTCGAAATTCGAGACTGAAACTCCAATTCCGAATATCAAATTTCGAATTATTGCGCCACATGCGGGATGGTCAGGCTGCCATCCAGAAGAACTAATACTTTTGCGTCCTTGCCTTTCTCGGCCAGGGCCGCATCCAACGCCGCCTGCAGAGAAGAAAAGGGCCGGATAAATATGCTTTCGAGCAATTGGGGATCCAGATCCGTCACGCCCCAGGTTTGCGCCCATATCCCGACTTCCGCCATCTTCGCCGCCTTATGATAGCCCACGACAAATTTCTTCTCGATGCGGTCCAGGGCATCCTGCGGCGAACTTGCGGAGCTCAACAACTTCACGAAGGAATCTTCGCCGATGCCCGTGCGGCACTTGGCAACCAGGATCAAAATTCCGCCTTCCTTCAGCGCGTATTTGGCGTTGTCGATCCCCTTTTGAGCCTGATAGAGATCGATATCCGAGGGGAATTTGGCCACAGACACGACGATATCCGCTTTTTGCGGGATCTTGGCCACGAAAACATCATTCGCCTTCGCAATTGCAGCATCGAACGATTTATAGATGTCGCCGGCTGTTGCCGCATAAATGCGGTGATTCTTGTCCAGAACGGTATTGATGACGAAGATTTCCTTCTTCACTGTGCTGAGAGCGTCAATCATGTCCTGGTGAACCGGATTGCCTTCCAGCTTAAGCGCGCAAGCTTCACGCTTGAGCGCCAGCTTGTGATTTTGCGTGATCGTCTCATACGACGCGATTCCGGGCAGAAACGATTTACGCCCGCCCGTGTAGCCGGCGAAATAGTGCGGCTCCACGGAAGTAATAATCACGATTTTGTGCGCTTCGACGCCCAGCTTGTTCACCTTCATCTCGGTGCCGTTTTTCGATGTCCCGAGATAGACCATGTCCTCGCTTTTCCTGGCGTCGTGGATGAAAATGCACTCTCTATACTTGGCGTAGAGCTTTTCGCCAAATATCTGCAGGTATTCCTCCTCCGTCGGTTTCCTGTGGATCCCGGTGGCGACGATGAAACTGACTTTATGTCCGGCGATGTCGTCCTGGATGATGTCCAGCACGCGGGAGGTCGGAGTCGGCCGCGTAGGATCATTGACAATGAACAAAACATCCCTGGCGTCCTTCAGGAAATCTCGAAGGCTTTTATATCCGGAAGGATTTGCCAGTGCCTTGCGAATGACCTCCGTTTCATCGCCGATTTTGACTTCATTCGGCTCAATCAGGCCGATGATGCGCTTCCCGTCGATTTCGGCTTCGAGCTTGCCGTCTTTGCCGTACGGAACACTCAGCTTCATTGTCAACTCCTTACACTAAAGGCCCGATCGTTCGGATATCATTCATGAAAGCGTTCGCCGCGCTGGTGAATTTCGCTGGGTTCCCCTGCGGGACTTCGACTACCTGAAGGCGCTTCGGATCGATATCCAGTCTTTCCAGGGAGCTTGTCAGGGACTTCATACGCGCCTTCACCCTGGGGGTTCCGCCGTGCTCGCATTCATCCTCCGGACAGCAGCAGATCAACACGCCCCAGGCGCCGCGTTCCATCGTTTCCAGAACGGTATTCGATTTCAGGCGCCCGCTGCACGCGGTAACCAGTATCTTATATTCCTTGCTGATCACAAACTTGTCGTACTGCGCGGTCTGGAGGCCAGGATAGCTTGAATAGCCGCAGGAAAACACGATGGCCTTGGCGTCCTTATTCTCTGGATTGCTGAAATACGAATTAACCTCGTTAAGGAGTTCGTTCGGATTGGTGCCGAAGCCATGCTGAATGGTGACGCCCTGCGCCGGGCAAATATCCAGGCAGCTGCCGCAGCTCTGGCATTTGAGGCGATCGGTTACGATTTTGCCGTCGACAAACTTTCGGGCTTCATGTTTGCACATGCGAACGCAATTCAGGCAATGGGCGCATGCTTCATGGTCCGTCATGGAAGTGGTCCCGACGACGTCAAACCCGGATTCCAGGAAGAAAGCCCGGGCATCGTTGTAGACATCCTGGAGGGGCACTCCCGACGAACAGGCCTTGAAGCAACGGTTGCAGTGGAAGCAATCGAAAATTTTGCTGGCAATATAATCGGAAGGTTCGAGCTCCCCACTGAGCATTCCATAAAGCAGAATTAATTTGCCTCGAGGACTGTCGATCTCCCATCTCGTGGATTTATAAATCGGACAGTGTTCATAGCAGTAACCGCAACGGATGCACTTATTGAGCGCAAGTTTCCATTTCTCTATTTTCGCAAGATCGTTCATTGTATTCCCGCCTTCGATACTTGGTACCTCAAATTAGTGGCTTCGACCCAATCGTCAGGGCCGTCCATTAGTTTCCCCGGGTTCAGAATATTATTGGGATCAAACGCTCTCTTGATCGCACGCATCAGTTCAAGGGAGGACGCCTTTTCTTTTCTGAAAGCGGCTGCCTTGGACAATCCAATGCCGTGTTCAGCAGATGTGGTGCCACCAATCGAACGGACGAAATCATATATTTCGGCAACGGCTTCGCGGGCGCCTTCCCATTGGAAATCCCTATCGGTGTCCATCAAAATCTTGGTATGCATGCATCCGGCGCCGCAGTGGCCGTAGGCGGTCATGACAAGTCCGTGCTTTTCCGCCACTTCATGAATCTTGTCGGCCATCACCGCCATCTTGGAGAAAGGCACGGCCATATCATCGGCCAAAGACGTAGAGGAAAGGCGATCGTCGTACTTTGAAAGAGCCGGGAAGAGCTTGGCCCGTCCGGCCCAGATTCGGGTCCGTTCCTTCTCTTCGTAACTGCTCTCCATGCCAAAGCACTTGTGCTTCTCGCAGATGGACTGGATCTTTGCCATTTCGGCGTCAATCACATCTTTGGTCATCCCGTCGGCTTCGAATAGCAGGATCGCCTCGACTTCCGGCAAACCGAGATTGGCCGCTTTGTTCGCGGCGATGATGGCAATTTTGTCGATGAGCTCGAGCATCGAAGGCTGACAGCCGCTGCCCATAATATCGGAGATGGCATCGCCGGCTTCGGCCAGCACATTGAATTTGGCAATACCCAAACAGCGCAGCTTGGGTATCGGCACAAAACGCATACACGCTTCGACGATCACCGCCAGCGTTCCTTCGGATCCCACCATGAGACGTTCCAGCGGATATCCCGATGCAGCCACCCGCGTGCTGGAACCAAAGGAGAGATAGTCGCCATTGGGCATGACGACTTTCATCGACAGAATCGCATCGCGCGCTGCGCCGTATTTGACCGAGCGCCCGCCAGATGCATTATTTGCGATTTCGCCGCCGATGGTTGCGACACAACTGGAAGCCGGGGTCGGCGGATAGAAAACCCCGTGGGGTTTCAGGGCTCTGTTGAGATCATCGTCGACGACGCCCGGTTCCATCCGGCAATACCCATCCTGCGGATTGATTTCGAGGATTCGGTTCATGCCCTTCATGTCGAGGATAATGCCGCCTTGAACCGGCACCACCTGACCGCACATTCCCGAACCTGAGCCGCGCGGAATGATCGGGATTTTGTCGCTGTTGGCATACTGCATGATCTGCTGGACCTGCTCGACATTTTGCGGCCTGATGATGGCATCCGGCATCGCCTCATGGACGGAGGAATCGGAACCATACACATATAGGTCGGCTATGTTGTCCCGAACGTTGACCTCCCCAACAAGTTCCTTTAATTTGGCTATGTTTACAGAGCTCATCGCCTCACCCCTGCAAATGAATTCATTGTTATTCTGTTACATTGAATTGCGTGGAAGAATTTCGTGTCTGATTCCGATCCCGGTATCGAAACTAGCAGCCTGGAGAAAACCGATTCTGCAGCTTCTGTGCGGGCTCAATTAGCCGATTCCGTGCCCTCAAAAAATAAAAAGTCAATATACACGAAAACTATTTTGAAGTCATCTTCCAATTAGCCAAAAACAACGATCAGCCATCCGCCGTCAACTTTAACAGAATTCGCTGATGGCTAATATCTGACGCTAATCACTTAGCGGCCTGCAGCGGGCTGCTCCGCAGGTTTTTGTCTCTTTGCCTCTATATGCTGCTTCAGCTTGCCCCACTCCGGATAAAAGATCTCCTGGGGCATCAGCTTGAGATCGGCAGCAATCCGGGGCTTGAACTCCATGTGAGCGAGAATATCCTTCTCCAGATCGATGCCCGGCGCAATTTCGATCAGAGTGAGTTCTCCATCAATCAGTGTGAAAACTGCCCGTTCAGTGACATAGAGGATAGGCTTGTTGCTTTTCGCCGCATACTTTCCGCTGAAGGTGATCTGCTCGACGTGATCGATGAATTTGAGTTGATTGCCTTCCTGCAGGATCTTGACTTTTCCATCCTCTGCCGTCACTTTGAGGCTGCCGGTCGTGAATGTGCCGCAGTAGACGACCTTTTTTGAAGCGGTTGTAATATTGATAAATCCGCCGCATCCGATCGGTCTGCCTTTGAACTTGCTCACGTTCACGTTGCCGTTCTTGTCGATCTCCCCCATTCCAAGGAAGGCCTGATCGATCCCGCCGCCATCGTACCAGTCGAACATGTTTGGATGACAGACGAATGCTTCGGCGTTATAGCTCATGCCGAAATTAGGCCAGCCGGCAGGGACACCGCCAACGCCGCCAACCTCAGTTGTGAGCGTCAGCATGTCCGTCACCCCTTCGTGCGCCGCAACAGTCGCAAGCCTGTCGGGGATCCCGATTCCCAGATTGACGACGGAGTTTTCCGTAAGCTCCATGGCGGCGCGTCGCAGGATGAATAAGCGTTCGTCGAATGGAAGTTTCGGGAGCGCTCCGAGGGGCATGACGATATCCCCGCTGAATGCAGGCTGATAATAAATCCCTTCGCTCTGCATGTGCCATTCTTGAGGATTCTTGGCTACGACGATATAGTCGACCAGGACGCCCGGAACCTGGATTGACTTGGCATGGAGCGTGCCGGCTTTCGCCAGATATTCGACCTGGGCGATGACGATGCCGCCGCAGTTCTTGGCAGCCTGGGCTACCTGGAGAGCTTCAAGATTCGCGCCCTCCCTCTCCATGGAAATGTTCCCCCGCTCGTCTGCCTTTGTTCCACGGATCAGGCCGACATGAATGGGAAACGTTTTATACCAGATGTATTCCTCGCCGTTGAAAGTAACGACTTCATTCATGTCGGGCGCTTCGCGGGTCAAGGCATTCAGCTTGCCCCCCTCAATCCGGGGATCGACAAAGGTCCCGAGCCCGACTTTTGAAAAAATCCCGAGGCGTTTTGCGGCAATTTCCCGCAGGAGCTGTACAACCACGCCCTGAGGGAAACAATAGATCAGCATTTTATTGTTCTTTATCAGCTCTCCTATGTTAGGAGATCCGTGCATGTGAGCACCGATATAGCGTGTGACCAAGCCCTCAATCCCGAGCGTGTGAGGTCCCTTGTCTTTGTGGTTGCCCCCGGCAGATCCCAAAACCAGGGTGAGCCCTTTTGGATGTCCTGTTTCCTGGTATCGCTTGGCGATCGCCCGCGCAACCTCTTCGGACCATCCGGCCAGACCTATTATGGGGGCAGCGAGGTTGACATCATCCGGTATTAGAGCTGCGGCCTGTTCGACACTAATAACTTTTGCGCCGCCGGCTTTTGAGGAGTCGGCCATTTCTGTTTCTATCATCGAGCTTCTCCCTTGCCTCTAAATTGGTATTAAACTTTTTCTTGGGCCATCATTCCAACAGGTGGCCTCTCCGGCATCCGGGATTGCCATTGTTCTGACCCTTTGTATGCATCAGCCATACAAGCGGAAAATCTCCTGATAATCTGCAGAAACTCAGGAAGGACCATCCGATCTGTCTACTTTGGAAGCAAATCTTGTGCGGCATCATTGCCGCCTGAAATTCCAAAATAGATGCGCTGAGTTTCGGAGCATTGCGGCCGGAGATCAATAAATACTGCCACATTAATTCTGCACGAGCCTGGACGTCGGGATTCATCCGTTAGATCCCTCGCCCCGTACCTTTGTATCACATTTTATTCCAGCGTCGGAGCCAATTTTACTGAAAGGAAACAGGGCATAGATTTAAGACCGGAAGGATATTCCCTGCCTCCCTCATCTTTCTGCTACGGCGGCTCAGAAATTGGGCTGGCTCAGCGCTTGCGCAATCCTCGTGAGGCATGTGAGCTTCAGAATGTGGTTTTCTTTCGCAGGTCGGGGTTCGCTTTTTTCGCCCGGTTTACATAGTAATCCCAGGCGCGCTCCTGCCCGCGTACAAGGAGGGGAATCATGAGTTTTGACTGTGCCTCGGTCATATACGCGGGCTCCCCCGCCTGCTCGGAACCCAGCTGGACCACAATGTTATCCCGGAGGGTAACGGCCGCATGCACAGCAGCTGCAACGCTATCCCCCACGACAACGCATCCATGGGCCGTCATCAATAGCCCCCGTTTCAGCCCAAGCATCCGGGCAACCCGATCTCCCTCCGCTTGCGTGGTCACAAGAAAGCCCGTGGCCTCCGGGGATGTGAAATCATACTCGTTGTAGACCGGGACCCCTTCGAAAAAGATGGCCGCCTGATGAATCACAGGACGGAACTGCACCGCGGAATTGGCCATGATGCAGGCAGCGAGAGGATGTGCATGTACGACAGAATTGACATCCGGACGAACCTTGAAGATAGCGCTGTGAATGATCCGTTCCGAGTAAGCGGTCAGACTCCCCTTTGTCAGTACCGTACCGTCGTGGGCCACTTCAAGTATGTCGTCCTTTGTGACCAGATCCGGAGCAAGAGCCCTTGAGATGAAGAAGGTGTCGGGGTTCGCAGGATTTCTTACGCTCACATGACCCAGGTAGTCACATAGGCCTTCATTAGACAATATCCGGTTTGCCATAACCACCTGCTCGATGGCACGCTGTTGTGTCAAATCCACGATTCCTCCTTGCGGGCGGTGCAAGCGTCAGGGGTTGTTATTTCGCCGAATTTGCTCTTCCCAGAGCAACGTTGAGGTTTTGCCTCGCTGGGACGTAATCCGGGTTAATGCGCAGCGCTTCTTTGAATTGGCGTATGGCATCATTCAGCCTGCCTTGTTTCGCATAGACCAAGCCCAGATTGGAGAGAGCGTCAACATTGTCCGGTTTGATGCGCAACCCTTCCAGAAACTGCACCTCCGCTTCGTCAAGCTTTCCCTGTTCAACCAGTGCATGCCCGAGATTGTTGCGCGCTCCTACGTCATCGGGCTTGATGTTCACCGCCGCGACAAAGTGCCCGACGGCCTCATCCATCCGGCCTTCTTCGGCCAATGTGACGCCCAGCGTGTTGTGGGTAGCGAAACTGCGCGGATTGATCCGAAGCGCCTGCTCGAAATGAAGTACAGCCTCTTCAGCCTTGCCCTGCTTAAGCAAAATGTCCCCGAGATTGCAATGGGCGTCGAAATCATCCGGGTTCAGGCGCAGTGCTTCAAGGTAAAAAGGGACCGCTTCTTGCGATCGCCCCTCCTTTTCGAGAGCCGTCTCAAGATTGTCGAGAGCTCTGAGATGCGAGGGATACACTCGCAGCGCTTTTTGATAATAAAGGATGGCCTCCTTCGTCCTATTCTCCTGAGCCAATAAAAATCCAAAATTGCTGTACGCACTGGAAAGGTTATGAATGATGGCTTTTTCGGCCGGGGTTTGAACTCGAAGCGCCGTGGAGTTCTGTGAATCAATATCCCGGAGCGCCGCGACATCAAGCGCATGTTCAAAAAGCGGAATGGATTCTCTCCAGTATGCCGTTTGAGCCCTGGCAACCATCATCATAACCAGCAAGACAAGCGCAGCGGCTGTTGAAAGGATTTCCACTCTGCGCGGCACGTGCTGCATCAACTCAGGAATTCCCCAGGCGACCATGATGAATATACCGATATATGGAATGTAGGTATATCGATCCGCCATTGACTGCAATCCCACCTGCACAAAGCCAATCACAGGAACCAGGGAGACCAGATACCAGAACCAGCCTGCGGCCATGTACGGCATACGCCATAGCGACTTGAGCGACAAGGCGGTAACACTCCCCAGGAAGAGCAGCGATAAAATGAATCCGGGCCACATAATTCTAAAAGGGTGGGGGTACAGGCATGTCAGATTGTAGGGTGCCATCATTTTCCAGATATAAGCACCGTAGGAAGTGATCCCATTTGTCAGCCTTGACGCAAAAGGCAAAGTTTCCAGAGGCTCCAATGCTCCGCCCTTTTTCTGCGCTATGAATGTCACAATGCTGGAACCGGCGGATAAGAGGAACAGCGGCGCCTTTTCCAGAAGGAGGGATTGAAAGCTGCAGGTTTCAACCCGGAATCCGGATTGGCTGGGGGGTTGGAGATTCCTGTCGGCCGTTCCTGTCATCCTGCCCCGTTTCTCCTCTCCCCAACGGCCGATTTTCATGCGCCTCAATGGCCAGAAGTCGAGGAGCAGCAGGACAAAGGGAAGTGTCACCAGCATCGGCTTCGCCAGCAGCCCGAGGACGAAAGCAATAATAACGAGCGCGTAGCGGGCAAAACTGCGCTGCCTCACATACCATAAATAGCACCACAACGTCAGGAACCAGAAAAGTGCGCTTAAAACGTCCTTTCTTTCCGAGATCCAGGCGACCGACTCCACGTGCATCGGATGGAGGGCAAAAAGCGCCGCGACAAAGAAACTTTTCCATCCCGATGCGGTCATGGCGCGCAGAACTCCAAAAAGCAGCAGAGTGTTGACAATGTGGAGAAGCAGATTGGTTAAATGTTGCGGCCCGGGATTCATGCCGAATAACTGGACATCCGCCATGTGCGACATCCACGTCAATGGATGCCAATTGCTCGCGTAGCCGGTCAGGGAAAAGGACTGGACAATCCCTTTCGCCGTGAGGCCGGCTTGCACGTCGGGATTCGAGGTGACATAGACATTGTCGTCGTAACAAACAAACGGAAAATGTCTCACCTGCCAATAGGGGATAAGCGTGAGGATGCAGAGCAGAAAGCAAGCGGCAAATCCCGCGTGCTTGGTGATAAAATTAAACTCCTTTATTTGCATTCAATGAATAGTGCGCCTCAGCCCGTACCCGTAGCAATGCCGGTCAGATTCATGTTTCATCGTGGGCTGTTTCTCATGAGTCCCCTCAACGATCCATCCTTCCTCCGCCAAATCTGCAAGAGCCAAACGCCGGCTCGTCCACTTACGATCGGGAATCTTCGCATTGGCAGTTTCCAAATGCCAGCATCCTCCATGGAAATTGAGCCACGCATACTGATGCATTACTTCCTCCCAGCCGCGGCATGACAATGCCGCTGAGCAGCGCTCCCGCGTCGGGCCGCTTCGGAGAGCGCTCTACAAAAGTCTAGGCTTTGCCCAGAGCTTTCAGCACCTTGTCCGGCGTGACCGGAGGTGCGATCCACTTTCCTATGGCATTGGCAACGGCGCAAGCAGGAAGGAGAGGAGCAGCCATGCAGTGGCTGATGCCTGTTGCACCATAACAGGCGTTCCCCGATCGAGTCTCAACGGCGTAAGTTTCGATCGGTCCAAAATCCACGATTGTGGGTTTTTTATATTCCCACATGTTGGTGCTGAGTTTTACACCGGTTGCCTTGTCGTAAACCCACTCCTCCGACAATCCTCCTCCCTGGCTGAAAAACATCGCCTGATGCAACTGGCCTTCAAACGAAGTCATCCTCAGCACCTTGCCCGGATCGCAGACGACTACAAATTTGGTCACCTCCACTCCGCCGGTCTCGGGATCCACGGCCACTTCACAGAAGCTCGCGTTCATTACATCCAGAACTTTTCCTAACTTAGACCATGTTGTCTCCGGCGGCCTCCCAAAGTATGTCGCGGTGATATCCAAATCATGATCGCTGAATCCTTCGTCCGCGATAAATCGCCCGAACGGGACGGCTTTGCTGGGATCCGACTTCAGATAAACCATCGTGTCCCTGGTATCCAGATCCTCAGGTTTAGTTTTGATCTTTATCCCGCTTTTATCACCAAAGGTTAGAGCGGCCAGCTCCAGGAGGGTTTTTCTGCAGGCCACGGCCGCCTCTTTCATTACCCAAGCGGATGCTGACGTGCCGTCGCTTCCTCCTCCAACAGGAGTGAAAATAGCCTTGTTATCATAGAGGAGAATCACATCCTCAACTTTTGCGCCCATCTCTTCGGCGACAACCAGGGCACAGGCGTCTGCAGCGTAGACGCCGATCCATGGACCCTTGAGCGGCACATACACTTTATTGTCCGCCTGAATTGTCACTGTCGCGGTATACGGTTGTTTGGCGTGCCGGGGGGACTGGGCGTACCGGAAACTTAAGCCATGCAGCCTGCCGTCCGGAAGCTTTTGGGTTCCGGCCGGGTGCCACTTCCAATTCATGGCCTTTTTACCCTTTTCCAAGCATAGCCTTAAACTAGGAGGGATTCCGTTTGGATCATCCACCGGTCCATGGACATTTTTGAGCGCGACATCTGTCGGATCCATGCCAAGCTTTTCTGCTACGATCTGCTCTGCTATGGTCATAGAGTCCCAGTTATACGGGGAAGTCTGGCTGCCCGTAACTTTGCCTGAACTTGTGTATGCCCCCTTAGATTCGTACTTTAGATTGAGACACCGGGTGGTATTGAATGGACTGGACGTGCCTTCATATCCTCCCATTGCGAAAGCACGTGCATTTTTCCCGGGAGCTCCCTGGTCCCCGATCTGGGTCTCATAGACTCCAATAATCGTTCCATCCTTTCTGAATCCGATTTTTGTGTGCATGTATCGCTGCGGATTCGCAGTATAGAAATCATTCTGTCGGAGGTTTACGCACCGGACGGGCTTTCCAGTCCTCTTGGCTAGCAAAGGCGTTACAAGCTGGGAGCGGCGGATCGTCCAGTCGCAGTATTTGCCTCCTTGGAATGCAGTGCCGCGATAAAGCTTATCGAAGGTGAGTCCATACATGGGAAGCAATTGAAATGAGCCCCAGGTTGGACAGACGCCCTCAATGTAGAGCGTTGGACCTTCGTCTTTCAGCGGCTCCTGAGCCCACCACGCGAGGCTCCCGTTTGGATTCGGCACGTGAGACGCTGTCAGCGATTGAGCCCAGTCGAATTCGACAATATGGTCCGCATCTCTGAAAGCGGTCTCAACATCCCCCGTGGTGAAAGGTTTTGATGTCGCGTTCTTCGGGTCAACGCGGACGAACGGCGCGTCGGGTTTTAAAGCATCCCGGGGATCCACCACGGTCGGGAACACTTCCCAATCCACTTTGATCAGTTTCAGCGCCTCATCGCAAATCTCCGGGGTTACGGCGACAACAACTGCACCTATTTCTTCGTTTTCCGTATCCGATTCGTCGACGAGCAGCGGTTCCCGGGTTCCCTTCATTGCCTTTATCTCCGGATCTTCCCAGGTAACAATCTCCACCACGCCGTCAAGAGCTTTCGCCTTGCTGATATCCATGCTCTTTATTCTCGCGCGGCCATAGGGATTTCTGAGGAATTTGGCGTGAAGCATGTCCGGCACGACATAATCGCTGCCGAACTTGGCTCTGCCCGTAGCGATGGTATACGAAAGTCTGCCGGGTACATTCGCACGGCCGACAGCCTTGAATTCTGTTCTCTGTCCGTTGCTCCCATCAATATCTGCCATATTGTTTCCTCACGATAAGATTGTTGCCGCCCATTATGACAGGGATTGTACTACTGAATGCCGGATTTCGGATGAAAATGCGGTTGAAATATTCTTATGACCTGCCGCATCACACGGGAGTCGAAGCCCGCCCCGTGGAAACAGCTTGAACGACATAGTCGCTGCAGGCAGTCGGCTGTAAGCCTATCTTGCCTCTCCAATCGATTTAATTTCGCCGGCCTCATACCACTTTCCCGCCTGCTTTACGATGAACAACGCATACTCCCAATTGTCGCTGGCCTCCTGGGGAGAAGCCGTTCCCGAGAGCATGTCCTCATAGGTGGATCGAGCCGCCTTCAGCGTATTGGATGCCGTATCGTATCGGTGCACCATTTCGCGTTCCGCGTCCGTCGCGGTAAGGGATTTTGCGGCCAAACATTCATGATCGAAATCCTTCAGGTATTCGTCGAAGACCACTCCATTCGGACTGGAAAGAGTTTCAATCGCCTTTCCGGCTCGAAATAGCTTTTCGAACTTTGTCTGGTCGATTCTGTTTTCATGGGAGCAAGCCATAAAGACAGTCAGCAAAAGAAGGGGAAGTGGGACTTTCTGCATATCCTTCTCCTTAGGGTCTATCAATGATCGCGTATCCGGAAATCATTATTCAACTTATTTCACCCGATTCGAACCTGTTAGGAACCCGTTTGGCGCCTGTCATTGCCGTAAGAGGGAAGATCATCATTTAAAAAACCTTGCTTCTGGCAGGCGCTCCCGGATCTTTGAGTCCAAAATTAGTTGAATTATTAAGCAGTGTTTGGTCCGGATAGGACGATATACAATTCATGTCGAAGACTAGCAGCCCGTGGTGAAAGTACAATAGGTCGCGCGCATAGGTATTGCGGGCAAGATCAAGGCGCGAGGAGGAGGCGATGCGGGGACATCGTTGACGACGAGCAACGCAGAGATTGCCCGCAA
>Ga0187865_1001320_pt1 | contig 29011 bp, 25 predicted proteins | sample June2016WEW_11_1_2_FD_132989 | JGI IMG/M metagenome (GOLD analysis project Ga0187865, IMG submission 132989) | Peatland microbial communities from SPRUCE experiment site at the Marcell Experimental Forest, Minnesota, USA - June2016WEW_11_100 | ecosystem: Environmental > Terrestrial > Soil >...
GGATGAAAATCGCATCCTACAATCGTTTTCATGGAAGGCTTCTCCTGATCTTCGAGCTCGTGGTCCTCAACCCACTCGCTACTCGATCTTCGCTGAAGCCTTCCTCCTTATCCCATCAATCCTTCGCGCAGCTTTACCGCGCGATGGGTGGGATCGAATCTTTCCTGGCCGCACATCGCCGCCTTCGCCCTTCTCGCCGCTCCATTCCTCTATACGCTCGCTTCCTTGTTTCTCTACGATGACGCCGACGAGCGCGGCGACAGTCTGCTGGCGCTTTGGCCGCTGCTGCTCGTTCTCGCCGCCGCACTGGCCATCGCCAATCTGCTCCGCCTGCGGCGCAATCCATCCCTGCGCGCATGTTTCCCGCTGATTCTGCTCGCCGCCATTCACGGCGCGTTCCTCTCGCAGCAGCTTTGGGGTTCCACGTACGGAATCTGGCCGTTGCTCGCGCTGCTCGTCGTGGAATTGCTCGCGTTCCTCGATTGCTTTTCGCCGCGGCGAACCGCCTCGCGATGGTTCGTTCCCGCGCTCGCCGCGCTCATCTCCGTTACGCTGCTCGTCTGCGGCGGCTTCTACACGGCCAGCGAAGAGCGGCTCTCTTACGCGAACTTGCCCGACTGGCCGCCTGCGCGCTCCGCCTTTCCTCAGCTTGCCGGCCTGGCCACGCCGGGGCCGTACTTGCCGGAAATCGACGATCTCCTGCGCTACGCCCAGGCCAACATTCCCTTTGATGATGGAATCGTTTTAATTCCCGGCGAGGAACCGTTCTACTTTGCTACCGGCCGCGTGCCGCGCTTTCCCGTGCCGTTTTTCGATCCCACCATCGACCCCTATTCGCCCGCTGAGATCGTCTCGCTGGTACGCTCGCGCAACATCCGCTGGCTGATTGTGAAGCAAGATTTGCAGACCAAAGAAGATCCCACGCCCGATCGCGCCGAAACCATGAATCTTTTGATGAGCGAATTCGCGCTCATGGCGCACCTGCGCGGCTACGACGTCTATCGCCGCTGACTGCCGCGGCCCGTCCTACGCTTTCTTTCGCGCCCTGCCCGACCGCTTTAACTGCTCCCAGTCCTTCACCGCCTGGTCGGCGTAGGCCAAGCCAAAGCCGGCAATCGCCTCGGCGAAGGCAGTGCCCGTGCCGATGTAGCCTGCGATTGCCTGCGGATCGCCGGAGCGCGCATGGCCGCGTGCCAGCAGCTCGCCGCAGACCTCGGCGTAGGCTCGCAGGTTGACCCCGGCCAGGTCTTCGATCTCGATCGATCCCTTGTGGTCGTTGAGCTGGCGCACCAGATACTGGCGGTTGCCGATGTGCGTCCAGCCCAGGAACGGATCGGTCTGGATCTGCATGTACTTCTGTCCCTCTGCGACGCGCCGGCCGTCGTGCGCGGCGGGCCGCGCATCGGGCAGATACGGCGCGTAGGCCGACGCAACCTCTTCCTTGATCTGCAAAAACAGCGGATCGCCGGTGCCGTTGCCTTCCATATACACGCAGTAGTCGCGCAGGCCCACGGAGCCGTTGCCCACCACCTTGAACGCCACATCCACGGGCCGGTAGAAGTCGAGCAGATGTTGCCGCTGCGGCTCCAGCATCTCCCGATAAGGCCCAAGCGAAGCCAGCACGGTTGCCGCGCGAGTCCCGGTCACACGCGTGAGCATGGGCTTCGATTCCTTGAAGCGCCGCCGCGCTCCAGGCCGCGAAGAAGCCGGCGTTGTGAGCCGCTCCAGCGTGTGCTGCGGTGTGGCGCGCTCGGCCTTGGCGAGCGCCTCGTGCACCGGCATGGCCAGGTCGATGCGGTGCACCTGAAACCGGTTCACCTCCAGTTGCGGCATCCGGGAAAACGTGCGCATCTGCGCGGCGTAGCGCTCGATGCAGGCCTGGGCGGCTATGCGCGCGGAGCCGTCTTTGTGTCCCGCAGCGCGCCCGGCCAGCACCAGCGAGGCCGCCATGCGCTTCAGGTCCCATTCAAAGGGACCGCGGATGGTTTCGTCGAAGTCGTTGATGTCGAAGACGAGTCGGCCGTCGGGCGCGGCGTAGGCGCCCAGGTTGCGCACATGCGCGTCGCCGCACAGTTGGCTCACGATGCCGGTCGACGGAAGCTGCGCCAGGTCCGTGGCCATCACCGGCGCCGCGCCGCGAAAGAATGCGAAGGGCGATTCTCCCATGAGCTCGTACTTAAGCTGGATCAGCGCAGGCACGCGGCCGCGCATCGATCGCGCCACCAGTTCCAGAGCCGTGGCCGGCCGCGCTTTAGCGTACAGCGCATCGTGCTGATGGCGCCCTGCCTGCTTGCGCCGCGTCTGGCCCAGCGCGCGCCGTTCTTCGGGAGTTGCCCATTGCATGTTCGCGCTTCTCCGTGCCGCTCGCATCCGGTCCCGTGGTCTCCGGCGACGGTTTCCAGAGCCTGTTCAAAACTTTCGTGTGGCCTACGCTGGGAAAGTGAATAACAGGCTCTGAGTAAGCCAATTGTAGAACCGCGCCGCGGAAACCTGCACCATCCGCCTTTGCGGGGCGAAATGGAGCCGCGCGTAATTTACACTTTCACTGGAAGCCCGCGCCTCTCTCCATCCTGCCTGAATGAGCGAATGTGGGCTCCCCTCCGGTATTTTCCGCTTGGGAGGAATCTCCTTTCGATGCGAGCCAAAGCCCTTCTATTGCCCGTCGTTGTGGCCTTGCCCTTCGCCGCGTTGTCTGCCGCCGCGCAGCCGCCTGGGAAACCGCTCACTGTCGAGGCCATCTACGCCCACGGACCGCTCATCGGAAATTTGCCCGACCAGCTCGCCTGGTCGCCGGACGGCAAACACCTGACCTATCTCGACGGCGGACAACTGATGGACGTGGATCCCGCGACGGGCAAGGCGCACGTGCTGGTGAGCGCGGCCAAGATGGCTCCCCTTGGCGAGAGCGGCATGTCGGAGCTGGACCGCGATCGTCGCGAGCGCTACAACATGGCCAGCTACCTGTGGGCGCCGGACTCTGCCCACCTGCTCTTCGACTCCAATAGTCGGCTGTGGCTTTACGATCTGCGCACCGGCACTGGAGTGCAGATCGGCTTTACCGGTCTCCCTTCCGGAGACGACCCCAAGTTCTCCCCTGACGGCTCATCCGTCTCGTTCATCCGCGATCATGGCTTGACGGTGATCCGGCTGCGCGATACGGGCATGCCCACCCAGACTCTCGCTCCGGCGCCTGGTCCTTCGGCCGCGAACGGGCAGTCGATGCTCAATGGCGAAGTGGATTGGGTGTATGAGGAAGAGCTCGACGTGCGCAGCAACTACTTCTGGTCGCCGGACTCAAAGAACATTGCCTATCTGCAGATGAACGAGACCCAGGTGCCGCAATACCCGCTCACCGACTGGATTCCCAACCATGCGCAGGTGGACTGGCAGAGCTACCCGCAGCCCGCGGATCCGAATCCCGATGTGCATCTGGGCGTTGTGGCGGCGCGCGGCGGCAAAACCGTGTGGATGAAGATCCCCTTACAAGGCGGCGACGATTATGTGCCCCGCTTCGGCTGGGTCGACCGCAAGACCCTCTGGGTTGAGACGCTGAGCCGCGATCACCGGCGCCGCGCTCTGTATTTTGCCGGCGCCGATGACGGAGACGCGCGCCTCATGCTCGAGATCGCCGACGACAAGTTTGTCGACGAGGACTACGACGTTGCCGTAAGTGATGGAGCGATCGTGCTGACAGGTTGGAGCGATGGGCATAACCACCTCTATCTCTACAGCTACGACAAGGAAAAGCCGCTCGCGGCCGGCGCCAGATTGGAGCGGCAGTTGACCAGGGGCGATTTCGAAGTGGGCGATGTGTACTACGTCGACGCTGCGCGGAAGATCGTGGACTACGCCTCCAACGAAAGCAACCCTCTGGAACAACAGATTTGGCAGGTAAGCTTTGCCGGCGATCGCAGGCTGTTGAGCGGCGGCGCGGGGTTTCACGAGGCCGCCTTTTCCCCCGATGGCGGCGCGTTCACCGACAAATTTTCCGCGCTCGTGACGCCGCCGGCGATGCGCCTCTGCCAGGCGCCCGATCCGCCTCCCGCCGCCGGCGCGTGCCGCGTCTTTTGGCAAACGCACGCGCTCGATTCCTACCGTCTGCGTGTGCCGGAACAGCTCCAGGTCAAGGCCCACGACGGAACCACGCTCTATGCCACGTTGCTGCTGCCCGCGGGCACTGAAAATCCGGCCGCCGTACCGCTCATCGTGAACCCCTATGGAGGGCCCCACGAACAGAGGGTGGCCGGCAAATGGGAGCGCGATCTGCTCTTCGACGAGCTGCTGGCGCAACACGGCTTTGCCGTGCTCCACGCCGACAATCGCGGCATGGGAAGCCGCGGGCGCGCCTTTGCGCAGGCTGCCTACCACGACTTCGGCCCCGTGCAGCTTGAAGACCAGTTGACCGTCGTCGATGCGGCCCTGGCCAAGTATCCGCAACTCGATCCCAGGCGATTGGGTTGGTGGGGCTGGAGCTGGGGCGGCACTTTCACGCTCTACGCGCTCACCCACTCTGACCGCTTCCGCGCCGGCGTAGCCGTGGCGCCGGTCACCGACTGGCGCGACTACGACTCGATCTACGCCGAGCGTTATCTCGGCCTTCCCACGGAGGACCCGGACGGCTATCGCAATTTCTCCGTAGTGAACTCGGCGGCGAATTTGAAGGGGCGGCTGCTCCTCGTGCACGGAACCGGCGACGACAACGTGCACATCGAAAACACCGTGCAGTTCGTACAGAAGCTCATCGAAGCCGGCATTCCCTACGACCTGCAGATTTACCCGCGCAAGACGCACTCCCTCTCGGGACCCGGCGTGCGCACACACCTTTACAACCGGATCCTTGCGCAGTTTGAGCGGTATCTGAAGCCGGAGCCGTCTGACACGGGGAGCAATCTAGCCAGACCTTAGACCTCGTGGTGACGGAAGATGTCGTCCTTATCGCGGTCGGCGCACTTGGTGCACTCCAGGCAGCAGATAACGAGAACCGCCACCCCGGCCGTGACCAGCACGGCAAGAACGTTGCCATTGATTCCAATCCAATGCATCAGGGTCTGCACCTTCGGCCACCGTCCCGGAAAAGCTCCGTCCCTTCACAACGGGTTGCGATGTACAAGCATCGTACCGGCTCTAATTATGAGACAAATACCCACCCTTTTGGGTGAGTCCTTACAGCTTTTGTGGGATTTTTTGGGGGGATTGCGCCAGAATCCTATTGCAAAATGGAGAAGAAAAAGCGAAAATTGTGGGTAAGTGGCTCCTGACTCCATTCCGGCAGTATCGCCCGTTCCCGAACAGTGCCCAGGGGAGTTCGCGGGCCTTGATTTCCCGCTGGAGGGTTTTCGGCAAGAGCCGGAAGGCTCCCCGGAACACGATTCTCTGCGGGAACCCCATCTCAACTGGCTCTTCGTCGATCTGAATTCCTACTTTGCCTCCGTCGAGCAGCAGGTCCGGCCCGAGCTGCGCGGCCGGCCGGTGGGCGTGGTACCCATGATGGCCGACACTACCTGCTGCATTGCCGCCAGTTATGAGGCCAAGGCCTTCGGCGTCCGCACCGGAACCATCGTCGCCGATGCCAAGCGCATGTGCCCGGAAATCGTTCTGGTCGAAGGCCGTCACGAGCTCTATACCGAATATCATCACCGCATTGTCGAAGCTGTCGAGAGCTGTGTCCCCGTTACCGCCGTCTGCTCCATCGACGAGATGGCTTGCCGCCTGATCGGCCGCGAACGCCCGCTGTTGAACGCAATCGATCTGGGCATGCGCGTGAAGACCACCATTCGCCAGCGCGTGGGCGAGATGCTGCGCAGTTCCGTGGGCCTCGCCACCAACCGTTTCCTGGCCAAGGTCGCCAGCGACATGGAAAAGCCCGACGGCCTGGTGGCATTGCCGCTGGACATTTTGCCCGAGGCGCTCCGGCAGCTCACCCTCCGCGATCTGCCCGGCATCGGCGCGCGCACCGAGAAGCGGCTGAACGAAAAAGGCATCCTCACCATGGACGATTTGCTTGCGCTCGACCGCGAGCAGGCCGGCGAGATTTGGGGATCGGTGTGGGGCGAGCGGCTTTTTCACTGGCTGCGCGGCGAAGACTTCGACAGCACCGAGGCCGAGCATCAGAAATCCATCGGCCACTCGCACGTGCTGGCGCCGGAGATGCGCACCGCGGAAAAAGCCTGGGCCGTGGCGCACAAACTGCTGCACAAGGCAGCGATGCGGCTGCGCGCGGCGGATCTGTGGGCCAGCAATATCGGCCTCGCCATCGGCTTTGCTGTTCCGCGCTCTCAGAACACTCCGGTCTCCCGCTTCGGCGTGCCCGCGCGCGGCTGGCATAGCGAACTCAGGCTGAGCGAGTGCCAGGACAATCAGACGCTCATCGCCGCGTTGCGCCGCCTCTGGGATTCGCGCCCCTCCGGCGCGCCGTACCAGCACCCCTACTTCATCGGCGTACGGCTCCACAACCTCGTCCCCGACAGCCTGCACACGCTCGCGCTCTTCGACGGCCTTGAAGACGAGCAGAGCCGCACCCGCCTCAACGCCGCCATGGACCAGATCAACGATAAATACGGCATGAGCACGCTCGCCCCCGCCGCCATGCTCGCCGCCTACAAGGCCGCGCCCACTCGCATCGCCTTCACCAGCATTCCCGATTTGTTTTGACGGCAAGCGCCCCGTGTACTACAAAAGTGAGTTTGTGGTACACTGAATATCGTGAAGGCGGTCGTCCAAGCTCGGTTGGATCCCGAGGCTGAGCGGGCACTGAGCGGGCTCGTGCGCCGTTTGGGATGGAGCCCGTCCAGGGTCGTGCGTGAGAGTTTGCGCCTGATGAACCGCTATCACGGCGCTGCCCCGCGCAGGCGAGTCATCGGCATCGGTGAATTCGACTCAAGCCTTTCCGATCTTGGCTCGAACAAACGGCACATGGAAGGCTTCGGGCGGTGAAGCCCGTCCTGCTCGATACCGGAGTCATCGTCGCGTTGCTGGACCGTCATGAACGGCATCATCCGCGCTGCGTCGCAGCCCTCGAAAGCCTGGAGCAGCCTTTCGCCACCTGCGAAGCGGTCATCGCGGAGAGTTGCTATCTGCTGCGCCGAATTCCCGGAGCGCCGGAAACGGTTCTGGCCAACGTGGAGCAGGGAATCTTCCAGATTCCGTTTCAACTCAGCCGCGCCGCAGCCTCCATCCGCTCAGTTCTGCGCAAATACCGCGATGTTCCGGCAGACTTTGCCGACGCGTGTCTGATCCATCTGGCCGACGAATTGGATACGGGAGAGATTCTCACCCTCGACAGCGATTTTGTACGCTATCGGTGGCGGCGAAATCGCCCTTTCCAAATGCTGATTCCGCTGAATTGACCGCCGTGGGTTCCTGTGATCTTTCAAGACGTTGTTCCCTTTTTCGGGAAGTAAGCCAGCCGCAGTACCCGCCGTCTTCGGTGCGCAAAACCGTCCCGTTTGTGCCCGAGGCCCACGCCACCCCTCCGCCCACGTTGTCGATGCCGCGCAAATCGGCCGTGGTGCCGGAGCTCTCCATCTCCCACTGCGCCTGCGCCACTGCGCCGGCCACAAAAACGAACGCGAGCAACCAAACCATCCGTCTCATACCGACCAGTGTAGGCCCAGAGCAGGGGTCAGGTTTCAGGGGTCAGAGGTCAGACCGGCCCGGCGATTTGCTGAACTTTTTCGCTGCCGCTCACGTAACTCTCTGCATCCCATCCCGCGCATTTCTGCGGATTAGAAGGTAGCAGCAGGTTTTATGGCCGCGAGCTGGCAGCCCGACTTCGAACAACTCGTCGACGAGCACCAGTCGATGGTCTTTTCGCTCGCGCTGCACATCACCGGCGACCGCGGCCTGGCCGAGGAGATTGCTCAGGATGTTTTTCTCGAGCTTGACCGTCATCTCGCGAAGATCGCCTCGCCCGATCATGCGTGTTTCTGGCTGCGGCGCGTGGCTATGAACCGTTCCGCCGATGCTTTGCGCCGCCGGCGCGTGCGTGGCATCGGCTTGTGGGTCGAGATGGACGAGAACCACGGCGCGCAACGGGAAGAGCGCAGTTCGCCGTTGGCGTCGCGGGTAGAACAGTTGCTCGCCACCTTGCCCGAAGCGCAGCGCGCGGCGCTCGTCCTCCGCTACCAGGAGGACCTGACGCCGGAGGAGATTGCGGCCACGCTCGGCGCGCCGCTGGCTACGGTGAAGAGTCACCTGCAGCGGGGATTGAAGCTGTTGCGGGCTAAGGCCGAGTGCCAGTTGAAGGAGTACATCCGTGGAGTTTGAACCGATGGATGGCTTGGAACGCGAGTTGAGCGAGGCGCTCGCGCGCCGGCCCGCGCCCCCGAGCCTGAAGCACAAAGTGATGGAGCGGCGCTCAAGGGAACGCGCGCAGCGGCGTCAGCAGCGCATGGAGTGGTTCGAGCGGCTCGCAGCTTCGTTGGTCCTGGCGGGCGTGGCGGGCGGAGCCGTCATCGGGCACTACGCCGTCGAGCGCCGCAAGGGCGAAGAAGCCAAGCAACAGGTCTTCACCGCGCTGCGCATAGCCAATCACGCGCTTGAGCAGATGAACGCGCAACTGAAGCAGCAGGACAGAAATCTCCGGTAACCATTCCGGCGGTCTGCCCTACCGCGCAAGCGGTCAAAAAATCGCCGGCGATCCCGATTCCGCGGGACCCCGGCAGAGATGAAGGAGAATCGAACATGAAACATCGCATGGTGGTTTTAATTTTGGGAGCCGCGGCTCTGGTCGCGCCGGCTCTGGCCCAAACCTTGCCGTTGCCGGCGCCGGTGGAAAAAGAACTTGCCGCCCGCGCCTCCAACGTGAGCGAGGTAACGCTGGGCAAGGGCATGCTCGGCTTCGCCGCCAGCTTCATGGACGGCAAGGACAAGGATCAGGCTGCGGTAAAGCAGTTGATCGAGGGTCTCGACGGCATTTACGTTCGCGATTATGAATTTGACAAGGAAGGGCAATTCTACGCCTGGCAGGTCGAGCAATTGCGCAAGTACTTCGAGACCGGCGAGTGGTCGCCGCTGGTGCGAGATCGGGACACCAAGACCGGCGAGTCGAGCGACGTAATGGTCAAATTGGTGAATGGCCAATCCGGCGGCTTGTTCGTACTCGATGTTGAGCCGAAGGAGATCAGCATCGTTCTGATTCTGGGGCCCATTCGCATGGACCAGCTTGGGGAATTGAAGGGGCTGAGCGGCCTGGGCGCGTTGGGTGACGTGGACAAGAATACGCACGGCAAAAACAAAGCCGATGACAAGACCAGAAAAGGCGGCAGCCAATGAACCGGCATTTTTTGATTCCCCTCGGCTGCGCGGCGCTGTGCCTCATCGTTGTGGTTCCGTGGGTGGCGCTGGCGGCCGGCGGCGAAGGCGGCTTTGACGGCGTGGTGAGCTCGATTGAGCACCAGTATCACGCGCACGCCACGCGCATTCCGTTCATGGGGCTGGCCAGCCTGGTTGCGGGCACGGCTACGCACGGCGGCGTCTCCGGCGTGCAGGTGGCCGAGTTCGAGCACTTCTCCGCGCCCGTGGACGGCGAGGAGCTGAACCGCATGGTCGAGCAGAAACTGGGCCAGGGATGGGAGCGGATGATTCGCGAGACCAGCCGCCACGGCAATGAGCAAACGCTCATCTTCGCCCATCCCGAGGGCAAGCGGATGGGCCTGTTCATCCTCGATCTCGACGGCAGCGAGATGGACGTGGTCGAGGTCTCCGTAGATCCCCAGCGGCTGAATGATACCGTCGGAAAGTACCAGCATCGCGGCCAAGACGGGGACGGCAACAATTCGGACTAAGGCCACCGTTACAACGACCCGTCATCCTGTGTATGACGGTGTTGTTGTATTCCGCCGGCAAAGGATTATTGTGCTACGGCGTACGCGTCATCAACTCTACAAACATCTTTTGGAAGCGCGGCAAATCCAGTTCCATCTGCCTGCGCGTGGACCAGCCGCCCGTCGTCCTGACCACTGATCACTGACTACTGACCACTGTTTTACCGCCGTCCAAACCCTCTTGGCTTGAACTGCGGCGCCACGGGCAGGTTCGTCTTGCCCTCGGGGTAGACTACGAGAAAGCGTTCCTGCCCCTCGCCCACGCTGGCTGTCTCCACTCCCTGGAGCGACCGGCAGGCCAGGTGCAGCAGGCGCCGCTCGCGGCTGTTCATCGGCGGAAAACTGTAGGGCATTCCCGTCTGGCGCACCTTTTCCGCGGCGGTTTCGACGGCCATGCGTAGCTCCTGCGCGCGGAGCGCCTTGAAGTTGGCGGCGTCGAAACTCACCAGATCGTGCTCGTGGTGCTCCAGGCGCAGCATTTGCACGGCCAGCGTTTCCAGCGCTCGCAACATCTCGCCGTTGTGCTGAACCACGAGCGGCACATCCGGCCCGCCCAGCTCCACGTAGATCTGGCGCGCTTCGATTCCCTGCGGATCGTGCGCTCCATCTCCCGCCGTAATGCGGTACTTCAGGCGCAGCCCGCCCAGCTTGTTCAGGGTATTCAGGAATCCGGCAATTTTCTGGGCAGCCTGCTGCAGGTCGTCAATCGGCATAACAAATAAGTATCGCAGAGCCGGGCAAGGATGGGGACCGATTTCCTGAAATCCACCCCTCTTCGGCGAACCCAGCCGCGCCGCTCCCGTTTCTTCTCAGAACTCATTCACACACGCTCGTCCGCTTCTGCGGCGGCGCTCTTCGGCATTTCATTTCAGATAAAATCCAGTTCTGCCTTGTATGCTTCTAGTGTGACTGGGAAAGACGGTACTCGTCGCGTCATAAGACAGTGCGGCCACGCACTCCTGGCCTCGGCTGCGGTCTTTCTTTTCCTTCTGCTTCCTGCCCTTGCCGCATGTGCTCAGGCGCAATCTGGCGCCGCCTCGGCGGACGCCTCCACTGCCGGCAAGCCGGTAGTCGTCACGCTCGACGACGCGATCCGCCTTGCGCAGGCGAGCGAGCCTGCCTATGCCGCCGCCGCTGCCGCCAGCCAGTCCGCTGACCTCGACCGATCCGTCGCCCGCGCAGGCCTGCTGCCCAATGCGCGCTTTTTGAGCCAGGACATCTATACACAGCCCAATGGGATCTACACCGAGGGCGATGCAGGCGAGCCTTCGGCGCCTTTGCCTAGATTCGTCGCCAACGACTCGCGTCCCCACGAGTACATGGCCCAGGGGATTGTTGACGAAACGCTCAGCCTGGCGGGGACGGCGGCCTTGCGCCGTGCCGACGCCCTGGCGGCCATGGCCCGCGCCGAGCAGGAGATTGCGCGCCGCGGGCTGGTCGCTGCCGTCACCGGCCTCTTCTATACGTCTCTGGCGGCGGACCACAAGCTCACTGTGGCCGGGCAGGCGCGCCAGGAGGCCGCCGATTTCACCCGGCTGACCACCGAGCGCGAGCAGGCGCGCGAAGCCGCGCACGCCGACGCGATAAAGGCGCAACTCCTCGAGCAGCAGCGCGGCCGCGACCTCGAAGACGCGCGCGTGGCTGCGGAGAAGGCCCGTCTTGATTTGGGCGTGTTGTTGTTTTCCGATCCCCGAACGCAATACACGCTGAGCGCGCCCCAGGCCGCACCGCCCCTGCCCTCGCAAACGGATGCCGAGCAGGCCGCCGCGAGAAACAACCCCGAACTGAAGAGCGCGCTCGCCGCGCTTGCCGCGAACAACGCCGATGTGCAGGCCGCATGGGGCGCCCTGCTTCCCAATGTCGGTCTCAACGTCACCTACGGCATCGACGCCAATCAATTTGCCGTCAATGGCCCCCTTACCCCCGGCGGTTTGAAGGCGCGTAACCTCGGCTACTCTACGAGCGTTACGGTGAACCTCCCCGTCTGGGATTGGCTTGCCGGCGAGAACAAAGTCAAGCAGAGCCAGATTCGCCGCGATGCCGCGCGGGTGGCCCTCACCAACACGCAGAGGCGGCTCATCGCGCAGCTGGAAGAGGCGTACTCTGAGGCTCAGGCAGCGCGCGACCAGCTCGCGTCTCTCGACCAGAGCGTCGTCGACGCGGCCGAGAGCCTGAGCCTCACCAAACTGCGCTACACGGGCGGTGAAGCCACAGTGCTCGAAGTCGTGGACGCGGAAAACACTTACGTGAGCGCGGAAAACGCGCGCGAAGACGGCCGCGTGCGCTACGAGACCGCGCGGGCCGCATTGCAGACGATCACGGGAACAATGTGAACCGGCCATGAGCAAAACGATGAAACAGAGCACAACCCGAAGTACATGCCTTGTGCGCCCGAGCAGGGTGCTGGCGGCCGCCATGGCGCTGCCAATTGTGTTTTTGCCCGGCTGCAAGAATGCTGCCGCGCCGCCGGTGCAGGTCACCGTGCAGGCCCAACATCCGGTGCAGGGGCCCATCGCCGAGCAGATCGCAGCCGACGCCATTCTCGCGCCGATCGCGGAGGCCGCGATTGAGCCCAAGATCAGCGCGCCAGTGAAAAAGTTCTACGTGCAGCGCGGAGAAAAGGTGCGTGCCGGCGAGCTGCTTGTTACGCTCGAAAACGCTGACCTGTCGGCCGTAGCCATGGACAACAAAGGATCGCTCGATGCCGCGCAAGCGGCCTACGCCACCGCAACCAAGGCCCAGGTTCCGGAAGACGAGCAAAAGGCGGAGTCGGACTTCACGCAGGCCAAGGCCAATCTCGATTTGAACAAGAGCATCGTAAAAGGCCGCGAGCAGTTGTTCGCCGAGGGCGCCATTCCGGGCCGCGACCTGGATACCGCGAAGGTTGCGCTGGTGCAGGCGCAAGCGGCCTATGACGCAGCTTCGAAGCACCTGCAGTCGGTGCGCAGCGTCAGCCGTGAAGCCGCGCTCAAGGCGGCGCAGGGGCAGCTGACCTCCGCCGAAGGCAAGTACAAGGGCGCCGAGGCGCAGGTCGGCTATTCCGAGATTCGCAGCCCCATCGACGGAGTCGTCACCGATCGGCCTTTATTCGCCGGTGAAACAGCCGCCGCCGGAGCGCCGCTCATCACTGTGATGGATACTTCCGTGCTGCTGGCCAAGACACACATCGCGCATAGCCTTGCGGTGCAATTGAAAGTCGGGGAAGCGGCCGAGGTGCATGTGCCGGGAGTCGCCGATCCAGTGCCGGCCAGGGTCTCCATGGTCAGCCCCGCGCTCGACCCCGGCTCGACCACCGTCGAGGTCTGGTTGAAGATCGACAACAAGTCCGGCAAGCTCAAAGTGGGAGCGCCGGTGAAGGTGTCGATCACCGGCAGGACCGTCGCCCAGGCATGGAAAGTGCCCGACTCCGCCATCGTGACGGCGGACGATGGCTCGAAGTCGGTGATGGTGGTGGGCAGCGACGGCGAGGCGCATCGCAAGCCGGTCACGCTGGGCATTGACGACGGCACGAACGTGCAGGTCTTGAGCGGCCTTGCGCCCACGGATCTCGTCATCACCGGCGCCTACGCGCTGGACGAAGGCACAAAAGTACAAATAGGTCCGGCAGCCGCTGGCGGAGGCAACGACTGATGCCCGCCGATTCGTTGGGAGGAGACCAGAAGCTACCGGGGTCCCCAACGCCGGGTCCTGGGCGTTGGGGTGGCGAGAAGCCCTTCTGGCTGGCCCGGTCCACTCGCACCATCTTTTTCTTCGCCGCCATCCTCACGCTGGCGGGCGTCTACCTCGCTTTTCAGGTGCCGATCTCCGTTTTCCCCGACACCAACTTTCCCCGCGTCATCATCGGCGTCGATAACGGAGTGATGCCGGTGGAGCAGATGGAAGTCACCATCACGCAGCCCATCGAAAATGCCGTCAACTCCGTTCCCGGGCTCACCTCCGTGCGCTCCACCACCAGCCGCGGCTCGGCCGAGATCGACCTGTTCTTCAACTGGAACGTGGACATGGTCCAGTCGCTGCAATTGGTGGATTCGGCGCTTGCCCAGATACAGCAGACGCTGCCCGCCACGGCCCGCATCACCACCAACCGCCTCACCTTCGCCACCTTCCCTATCCTTGGCTACAGCCTCACCTCCGACACGGTTCCAGAGACACAGCTCTGGGAGCTCGCCACCTACGATCTGAAGCCGCCGCTGAACCGCGTCGAGGGTGTCAGCACGGTGCTTGTACTGGGCGGGCAGGTGCCGGAATTTGCCGTCGCGCCCAACCCGGCCCTGCTCCAGGCCACCGGCGTCACCATCACGGACATCGTCAACGCCATCAACGCGTCCAACATCGTCCAGTCGCCCGGTCTTTACACGGCCAATCACCAGTTGATCCTGGGCCTCGTGGGTGCTCAGGTCCACGACCTCGACGGCCTGCGCCAGCTCATCGTAAAAACCACTCCCGCTGGCGCTCCTGTACGCCTCAGTGACGTGGCTACCGTCGAGCAGTCCACCATGCCCGTCTACACCGCTGTCACCGCGAACGGCAAAAATGCGGTGCTCCTGAGCATCATGCGGCAGCCTTCCTCGAACACCGTCGCCGTGGCCGATGCCGTTGCCGGCGAAGTTGCCGGGCTCCAGCAAAAGCTGCCGCCGGGCGTCAAGCTCGAGCTCTTTTACGATCAGTCGCAACTGGTGCGCGACGCCATCTCCAGCGTGCGCGACGCCATCTGCATCGGCCTCGCTCTGGCCTGCGTGATTCTCTTCCTCTTTCTGCGCGACTGGACCTCGTCGCTCATCGCCGGTCTTGTGATTCCCGTTACTGTCGCCGTCACCATCGTGGCGCTGTGGCTGATCGGCGAGAGCTTCAACCTGATGACGCTCGGCGGCATGGCTGCGGCCATCGGCCTGGTGATTGACGACGCCATTGTGGTGGTTGAAAACATCGTGCTCCATCGTGACTCCGGAGAGCATCGCGGCGAAGCGGTGCGCAACGCGCTCAAAGAGATCACCACGCCGCTGGTTTTTTCCACCATTACTCCCGTCGTCGTCTTTCTGCCCCTGGTCTCGGTCAGCGGCGTCACCGGCGTCTTCTTTCGCGCCCTCGCCATCACCATGGCCGCGGCGTTGGTCACCTCGCTCGCGCTGGCGCTCACCTGGACGCCCGGCCTGAGTTATGTGCTTTTGCGTGAAGAAGGGATCCCCAGCGACAGGTCTTCGTCGCTGGGGTCAGAAGACCGCGACCGTGCCGCGCGCCACGCCGGTCCGGGCCCGATCCTCACGCGGGTTCTCGATGTCCATCGGCGAGTTCTGGAACGCGCCCTCGCCAAGCCTCTTTGGGCCGGAGGAATCTGCCTTCTGCTCGTCTTCGCCACCTGGGGCGGCTACCAGTTGCTCGGCACCAACCTGCTGCCGGATATGGACGAGGGCGGCTTCATTCTCGACTACATCATGCCCGCCGGCAGCTCACTCGCCGAGACCAACCGCGTGCTCGAAGACGTCACGCGCATCCTCCACTCCATTCCCGAAGTCGAGAACACCTCGCGGCGCACGGGCCTGCAGTTGGGCCTGGCCACAGTGACTGAGGCCAACACCGGCGACTTTACGGTGAAGCTCAAAGAAAAACGCAGCCGCTCCGTCTGGGACGTGATGGATGAGGCCCGCGACCGCATCAAATCCGCTCATCCGGAGCTTGACATCGAGCTCACGCAGGTCCTGCAGGACAACATCAACGATCTCTCCAATGCGCCCGAGGCAATCCAGGTCAAAATTTTCGCGAACGACGCCATGCTGCTCAGTCAGCTTGGCCCTCGCGTCGCCGATGCCATCGAAAACATCCCCGGCGTCGTGGATGTCGCAAATGGAATCGACAACACCATCAGCGGACCCGCCACCAACTTTCAGGTCGATCCCATTGTCGCTTCGCGCATGGGCTTTACTCCTGCCGAGGTCTCTGACGATGCAACTTCCATCCTCGATGGAATCACCACCAACCCGCTCATCGCCAACGGGCGCGCCTATAACATCCGCGTGCGCCTTTCAGATGAGCATCGCAGCTCGCTCGACGCCATCGAATACACCGTGTTCAACAGTGCCTCGGGCCATACGGCTATCCTTGCCTCGCTCGCCGACGTCCAGCAGTTGCCGCCGCAAAACGAAATCCAGCGCGAAGACCTGCAACAGCTTGTAGAAGTTACTGCCGATCTCGAGGGCTCGAACCTGGGTGGAGTCATGCAGAAGGTGCAGCAGGCGGTCGCAGCCCTCCATCTTCCCGCATCGGTGCGCGTCGAGTATGGAGGCACTTACCAGCAACAGCAGCAATCCTTCAGTGACTTGCTGCGGGTGCTCGTGTTGGCACTGGCGCTGGTCTTCGGCGTGCTCCTGGCTGAGTTCCGCAACTTCCCCGCGCCGGTTGCCATTCTTGCCTCGTCGGTACTTTCCGTCTCCGGCGTCATTCTGGCCCTCCTTGTCACCGGCTCCACGTTCAACGTCGCTTCGTTCATGGGCCTCATCATGGTCATCGGCATTGTGGCCAAGAACGGCATTCTGCTGCTCGACGCTGACGAGCGATTCCGCGCGCAGGGCGCCTCGGCCCGCGAAGCCATGCTGCACGCTGCGCAACGCCGCCTGCGTCCCATCGTCATGACGGCTCTTGCCGCGGTCTGCGGCATGTTGCCGCTTGCCTTCGCCCTCGGCGCCGGCTCCGAGATGCTGCAACCGCTGGCTATCGCCGTCATCGGCGGCCTGACTGTTTCCATGGTCCTCAGCCTGGTAGTTACACCGCTCGTGTACTTCCTGCTCACGCGCCGTCGCGCCGGCTTGCATGAGGAATCTCTGCCGTAGCGTGGCGCGTGGCAGAATAGACCTATGCCGCGCACCGATCCCATGACTGAGAAGGCCGCCATTGCCCAGCAGCGTACGCATGAGCAAAAGCTCGACCAATTAGCCGAGGTCGCCGTCAAGGTCGGCCTCGGCCTTCAGCCCAGTCAGGAACTCCTGATGACCGCCTCGATCGACGCGCTGCCGCTGGCGCGCCGCATCACGGAGCACGCCTATCGCGCCGGAGCCGCGCTGGTCACCACGCTCTTCACCGACGAAGAATCCGTGCTCATGCGCTATCGCTTTGCCCCCGGCGAGAGTTTCGATCGCGCCGCCGCCTGGCTCTACGACGGAATGGCCGCGGCGTTCAAAAGCGGCACGGCGCGCCTGGCTATCGCCGGCGGCAATCCCATGCTGCTGTCGCAGCAGGACCCTGACAAGGTGAGCCGCGCCAATCGCGCCCTCTCGCAGGCTTATCGTCCGGCCCTCGAACTCATCACCCGCCACGAGATCAACTGGACCATCGTCGCCAGCGCCACGCCTGCGTGGGCCTCCGCCGTGTTCCCCGACGATGCTCCCGATGCGGCTCTCGCCAAACTCTGGGATGCGATCTTCGAGGCCTCGCGCATTCATACGGCCGATCCCGTCAGCGCATGGAAGGCGCACGACGCCGATCTGCGCAGCCGTGCCCAGCGGCTGAATGAAAAGCGCTATGCGGCGCTGCACTATCGCAGTCCCGGCGCCGATTTTTGTCTCGGCCTTCCCGATGACCATCTCTGGCTCGGCGGCGGATCGCACGCGCGAAACGGCTTTTACTGCATCCCCAATCTGCCCACCGAAGAAGTGTTTTCCATGCCCCACAAAGACCGCGCCGATGGCACGGTTACTTCGACCAAGCCCCTCTCGTATCAGGGAACCATGATCGAAGGCATCCGGGTTCGCTTTGAGCGCGGCCGCATCGTCGAGGCGCGCGCAACCCGCGGCCAGGAAGTGCTGCAAAAGCTCATCGAAACCGACGAAGGCGCGCGGCATTTGGGCGAAGTGGCCCTGGTGCCGCATTCGTCGCACATCGCGCGCAGCGGCATCGTCTTTTCCAACACGCTGTTCGACGAGAATGCTGCGTCGCACATCGCCTTGGGTCAGGCCTACGCATCCTGCCTGCGCGATGGAGAAAAGCTTACGCCCGAGCAGCTCGCTGCCAAAGGCGCAAACCAAAGCCTGATCCATGTCGACTGGATGATCGGCTCTGACCAGCTCGATATCGATGGCATCACTGCTTCCGGAGCTGTGGAACCCCTCATGCGCCGGGGCGAATGGGCGTAAATCGTGTTCCGGGCCTATTGCCCAACTCCGGAACCGCAGAGTAGGATTTCATTGTAAATGTTTTCATTTTCAGGAGATCTCTGCCATGCGTCTTGCTGCCGCTCTGACCGCTGCCCTTCTCGCGCTTTGCTCCCTTACCGCTGCCTCGCAAACGACCGCCGCGCCGAAGGTTTCCCAGAAACCCGTCCAAAAGGCTGCCCCACCGCAGGTGGTGGCGCAAACCCCGCCCATGGGCTGGAACAGTTGGAACTTTTTCGCCGGCCGCGTCACCGATCAGGACATCCGCAACGCCGCCGATCAGCTCGTCGCTACCGGCATGAAAGACGCTGGTTACGTCTACATCAATATCGACGACACGTGGGAGGGTGAGCGCGACGCCAACGGCGTGCTGCAATCCAACTCGAAGTTCCCCGACATGAAGGCGCTCGCCGACTACGTCCACTCAAAAGGGCTCAAGCTCGGCATCTACTCCTCGCCGGGACCGCAGACCTGCGCCGGCTACGCGGGCTCGCTCGATCACGAAGCGCAGGACGCGCAGCTCTACGCCTCCTGGGGCATCGACTATCTGAAATACGATCTGTGCAGCTACATTCCCGAAGTGATGATGAAGCAGGCGCCCAACGACAAAGCCGCGCAGATGCGCCTGATGATCGCGGCTTACGGCAAGATGGACAAAGCGATCAAAGCCACCGGCCGGCCCATCGTCTATTCGCTCTGCCAGTACGGATGGGACGCCGTGTGGGAATGGGGTCCGCAGGTCGGCGCCAATCTCTGGCGTACCACCGACGACATCCAGCCCAATTGGAACAGCATGTATACCCTCCTCAACGAGCAGGCGGGCCTGGCCCGATACGCGGGCCCCGGCCACTGGAACGATCCCGACATGCTCGAAGTGGGCAACGGCAAACTCACGCTGGCCGAGAATCGCACGCATTTTTCCATGTGGGCCATGCTCGCCGCGCCTCTCTTGGCCGGCAACGACCTGCCCAACATGACGCCCCAGGTTCGCGCCATTCTCACCAACCGCGACGTGATCGCCATCGATCAGGATCGCCTGGGCCGCGAAGCCACGCGCGCTTACTCCGAAGGCGAGGTTGACGTTTGGACGCGCCATCTTTCCGGCGGAGCCATGGCCATTGCGGTCGTCAACGCCGGCAGCGACCGATACTCCACGCACCCACTCCACCTGAGCCTGGCCAAGCTCGGTCTGCATGGCCCGCTAAAGGCCAAAGATCTCTGGACCGGCAACCAGATCGCGCTCACCGACAACATGCCGCTTGAAATCGCAAGCCACGACATTTTGCTGGTGCGCGTCGCCGCGCCGTAAGCGCGGTCTTTGGCGCTGACCATTGTTTTTGTTGCAATCTTGCACTTGCGTTGGGTTTATCTCGAGCTGCGCCAAGAAACTACTCCGCCCGCCCCAAACACACTGCAAACCACCCCCGCGCATCCGTCCAGGTTGCGGTGGCGGCAAAGCCAGCTTCGGCCATCAGCGCCTCCGCCTGCCCCGGCACGTACTTGTAGCTGTTCTCCGTGTGAATCGTCTCGCCGGCAGCGAACTCGACGGTCAAATCCAGCGTGCCGGCATTCACCTGCTGGGCGATCCGGCTCACCAGGTGCATCTCCATCCGCGACTCGCGCGCATTCCATACCGCGCGGTGCGCGAAGGCCTCCGCATCGAAGTCCGCGTCCAGCTCGCGATTCAGCCTGACCAGCACGTTGCGATTGAAGGCCGCGGTCACGCCTGCCGTATCGTCGTAAGCGGCCATAAGCGTTGCTTCGTCCTTCACCAGATCCACGCCCAGCAGCAGCCCATCGCCCGTCTCGAGTCCTGCTCTCACCCGCCGCACCAGTCGTAAAGCCTCGCCCGGCTCAAAGTTCCCGATGCTCGATCCGATGTAGAGCACCAGCCGCCGCTCGCCGCCATCCGCCGCGCCCAAATCGAACCTGCGTCCGTCGCCGTCTGTGTAGTCCATCGCGCGCGGCGCCACCGTCACGCCCGCGATCTCGCGCTCAATCCGTTCTTTCGCTCCATCCAGCGCGCTCGCCGACACGTCCACCGGCTCATAGAGCACGGTTCCCTGCCGCTCCACCGCTGCCCTGAGCAGCAGCCGCGTCTTGTCCGCCGATCCCGCGCCCAGCTCCGTGATGCGCAGCCGTGTTCCGTCCGCCGCCTGCGCCACCATCTCTCCCGCGTTCGCCGCTAGAATCCCCCGCTCCGTCCGCGTCAGATAGTACTCAGGCAGTTCCGTGATGGCTTCGAACAACCGCGAACCGGCCTGATCGTAGAACAGCCATGCAGGCAGCCGTTTGGGCCGCGAAGTGAGTCCCGCACGGACCGCCGAGGCGACGCGTTGATCGATTTCAAGTATTGGGGCAGGGGAAGATGCTGTGCTCATCTGCTTTTCCGTTGGATGCGCCCGGAGCGCTTAGGACGCGAGCCTTATGCCGGAAAACTGCCACCTCGTCTCCGGCGCAAAGAAATTCCGGTAGCTCGCGCGGATGTGCCGCGCCGGCGTCGCGCACGATCCACCGCGCAGGACCATCTGCCCGCTCATGAACTTGCCGTTGTATTCGCCCAGCGTGCCCGCAAGCGGCCGGAATCCCGGATAGCCCAGGTAGGCGCTGCTCGTCCACACCCAACAATCCCCATAGCACCGGCCTCGACCCAGCCTTTCGTCCAATTCTCCTGCCGGCGCAGGCATCAGCCGCCCGGAATCCAGCAGGTTCCCCTCCACGGGCTGACCTTCCACTGCCGCCTCCCACTCGAACTCGGTGGGGAGCCGGTGGCCCGCCCAGCGCGCGTAAGCGTCCGCCTCATAAAAACTTACCTGGCTCACCGGCGCCGATGCGACGCGCTCCAACGTCTGCTCGCCGCGCAGCGTAAACACGCTCCATGCACCATCTTTCTCTGTCCAGTAGAGCGGAGCGCGCCATCCGTTGGCCTTCACCGCATCCCATCCCGCTGAAAGCCACAACTCTGCCCTCCGGTAGCCCCCGTCCGCCATGAATTCCGCAAACTCCCCGCACGTCGCCAGCCGGTCGGCCAGCTTGTACGGCTCCAGCCACACGCGATGCCGCGCCAGCTCGTTGTCAAAGCAGAACCCCTCGCCCGCGTGTCCCGCCTCTTTCAGCTCGCCTTCAAATTGCAAGAATCCGAGCGGCCTTTCTTGTTCCCTTGTTCCCTCGGTGCCTTGGTCCCTTGTTCCCTGATCCCTGTATTTCGGCCGCAGCGGATTGGTGAAAAACGCGTTCAGAATGTCGGTCAGCAGCAGCTCCTGGTGCTGTTCCTCGTGATTCACACCCAGCTCGATCCGCCGCAGCGCCTCAGGCTCTGGCTCCCGCTCAAAGAGCCGTTCCATCGCCGCGTCCACGTGCGCGCGGTAGCGCAAAACCTCATCGAGCCCCGGCCGCGAGAACGACGATCTTAGCCGCTTCTCGGGAAACGCGGAAAATCCCTCGTAATAGCTGTTGAAGAGCCACGGAAAGTCCGCGTGGAAGAGCCGGTAGCCCGGCGAAAACTCCCCAAGCACGAACGACTCAAAGAACCAGGTGGTGTGGGCCAGGTGCCACTTGGCCGGCGAAGCCTCTGCGCACGACTGCACCATCATGTCCTCCGGTGTCAGCGGCTCGCACAAAGCAAGCGTGCCCCGCCGCACCTCGTTGAAACGATGGCCAATCTCTGGTCGCGGCCCGGAAATACCGGCTGTGCTCACGGTGTGTCCTCCCGTCTGCGGTGAGTGTAGCCCATTTTCATGAATTTGACTGATTTTCCGGGGCTGATGGGCAAACCCGGGGCTTGGCCTTTTCTTGCCGCCAACTTCAACACCGTCCGTCACATCCTTTCGCGGAAGATCGTGCGATATCCACCAGAACCGTTCAGGCCGTTGTCGAGCCTTTGCAAGGCATGGAAGCAGGGGTGCGCACTGGGCTGGAATTTGTCGTGGAATGGTGCTCTAATTTCACCGGACGATCTGACAGATTTGTCGCCCCCTGGCCTCGTCGACAGGAGGGACGGTGTTTGCGTTCCAACCAAACCGATGGATCTTGACTGCCGCGCTGGCCGCTCTTTCTTTTGCTGCGCTGCGGCTGCTGCCGGCCCAGGAGAAGGGCCAGGCTCCTGCTCCGGCCACCGCCAACACCCCTTCGCCGATTCAGCCTACGCCGGAGCAACTTGGCGACTCGCTCTCCGCTCATCAGCGCTACCAAGCCGCCATTGCGGCCTACGCCAAAGCACCGCAAAAGACGCCCGACATCTGGAATAAGATGGGCATTGCCTACCAGATGATGTTCAATTCCAGAGACGCTACGCGATGCTACAGGGAATCGCTCAAGCTCGATCCCGGCAACCCTGACGTTCTGAACAATCTGGGTACCGTCTACGCCTCGCTTAAGGAGTACGGACAAGCAGACCGCATGTACCGCAAAGCCATTAAGCTCGACCCGCGCTCCGCGATCACCCTGAAAAACCTTGGCACCAACCTGCTGGCGGAGCATAAGTACAACAAAGGTTGGCAGGCCTACCAGAAGGCCCTGGCCATCGATCCGCAGATCTTCACCGCTCACACGAGTCCAACAGTCGATAACCCCTCCGATGTGGAGCAGCGCGGCGCCATGAACTACTACATGGCGCTCGGATGCGCCCGCGCCGGCTACACAGACTGCGCCCTCCAGTACCTCCGCATGGCGCTCGACGAAGGGTTTACCACGCGCAAGAAAGTCCAGACCGATAGTCAGTTCGCCAGCCTGCGCTCCAATCCGGCCTTCCAGCAGTTACTCGCCGAACGGAGTAAGCAATAGGCGCCCGCAGCCTCGCCTGGAAACGGCGGTTCGTCTCCTGCCGCGTTTCATTCGTCTATCTATCTGTTAGGTTGGCCGCTCGGCCACTCAGGAGTTCCGATGAAACCCCGCTTCTTGCTCGCAATGCTCGCCGCTTTTGCTTTCACTGCCGCAGCTGTCGCTCAAGATTCCGCTTCGGCGCCGCCGTCTGGCCGGAATTCCTCACAGGAACCCGGCGGCAGCTACGGCCACCGCGGCTTTGGCGGCGGAATGGGTATGATGGGCCGCGGCCTGATGGGCGCCGTCACGCAAGTGGCGGCGGATCGCTACACCATCAAGACCGATTCAGGCGACGTCTACACCGTCCACTTCACCGCTGACACACGCTTCTTCAAGCAGGTGGCCGGAATGCGCGGACCAGGCGGTGGCCAAGGCATGGGCATGAGCGGCGGTCAAGGCGCCGGCGCCGGTATGAGTGGCGGAGGCAGAGGCAATCCGCCCCAGGAAATCCAATCCTCCGCCATCAAGCCGGGCGACACGATCCGCGTGATGGGCGACGTGGATACAGCCGCGAAATCCGTCGCCGCCACATTTGTGGTGCAGCTCGATCCCGAAGTTGCCCAGCAGATGCGCGCCATGGAGGCCAACTTCGGCAAGACCTGGCTGATGGGCAAGGTCACCTCCATCGAGGGCGTGAAGATCACGCTCACCGGCGTGCTCGACAACGCCCCGCACACGTTCGTCGCCGATGAGAATACGGAGTTTCGCAAGCGTCGTGAGCCCGCGACTCTGGCCGATATTCAGGTAGGCGGCACGATCCGCGTCGAGGGCGCCGTGAAGGATGGGGCCTTTACTGCAACCAGTGTGAACGTGGGCGGAATGATGGGCGGCGCACCGCCCACCGTTCCGCGCAACTCGCCGCCGCAATAGGCGAAGCGCGTTTCATTCGATCGATTGCAGGCTCCAGGCCCCGTTGACCAGAACAAAGGTGGCATGACGCAGGGAACTCAGCTTGTTGCCGGGATTGTGCGCAATGTTCTGCAGAGCATCCGGCACTCCGTTCAGATTCACGTCCTCGGTGAACGGGGCAATCCTGCTGTCTCCTACGGTCTCAATCTGGCCCACGTCGCGGGCTATCAGATGATTGGCAGCCAGCGTCTCCACAACCACGGTGAAGTTCCGATCGGTCGGGTTTTCGGGGCGCCACTGAATCACATCGCCGCCGCTTACCAGCTTCAGCACTTTCTTGCCGTCGGGCGTCAGGGTAAAGTCGCCCCAGTACCCGTTGGGATACCTCTTGGTTTCAATCCAATACTTGGCTAAATCGCCCTGTTGCATACCCCTATCGCCCACCGTGATGTCGATCGGCGCAGCGGGAGTCTGGTCGTACTTGGCCTGAATCATAGCCAAAGCCTGGGCCTGCGTCAGCTCGGGCGCCGGCTTGCAGCCCGCCATCCACCATGCCGCGCCCAACAAAACCAAAGCTCCCACAATCTGCATCTTCACCGCGTTTTTCACTTTCCCTCCGTAGACCGCATCCAACGGCTCGAATTCCTTCGCACCGTCATTTTCACATACTTTCCCCTCCTGTCAATGCAGTTGAAAGTGACACCGCTCACAGGTGTAAGTGCGAGAAAAAATGCGCATGAGTTCCCACGATCAGCGAAGGTCGCTCGGCGCACGCTCCTGAGCCGTGGAAAGGACGGCAAAAAAGCTCAGTGCCGCATCGCCTTGTTCGAGCCGCCGCGTCCGTTTCAGGCTGCCGTATCGCTCATCGAGAGCCTGCTTGCGCCGGTGCTCGGCCACGACCGGCGCGCCGGGCGCCAGAATCCCTTGAACCTCCCCGCCCAGCAGTCTGAATGTGGCCGCGTATTCCTCGGCTGCATCGTAGGGCGGATCGAGAAAAACCACGTCGTAGCCTTCCGGTCTCTCGCCGGCCGCTCCGGGAGACCGCAGAAACCCGCCCACGCTCCCCGCATGTACGCGAACTCCGCTGCTGATCCCGAGACGCGCAAGGTTGCCGCGCAGAACCTTCAGGGCCGCCGGAGACCGCTCCACGAAAGTGACGAGCGCGGCCCCGCGGCTGAGCGCCTCCAGCCCCACCGCGCCCGACCCGGCATACAAATCCAGAAACGCCGCATCCTGAATGCGCGGCGCAAGTACGTTAAAGAGCGTCTCCCGCAGGCGGTCGCTGGTGGGCCGGGTACTTAACCCCGGCGGAGCGGCAAGCCTGCGCGAGCGGTACAATCCGGCGATGATACGCATCGCCAACCAGCATAACGGAGCCGCTCCTGAGAACCTCTGCAAAAGCAAGCCGCTGGCTTCCACCGCTCGGTTTTTGATTGGGTGAACCGCCTGTCCACGCCAACTGGAAAACCGGGAACGTGTTTCAAAAATATGTTTTGTAACAAGGGCACGGCTTACCGGGGTCCCCAGCGACAGGTCTTCGTCGCTGGGGTGACTTTAGCCGGGCCGAAAAACGCAGGAAAATACGCGGGCTTTAGCCCCTGTGGGATGACAACGGAAATCTACGCAACCATTTTTGAAACACGCTGTCGTGTCCTGTCTCCAAAGTTCGCGTTATCGATCCAGTTGTCATCCTGTCGGAGGTCGCCTCGGCGACCGGAGCCGCAGGACTCGCTCCTTGCTCCTATCCCCGTAATTCCCGCCCAGAATTTACACCGCATTCCGAACTCATATGCCGATCCAGTGGATTGACTGGGCCCCGCGCTTTAGCGTATGGAAGATTTCGCACGGAAATAACGTGTTCACCGCACCCCGCGCCGTAGGCGCACTGTTCGTTAGCCCCGCGCTTCAGCGTGGGGTGGGATGGACCAATTCAGAAGGCCAGTCCCGTAGGGACGGCGCTCTGAAATCCGTTTTTCGGGCGTCACCCTCTACAATCGTGGTATGCGTGGCTGGTCAATCCCGCTGGGCCGCTGGATGGGTGTCGAGATTCGCATCCACGTCTTTTTCCCGCTGCTCGTCTTCGTGCTGTTTGCCATCGGCGGCGCCGAGGGCTGGCCGCGCGGGTTGGCTCTCTTTCTCCTCCTTGTGTCGGCCGTAGCCGTGCGCGACACCGCGCGCCTGCTCGTGGCGGCTTGGATGGGATTGCGCCTCCGCGCCATTCTGCTGCTGCCCATCGGCGGTCTGTTTGCCTACGCCAACCCTGAGAGTCAGGAGATCGCCGGCAGCGGTAGCGGGCAGTATGTCCTTGCCCTCGCCGGCCCATTGGCAAACCTCGGCGCGGCGCTCGCCGCTGCCGGCATCATCTTAGGCGCCAGTCCCAGTCTGAATCTGTTCACCTACCCCTTCATCTCGCCTGCTTCTCTTCTGCGCAGCTTGGTGTGGCTCCAGGTCTTCATGGGCCTGTTGCATCTGTTGCCGGCATATCCGCTCGATTGCGGCCGTCTCATCCGCAACGGCTTTGCCCGCACGCGCGGCTTCGACTCCGCGGCCCGCGCCGCCGCCGGTCTCGGTCAGGGGCTTGCGCTTGCCGCCATGCTCGCCGGTATGTTGCTTCGCGAGCCCTGGATTTTCTTCGCCGGATTTTTCATCATGATCGGCGCGCAGGTCGAGGACCAGGGCGTCTTCTTCCAGTCCGTCGTTGACACCGTACGCATGAGCGAGGTCATGCTCACGGACTTTGCTACTCTCTCGCCCTCTGACACGCTCGCCGACGCCCTCTACCGCTGCGTGCACTCCCTGCAGGAGGATTTCCCCGTGGTGCGCGGCCCGCAACTGGTGGGCATCGTCTCGCGGCAGCGCATCATGGACGCCCTGCGCAACGACGGCAACGCCTACGTGCAGTCCGTCATGTCGCGCGCCTTCCAGGTGGCGCGGCCCGACGACACGCTGGGCGCCACCATTCGCCGCCTCACTGCCGGCCACGGCTTGGCGCTGATTCCCGTCACCGAGGGCGAGCGCGTGGTGGGCATCGTCAGCGTGCAGAATCTCATGAGCTCCATGTCGCTGCTCTCCGAGCAGCGCCGCATCGAACGCCAGGAACAAGGCAACTGAAGGCTCCCATGGCGGACGCGAAAGAATCGGCTGGCGCGTCGAATCTTGCGGGTGCCCCAGGTCTCGATTCTGAGACCTGGGAACCGGCTCCATCCACACCCCTCGCTCCCGGCCTCTACCTCGTCGCCACTCCCATCGGCAACCTCGGCGACATCACCCTGCGCGCCCTCGACATTCTCCGTGCCGTCGACCGCATCGCCTGCGAAGACACACGCCAGACGCAAAAGCTGCTCAACCATTTCGAGATCGTCAAACCCACCGTCAGTTGCCACGAGCACAACGAGCACACCCGTGCCACGGAACTGATCCAAAACATAAAGGCCGGGAAGGCCATCGCTCTCGTCTCCGACGCAGGCACGCCCGCCATCAGCGACCCCGGCTCCTGGTTGGTCCGCGAGGCCATCGCCGCCGGCGTGCCCGTCTTTCCCATTCCCGGCGCCAACGCCGCCATCAGCGCGCTGATCGCCTCCGGCCTGCCCGCCGAAGAGTTCGAGTTCCTCGGATTCCTGCCCGAAAAATCCGGCGCGCGCCGCACGCGTCTGGAAAATCTTGCCAAAATCGCCGCGCTCGCCGCCCCCTCGCAAGCTGACCCGCGCAAAACCGCGCGCACCTTGATCTTTTATGAGGCGCCGCACCGCCTGCTCGCGACGTTGGCCGATTTCGAAAACGTCTGGGGTCCCGCCCTGCGCGTAGTCGTGGCCCGCGAGCTGACCAAGATCCATGAAGAATTTCTCCGCGGAACCGTCGCCGAGGTGCGCCGCGAGCTCTTGAGCCGCGACCGCATCCGCGGCGAGATCGTATTGCTCATCGAATCTCCGGCGCAAACCGTCTCACCCGGCGCCGCGCAGCACGCAGCAACCGCGCAGGAGAAGATCGCCGATCGCATCGCGCGCATCCGGTCCGAGAACGGCATCGACGAGAAAGAAGCGCTCAAGCGCCTCGCCCGCGAGCAGGGCCGCTCAAAAAGCGAACTCTACCGCGAACTCCAGCGCGAGCGTGCCGCCCACCGCTGAGTTTCAGGGCGACCGAACGAATCGATTTCTTGCCAAAGTTGGCTGCTTGTTTCCACGCGCTGGCGGCGCAACATTCGTTAGCCCCGCGCTTCTGCTTGTACTGAGGCGCCAAACGGCCTTCGCGATGAATCCCCGAAATCGCTGGCTACCCGTCCCCCGTGCCGTAGGCGCAATGTTCGTTAGCCCCGCGCTTCAGGGTGGGATAGACCAATTCAGAAGATCAACCCCGTAGGGGCGGCGCGAACCTCATACGGGGCTCGAAAATAAATTTCACGAACCTTGCAGATTATTTCGCCCGTTGTGCGCACAATATCTGTATGTTCCGTCAGAGATGTCTGTCCTGCGTTCCGGACCCCGTCCTGAGCGAAACCGGGAGATCCCCCTGTCGCCGCCTTTCGCTACCGGCTACAGGCGATCCAATTCAGCAACACGAGCTGAAAGCTGGGAGCTAAAAGCTAAGAGCTGCCTTTCACCCCCACCCCCCTATACCCAGGAGGGGTATCAAAACGGCCTATTTTTCAGCATAAGTCATTCAGAATCAACAACGGCCCGTCCAAAAACGTCCGAAACCGCGGCGATTTTCGTCGCCAAACGTCGCCCAATCGGCCCTTTTTGTATTCAATTTTGGGGTTTGTGTTGCTCTCACGCCGCCAAGCATTAGAAGAGCCCATCCCGCAACAGATAAGCCAGGGGCATGAATGTCTGGGGCATGTTGAACTGCAGGCTTTCTTTCACCTTAGATACCTAAAGTCCGCGGACTTATGGTCATCCGCGGTGATTCGATTATCAACAATGCAATCAAATGAATCTCAGATTCAAAGAAGCTTCGGAGAGCGCGTGCGGGAACTCCGAAAACAACAGGGGCTTTCGCAGGAAGCCTTGGCACTCACATGCGGCCTTGACAGGACAGACTTAATCGCGGCTGCACCGCGTACCTGATTTCTGAAGCGCGTGGGACGGGTTGGCGGCCCGACTGAAGTCGCGCCCTGTTACAAGGCCTGGATTGAATCGAAGGTACGGGCTGAAGCCCGTACGCTTCTTGTGCTCGGTTGTGCTGGAATTCGCGGGTCTGAAGGCCGCTGCTGCCTCCGGTGACTGTGGTATTCCACCCTTGCGACGAAAGAACGTCGCCAGGATTGATGGGATAAGGAGGAAGGCTTCAGCGAAGATCGAGTAGCGAGTGGGTTGAGGACCACGAGCTCGAAGATCAGGAGAAGCCTTCCATGAAAACGATTGTAGGATGCGATTTTCA